>ENA-OQEL01000463-OQEL01000463.1-human-gut-metagenome-genome-assembly--contig:-NODE-463-length-14603-cov-3.727964_pt1 | contig 14603 bp, 20 predicted proteins | sample MGYA00242796_ERZ504637 | MGnify/ENA primary metagenome ERZ504637 (study PRJEB26092, sample SAMD00036306) | human gut metagenome | host: Homo sapiens | study: EMG produced TPA metagenomics assembly of... | reverse complement strand
AAAAAAAATGCACAGATAAGGAAATGATGTAATGGAAGAACAAAGGAAAAACAGTTACGATCCGAACGAAGATATCGTGGACCGTATGTGGAAGAGGTCAAAAAAACAGCATCAATCTGGTCATCGTCGTATGCAATATTCTGGTATTCCTTGCAGTCACACTGACCGGAGGGACAGAGAGCTCCAGACATATGATGGACTGCGGTGCGGCGTATGCGCCGCTGATTGAGAGCGGAGAATACTATCGCCTGTTTACGAGTATGTTTCTTCACTTTGGCATCCAGCATCTGATCAACAACATGCTGCTTCTTTTGTTCCTTGGGGATTACCTGGAACGCGCAGTTGGAAAGATCCGTTATCTGGTCATCTATCTGGGCGGCGGACTCGTCGGAAATCTGTGCTCGTATCTGCATGAACTGTCCCTGATGAAAACAGGGGAAGCACCGGCAGTTTCCGCCGGCGCTTCGGGAGCGATTTTTTCTGCTGTCGGAGCGATGCTTGTTCTTCTGGCATTTCGGAAAGGAAGGCTGGAGGATCTCACCTTCCGGAGGATGGCCGTCATGGCTGTCCTTTCGCTGCTGGTCGGATTCCAGTCTTCAAATGTGGACAACTTCGCACACATCGGCGGTTTTCTGGCAGGTGCAGTCCTGATGGCGGTTCTCTATCCGGGAATGGCAAGGATCAGGAAAAGGGGAAAACGACCGTAAAGGTGCTTCCTTCCCCGGGAACGGAAGAAACGGAAATCGTGCCGTCGTGTGCGGTTACAATTTCCTTGCAGATGGCAAGTCCAAGTCCGGTTCCGTTTTTCTTATGTGTGACAAAAAGGTCAAAGAGAGTCGGCAGATCCTCGGCGGGGATTCCGCAGCCAGTGTCCTGCACACGGATGGTCAGAAAGTCACCGTCGAAACAGAGAGAGATTTTGATCGTTCCGCCGGAAGGCATTGCTTCCGCCGCATTTCGGATCAGGTTCAGAAAAAGCTGACGAAATTGCGTGGTATCAAGGGCAAAGCGCGGAATGGCAGATTCCTTGACAAGTTCAATGGAAACCTGTTGTTTTTCGAGGAGAACGCCGGTATCGGCACAGAGATTCTGGAGCAGAAGATAAGGATTCACGTAAGCGCGTACCGCCCGATATGAATGATTATAGCAGGAGAGCTCATCGAGCAGGGAGTTCAGAAAAGCCATATTTTCCTGGATTTTCTGAAAATAGAGATCGTTGGAAAGCTCCGGATGCGCTAAAAGAAGAAGCTGATGAAAGCTGTGGATAACCGCAACAGGATTTCGAACCTCATGTGAAATCCGGGAAATCATAGCGTGACATTCTTCCGATAAGCCCTGTGAATTGGTTGTTGGTTCTTTTGACATAGCCGTATCCTCCTTATGATGCGTAGGTAATGATTTTTGATTAGGCAAAAGTTTAGCATTGAAAAGGGGGAGCGCGCAACAAAAAGCGTTCTGCATTATTTGACATTTTTCGACAAATAGTGAGAAAATAGAGTTGTTCGGAACCGTGCAGAACGGGATTCGGAACAACAGAAGAATTAAAAAAAGTAAAGGAGAAAAAGATCATGGATTGTATTTTTTGTAAATTAGCAAACGGAGAAATTCCAACCGCGACATTGTATGAGGACGATGAGTTCCGTGTCATTCTGGATCAGGGACCGGCAACGAAAGGACATGCGCTGATTCTTCCAAAACAGCATTTTGCAAACATTTATGAAATTCCGGATGAAACCGCAGCGAAAGCAATGATTCTCGGCAAAAAAATGGCGACGGCCATGACGAAAGCGCTTCATTCTGATGGCTTCAATCTGGTACAGAACAATGGTGAGGCAGCAGGACAGACGGTATTCCACTTCCATATGCATCTGATTCCAAGATATGAAGGTGACAATGCCGGTATTGCTGCATGGAAGCAGGGAACTCTCGAGGATGCGGTAAAAGAGCAGATCATTGAGAGCGTGACGGCAGAGCTGAAGGCCTGAGAAAAGGCTGGCAGCAGCCAGAAAAAGAATCAATGACAGACGAACAGGGGCGGAGAACAATGGACAAAAATAACTTTTCAGAAATATATAAAAAGTATGTAATGACAGCCTATTCAGCCGCAATGCAGGTGGTGCACAATGAAGCCGATGCGGATGATATCGCACAGGGAAACGATGGTGAAACTGTACCTGAATATTGATGCGCTGGATGAAGACAGAGTAGAAGGCTGGGTCCGTGTCGCTGCAAAGAATCTGGGAATTGATTATCAAAGAAAAGCACAACGTTTTGACTGGAACGAACTGGATGAGGATCTTCGGGCGGAAGAGATGGAACTTCCGACGCTTGCAGAGGAAGAAAAGCAGGAGAGAAATCACTTTTTTTCGGGAAGTGATGGATGCACTGAAAGATCATGATGAATCGGGTTATTATATTACGCGTGAAATCAAGGTGCATGAGCGTTCGGAAAAGGAAGTAGCATCCGAAATGGGTATCACCATAGGAAATCTGCGGGTGAAAATGACCCGGACGAAAAAATGGCTTTGCCAGCACTTTGCTGACAAAGCCAGAGAAAGGGGATTTCTGTAGTTACTATTTGCGTTCGCATTCCTGGATCAGGGAAAGGATGCGGCCGATGGAATCGGTGTGGCTGCTCTTCTTCATCGCATTGATGTAGGTCTGACGGTTTTCGTAAACCTCACGGATTGCGGACTGAAGAGTCTGCGCATTCACGGATTCTTCTTCCAGAACTTTACTGTAACCCTGACGCTCAAAGGAACGCGCATTTAAAATCTGGTCTCCGCGGCTGGCATTGGCAGAAAGCGGAATCAGAATGTTTGGTTTTGCCAGGCACTGATTTCGCAGATCGCATTTGCGCCGGCGCGGGAGATGATCAGATCTGCTGCGGCGAAGAGATCCGGGAGCTCATCTTTGATGTACTCGAACTTGAACGTTAACCTTCGGTACCATTTAAGGATGCATCCAGTTTATCTTTACCGCAGAGATGAATCACCTGGAAATCTTTCAGAAGTTCTGGTAAAATAGAACGGACCGCATTATTGACAGCGACGGAACCGAGGCTTCCTCCGATGACGAGAATAACCGGTTTTGCGGCATTGAATCCGCAGAACTTCAGGCCTTCCCGTGCATCGCCGGACAGCAGTTCCTGGCGGATTGGCGTTCCGGTCAGAACGGCTTTGTTTTCCGGGAGACATTTAACGGTTTCCGGGAAATTACAGCAGACCTTTGCAGCGGACGGAATACACAGCTTATTTGCCAGGCCAGGCGTCATATCCGATTCATGGATGAGCGCCGGGACTTTACATGCTTTGGCGGCAAGGACAACCGGTACCGAAACAAAGCGCCTTTGGAGAAGACAACGTTTGGTTTCAGCTTTTTGAGCAGATTTTTTTGCTTCAAAGTAGCCTTTTACGACGCGGAATGGATCGGAAAAGTTTTTCGGATCGAAGTAGCGGCGCAGCTTTCCGGATGAAATTCCGTAATACGGAATGCCGAGATCTTCGATCAGCTTGCGCTCCATACCGTCGTAGGAACCGATATAAGAGATTTTATAACCTGCTTCCTTTAATTTTGGAATCAGGGCAATATTCGGGGTAACATGGCCGGCGGTACCTCCGCCTGTCAGAACAATATGCTTCATGAGAATTCCTCCCTGGAATTTGATAATATCATTTGGCTTTTATTATCCCCTCAAGAAGAAAAAAAGTCAAGAGCGGTTACAACATGGAAAATGCCGAGGAACGGAAGAAGATGAAAAAGATAGAAAAAGAAGAACAGCTGAAAAAGAAACTGGAGCAGACGATGGAAGAAAAAATGGCTGCGGATTCGAAAACGGTGGAAGGGGAATCGGCAGTTGTAAAGGCAGAGGAAGGAAACACAGCAACAGAACAGGAGCCGGAGGCTGCGCCTGCACTTTCAGAGGAAGAACTGAACGCAATGTACGAGCGCTTCCAGCAGCGACTCCAGAAGGAAGGACTCGCGGACGCGGAAGGCAACCCGACAGAAAAAACACTGGAGATCCGCCGCCAGATCGTGGAGAGAAAGGCAGAACGCGAAAAGCAGGCGGAGAGACAGAAGAAGATTGCGAAGAGAGCGAAAACAACAAAACACTGGGTACGGACGGCAAAGGCGGCTGGTGTTGTGTTGGTTGTGGGAGCTTGCGTGTTTGGAGCTAGTATGACGAGCGAGGCGAATCGGATTCGGCTGGCGGAGACGATTAATGGAGTTCGGAATGCTGGAGATGCTACATGGGTAGATAATGGAGAGAAGAGAAAGTATACAGGAGGAAACTTGGACGAAGCTCAAAAACAAATACGAGATACGTTACATCTACCAGTTCCAGAATTTTATTATGTTCCAAAAGGAATGGAATATTATGATTTTACAATAATAGCAGAAACACAGATAGCACTAATAGAATATCAATATAATGAACATATAGTATATTTTCAATTATCATCGAATGAAAATGATTTATCATATGGAAGTTGGAAAGACAAGGAAAAGGTTCAAGTAGAAACTCTTGATGATGTGATAGAAGTAGAAATGGGAACAATTTCTGAAATAATGAAGAAAATTATTATGCGACTTGGAAATATAAAGATGCATATTATCAATTAAGTGGACAGATAGAGAAGGAAGAATTGATAAAAATTTTAAATGAAATGCAGTATAATCTGTAATTATTTGAGAAATTAAACGTATTTATTATGTAGATGAGGACGAGGGGAAAGAGGAAGTATGAAAAAGGTTATTAATTTGAAAAGCTTACTCTTTTGCGCTATGCTCGTTGTAACGATGTCATTAAATACAGTGAATGCACAAGCGGGGGCATTGGACTATTTAGGACGTGTAATCGATGGATCAGAGTTAACAAATGAAACAGAATCAATTGGAAATTACCAGAGCGTAGCAAGAAGTACTTATTTGCATCAAGGATTTGTAAGGATTACAAATAATGGAAATGGTTATATTGGAATTTCTGGCGGAACACAATGCAATGTTAGTTGCAACACAGTAAAATTAAATGTATATTTAGAACGTTCAAGTGGACCAGAAGATTTTTATAGTTATCAAAAATGGCAGTGTGTAGATTATAATACGAATTCTTTATATATGGGTAAAGAAATTAAAGTTGAAAAGGGATATTATTACCGTTTACGTGGATATCATTCCTGCACTAAGAATGGTGTCACTGAAAATGGTGGAAGTTCAACAAATGGTATTTATATCGGTTAACAAAATATTTATATAACCAATAACCATTAAAATACGAGCAAATAAAGTGTTATTATATAAGCGCAAGAGAGGAAGCGTAAATAAACGGAAACAATTTTTAACCCAGTAGTTCCACCACGCTCCCTCACCCCTAAGAAAAAAAGCGGGGCCAGTCCCCTATAGAAACCTTATAACAATGAATATATTAAGACGAAAACGCAGATCTTTCAGGATTTTCAACGCGTCGAAATTCCTTTTTCCAACCACAACACAGATCTGAGTCATCATGTGTTACTATGTTCAGCGTGTGAGTGATCATACGGAACATCGGCTGGCCCCGATAAGTGAGGCATCGGTATTACTGCAGGAATACCGGTGCCTCTTTTCTGTACGCTTCTACAAGCCGATGCCCATAATTGAACAAAAATATCAAGATTGTTGTGCAATCTGCTTTAAAATTCCGTTGGAATCTGCCAGATATTATGCTATAATAATCAAAAAAGAGAGAATAAGCATAAAACACAAAAGAAATTTCAGATTATTTTCGCGGACAACGCGTCAAAGACCATGCTGGCATGGGAACTTGACGACTGCTGGCCGCGATAACGGGCCAAACGTATAACGCGTGTTTTGACCCACAGTGACAACATTTTGTCCCCGAACAAAACGGGAGAACAGGAGGCATCTTATGCGTCTTACATTTCTTGGAGCAACACATGAAGTGACGGGCAGTTGTTATTATCTGGAGGCTGCCGGAAAGAAGTTTTTAGTGGACTGCGGTATGGAACAGGGACCGAATATTTACGAAAACAAGCCGATTCCGGTCCCGGCATCCCAGCTTGATTTTGTATTGATCACGCACGCGCACATCGACCATACCGGAAATCTGCCGCTGCTGTATGCGCACGGCTTCCGCGGCCCAATCTATATGACTCCGGCGACGGTAGCGCTTTCGGACATCATGCTCCGCGACAGTGCACACATTCAGCTCGCCGAGGCCGAGTGGCGGAACCGCAAGAACCGTCGGGCGGGAAAAGAAGATTACGTCACACCATACACAATGGAGGACGCCCTCGGCGTGATCCGCTTGCTGGAGGGCATTCCGTATCATCAGCGTGTGACACTATCGGACGGCATTCAGATCCGTTTCCTCGATGCCGGTCATCTGCTCGGCTCCGCATCCATTGAGCTGTGGCTGACAGAGGACGGTGTGACGAAAAAACTGCTCTTCTCCGGCGATATCGGAAATATCCATCAGCCGCTGATCAACGACCCGGAGTACCCGGAGAGCGCTGATTACGTGATTATGGAATCCACCTACGGTGACCGGAGCCACGGTCCGAAACCGGATTATGTACCGGAGCTGGCAAAAATCATTCAGGAAACGCTCGACCGCGGCGGCAACCTCGTGATCCCGTCGTTTGCTGTTGGAAGAACGCAGGAGATGCTGTACTTTATTCGTGAAATTAAGGCAGAGCATCTGGTTCACGGTCACGGCGAATTCCCGGTTTACGTGGACAGTCCGCTTGCCGTTGAGGCAACCAATATTTTCCGCGATCACCAGAAAGAGTGTTACGATTCCGATGCTGCAGCGCTCCTTGCACAGGGCATTAACCCGATTCTGTTTCCGGGCTTAAAGCTCTCGATCACATCCGATGAGTCGAAAGCCATCAACTTCAACGAAACCCGAAGGTCATCATATCCGCGAGCGGCATGTGCGATGCAGGACGAATCAAGCATCACCTGAAACACAACCTCTGGCGGCAGGAGAGTACGGTTCTCTTCGTCGGCTATCAGGCCGTCGGTACACTGGGACGGGCGCTGATCGGAGGCGCGAAGGAGGTGAAACTGTTCCAGGAAGAGGTTCATGTGAACGCGCACATCATCCAGTTCCCGGGCATGAGCGGCCACGCAGATCAGGAAGGACTGCTCAAATGGGCGGGCAGTCTGCGGGCAAAACCGGACCGCGTTTTCGTAACGCACGGCGAAGATAAAGTGACGGAAATTTTTGCAGAAAAACTGTGGGACGAATTCCGCTACCCGGCGATGGCTCCGTTCTCCGGCACGGTATTTGACCTGAAAGAAAATGAATTCATCGAAAAAACCGTTGGCATTCCGATCCAGAAGGAAACAACGGCAAACGCTGGAACACTGCGCACGAGAAGCAGCGGAAATGCCGTCTTCGATCGTCTCGTTGCGGCTGGTCAGCGGCTGCTCACCGTCATTACAAGAAACAAAGGTGGTGCTAACAAAGACCTTTCGAAATTTGCCGATCAGATCAACAGTCTCTGCGACAAATGGGACAGATAAAGCAGTCCGGTGGCTGGAAGAAAGACTGTGCTATTAATATAGAAGAAAAACTGGAAAGAAAGCAGGCGGCAGGGAAGCTGTGCTGCATAAGAAAAGAAAAACAGAAGTGGATAAATTACAAACTCCCCGGGGTGAGCATTCCCCAGGGAGTTATTATAATAAAAAAGAGCAAGCGTAAAAAAAGTTATTTCTGGATAGCCTGTTCCAGTGCTTTTGCAAGCTGGTCTGGACATGATGTTCCGCGTCCGTTGCAGTCGATGCCTTTCATGCGGGAGATGGCTTCGTTTACGTCCATGCCCTCAACGAGTCTTGCAACACCCTGTGTGTTTCCGTTGCATCCGCCTACGAACTGTACGTTGTGTACTTTACCGTCTTCTACCTCAAACAGAATTTTTCTGGAACAGGTACCTTTTGTTGTATATTCCATCGATAAGATCCTCCTTTGTGAATAAAAAATTAGAACATTATCGTGAACTTCAGCCACGATAATTCTTCGGTTCCTGCTATTATATCATAGATTACGAAAACAGCAAAGAAAAAAGATACCACAGATCCAAAATTTATTGTATACTGTAACAGGAATTACAAAGAAACCAGAAGGAAAAGAAAATGGACTCCCGGAGTTTTCCGTTCTTACTTTAGTGGCTGACCGCTGACAAAAATGATTTCATAAAAGCAAGAACAGAAAGAATCGGGGAGTACATGTAAAGTTATTGGAGGATATCATAAACATGAAGTTAATTGGAATTATCGGTGCAATGGAAGTTGAAGTTGCAAGCTTAAAGGAAATGATGACGGATGTTACAATCCGCACGAAAGCATCCATGGAGTTCAACCACGGTTACCTGAACGGAAAAGAAGTGGTTGTTGTGCGTAGCGGAATCGGCAAAGTAAATGCCGGTATCTGCACCCAGATTCTTGTGGATGATTACGGCGTGGACTGTGTCATCAACACCGGAATTGCAGGCTCCCTGCGGAATGAAATCAACATCGGCGATATCGTCATCTCGACCGATGCTGTTCAGCATGACATGGATGTGCGCATCTTCGGATACCCGCTCGGCGAGATTCCGCAGATGGGCGTTTTGAGCTTCCCGGCAGACGAGCATCTCGCAGAGGTGGCAGAGGAAGTCTGCAAGAAAGTCAATCCGGAAATCCAGGTATTCCGCGGACGCGTGGTCAGCGGTGACCAGTTTATTTCCAGCAAAGAAGTGAAAAACCATCTGATCGAGGAATTCAACGGTTCCTGCGCCGAGATGGAGGGCGCTGCGATTGCGCAGGGCGCTTATCTGAACAAGATTCCATACGTCGTACTCCGCGCCATCTCCGACAAAGCAGACGACAGCGCAACAATGGACTACCCGACCTTTGAGAGCGAGGCAGCCCGCCACTGTGTCAACCTGCTGCAGGAAATGGTAAAACGCCTGTAATCTAAAAAAAGCAAGAAGAAAAAATCGACAAACGGGCAGGCGAAAACCAGCGAAACCACGCGAACCGGCACGAAAGCAGTCCCCTGAAGGAACGAAAAATAAAAATTCACGCGAAAAAGCACAGAATCACAAAGAATTTGACGAACGTTTTTTGTTTCCAAATTTTTCCGGCAGTGCTATACTGTGGCACATCGGAACAAGAAGATGCTCACTACGGATTGCTCAGCAGTAAAACACTTGCTGTTTTGCTGCGTAAGAAAGTGATTCAGGTGTGAGCAGCCCTCCTTCTGCGAAGCAAAATTTTCAATGAGGGCTGCGAATGTTACAGTTCCCAGGTACCTGTGAACTGTAACACGTCTCCACTGCCGATATGCCAGCGGAAGAATCCTGTGCGCGCAAATTCTGCCGCGGCATCCGCCGATGCACCGCAACGGAACGGGAGCACCGGCATATGATCATAACAGGCAAATTCAAAAATCATCAGGGGAATAAGAATGCTGGAGTTTTGTGTGAAACAAAATGTGTTCTTATACGCAATGATAGCAGCAGGAATCGCCGGTGTGTGGTGCCTGTTCTGGAATAACCGTTTCTACACCCGGGCCATCCGCGATCTCGGAAGGCTGAAGGAACCAAAGTCGAAATGGACCAGGTCGGTGCTGGAAACGTGTCAGAGAAAAGCGCATCCCTTTTCGAATGCCGGGGCGTTTATGCGCAGCCAGATTGCACAGGGCAGGTCAGCGGGAATGGCAGTCCCGACGCTTCTGCGCGGAAGCCAGAATATGATCCTCACGGTTCTGGCGCTGTCGATTCTTTCGCTGTGGGCGATCTACCGATACCGTTATGGAGAGGCGGAGCTGATGCGCTACCTCGGAACGGGCACCGCGCTCGCCGGATGCCTTGTCTTTTTCCGGCTCTGTCTGGATTTCGGCGGAAAAGAGGAAATTCTGCTGAACGGCTGGACAGACTATCTGGAAAATGAGTTTGCAGCGACGAAACAGAGTGCGGTGCTGGAAACCGTACAGCAGACCGAACGGCAGCCGGTGCAGGCGGAAACCATGGCACAGGCAGGAACCGGAGCGGCGAAAGCAAAAGCGCAGACTGCGGGAAGCGAGTCCGCCAAAGAGAGGAATGAACTGTTCGCAGATCCGGAAAAAGAAGCGAGGATTTCGAAAGTCAGGGAGGGCATCCGCCAGACCGCCGCGGCCGAGAGCAGGTTTGCTGGAATGCTGACGCCAGAGGAAGAGAAGCTGATGAGGGAGATTATCAGCGAATACGTGTAAATACCAGGGGATCAGGCCGGGGAGCATGGCATATCGACATGACCATATTTCCGAATCGGCAGTCCGCAGGTATCTAAGATAAAAATATTTCAGGCAGTGCCGTCTTTCAAAACAGACAGGCGGCACTGCTTTCCCGGATAAAGCAGAATCATCATCTGCAAAAGGAGGAACCAACATGAGACTTGTAATTCTTGAGGCAGAGTCACTGGGAAAGGACATGGATCTGTCCGGCTTTTCCCGTTTCGGAGAAGTGACAGTATATGAAAAAACAACGGAGGAGGAATGCCCGGAGCGTGTGCGGGAGGCGGATATTGTCATCTGCAACAAGGTGCGCATGTGCAGCCGCACCCTGTCCGGCGCGGAGAACCTGAAACTGATCTGCGTCACCGCAACCGGCATCAACAACATCGATCTCGATTATGTGAAGCGCCACAACATCGCCGTGACGAACGTCGCCGGCTATTCCACCGTCAGCGTGGCCCAGCATACCTTTGCGATGTACTTCTATCTGGCAGAAAAACTCCGTTATTACGATGATTACGTAAAAAACGGCAGCTACGCCGCCAGCAGTCTTTTCACCTGCATGGACAGACCGTTCACCGAGCTGGAGGGCAAGACGTGGGGCATCATCGGCCTTGGCGCGATCGGCAGAAAAGTGGCTTCGATTGCACGGGCATTCGGCTGCCGTGTGATCTATTACTCCACCTCCGGTGCACACGACGATCCGGACTACGAGCGGGTCGATCTCTATCGTCTGCTGAAGGATTCTGATGTGGTTTCCATCCACGCCCCGTTAAATGAGGCGACCGAGAACCTGATGAATATCGAAACGTTTGCCAACATGAAGCGGAACGCAATTCTGATCAACGTCGGCCGCGGCTCGATCGTGAATGAGCGTGACCTCTGCTGTGCCCTGCGCGAAGGCCTGATCGCCGGAGCAGCGCTCGATGTACTTTCCAGCGAGCCGATCCGCAGTGACAGTCCGTTGCTGAAAATGGCGGACGACGACCGCCTGTACATCACGCCGCACATCGCCTGGGCATCGAAGGAAGCCCGCACGCGCCTGATCGGACTGGTGCAGAAAAATATTGCTTCGTACCTGGAAGGCGGCATGGAAAACCGCGTGGTATAAAAGGGATACAAAGCCAGGGACAAAATACATAAAAAGAGCCGGACATCCGACGGAACCGCAGAGGGGGCTGTAAGAACAGCCGCTCCCAAGTTCCGCCGGATGCCCGGCTTTTACATTTGCTTTATTCGCTGCAAAAACGAGAGAACATTATTCCTCTGTAATCTGAATTTCCAGATAATCAAACTCCAGCGATTCAATAAAATTATCCTGTGTGAACCGCGTTTTCGATCTCCGTTTAAACTCCGAAATATTCGTATCGAGCCAGATCGGCTTCGCCAGATTCCAGGCATCACAGATTTCATCGAGCGCACGGAAGACCTTGTGCGTTCTGGTATCCTCATCGTCGATGCAGACGGTAAGATCCTGAAGAATATGATTGTTTTCCACTAATTTTCCCCACATCTGAAACATATTAAAAATCCTCCTGAAAAGTACAAAGTAAACAGTGCATTTTGGAACGACCGTGTTAATCGCTGGTAACGGTATGCAGTTCTTTAAAATCCTTCGGCGAGATCCCGTACTCTTTTTTAAACGCGCGGTAAAAACTCGAATAGTCGTGAAATCCGAACAGCAGATACACCTTCGTGACCGGTACATCGCCGAGCAGCGCTTCACGGCACCTTGCCAGCCGCTTTTTGGAAATGTACTGGTGGATCGACATGCCGATTTCATCCTTGAAAACGTGTGCAATGTGATATTTGCTCACAAAAAGTTCCGCCGCCAGCCGTTCGAGCGACAGATCCTCGGACAGGTGCTCATCAATATGGAAACAGAGCTGTTCATACAGCGAGAGCTGTGCTTTCCGGGTGAGCGGGTGATGCTGCTCATACACCGTTCGGTTGATCTGCATCAGCAGGTCGCTGACGTAGAGAAAAATCTGCGTCTCTTTTCCAAAATGATCGGACCGCATTTCTTCGATCAGGCGGATGGTGCGGTACTGGATCGTGTTGAACTCGACGGAATCGAGCGGGAACAGATATTTCTGATTTTCGGCAGCGTATTCCATCAGGTAAACGTAGTCGGCGGAACGGGCGCGGAGCTGCTCTGCAAAAGCGGCGCTGACCCAGAACACAAAGCGGCGGTACGGCACAGACAGGTCGTGCATCACCAGATGATGCGGCACGCCGGGCGGAATCAGAAGAAGATCGCCGGGCGTCGGTGTGTAGAGCACTCCGTCGATTTCTAGTGAAATCGCCCCTTCGAGAAAGAGATAGAACTCATAATGCGTATGCGTATGTTCTTTTACGCCGGGCACATCGTCGGTGCTGTAATAGTATAACTCAAACGTATCCGAAATCATGTACTGCCGGGTGGCAAATTTCGTCTGCAGTTTTTCTTTCATAATAAAAGCATCCTTGCAAAAAAAATGATATTTTTGAACCATAACAACAATTCCCAGCATATCACAAAACAGCAAGTTTTACAATGTATTCGGCAATTCGCACAATAGAAAAAAACAACTTGTCCGGTTATGATACAAGGGAATAAAATAAAAACAGAATGCAGAATAAATTTCAGATAAAGATCAAAACGGAGGAACAGCTATCATGAATCAGATTCTCGAACAGCTTGGAACATACGGCATTGTGCCGGTTGTCGTTTTACAGGATGCAGCAAAAGCAGAGCCGCTTGCCGAAGCTCTCTGCAAGGGCGGACTTGCCTGCGCCGAGGTGACCTTCCGCACCGATGCGGCAGAAGAATCCCTCCGCATTATGAGCGAAAAATTCCCGGAGATGCTGGTGGGAGCCGGAACTGTGCTCACAACCGAGCAGGCGGACCGCGCCGTGAAAGCCGGAGCAAAATTTATCGTCAGCCCGGGCCTCAACCCGGAGGTAGTAAAATGGTGCCAGGCACACGAAGTACCAGTGATCCCGGGCATCGTGACCCCGACTGAGATGGCGCAGGCAATCGGTCTTGGGCTCACCATGGTGAAATTCTTCCCGGCAGAACCGGCAGGCGGACTGAAATACATCCGTGCCATCGCAGCACCGTACACCATGATGAAATTCATGCCGACCGGCGGCATCAACCCGCAGAATGTAAGAGAATACCTGGCATACGACCGCATCGCAGCATGCGGCGGAAGCTGGATGGTAAAAAATACGATGATTGAAAACAACGAATTCGACCGCATCGAAGAGCTGGTGAAAGAGGCGGTTGAGATCGTAAAGGAAAGCCGGACGTGACGACATCCTTCCCGCAGCCGCTGGGCACCGACCGTTGACCTCGAGCGTGATCCGAGATGGGGAAGAAACGAGGAGGGCTACGGCGAGGATCCTGTGCTGACCGGAAAAATGGCCGGCGCTTACATCGAGGGAATGCAGGGCGACGATCCAAATATCTGCGCTGTGCATCGAACCCTGAAACACTTCTATGGAAACGAACACCGAGGTCGGCCGCGGCTGGAAGAACTCTTCGATTGACCCGCGGAATAAATATGAGCTGTATCTCGAGCCGTTCCGCAGATGTATTGAGGAGAGCGGTGCAGAGGGCATCATGACGGCGTACAACAGAATCAACGGCACCGTCGGCGGAATGGTCCGGGAAAACATGGAAATCTCGGAATCCGTCATCATGAAACAGGCGGACCAGAAGATGTATGAAAATCAAAAAAAAGTTCACGGTGAATCGCCGCAATGGATTGTCCCCGCGGGTCTTTTCGTGGTACAATGAAACATAACCGATAAAAAGAAAAACGAGGGCAGAACATGAACGAATTATATGAAATGATTGAAAAGAAAATTAAAGAATCCGGCTATCCGCGGCCGATTTCGGGAAGCGATGTTTACGATGACATCTGCGACCAGATCGAGGGAAAAGAGAACGGTTCCTATGTGGTATTATCGAAATTTGATGATGATGTGATTTTCGAGTACCACATCACGGTGATGGATGATGAATTCAACCTCGGCGTGCTGACGATGCGCACCCCGGAGGGCGTGTTTGAGACTGATTTTGACCAGTAAAAGAGAAAAGAAAGAGGTTGTTACTTATGCCGAATGTTGAAAAAATCACAAAACAGACGGAAAATCCGTTCGTAAATCTTTACCTGGTGGAAGGGACAAACAAAGTAAACCATCACTTCCGCTATTACGTGGCTTCCCGCGCAAAATCCATCGAGCAGATGAAGATTAAAACAAGGAAAAATACGCCGGACGGTGTGCTGATGTACAGTCTGTACGGGGAAAAACGCGACAAAATTGTCCTGGTGCGCCAGTACCGCGTTTCCAT
>ENA-OQEL01000460-OQEL01000460.1-human-gut-metagenome-genome-assembly--contig:-NODE-460-length-14676-cov-4.040003_pt1 | contig 14676 bp, 15 predicted proteins | sample MGYA00242796_ERZ504637 | MGnify/ENA primary metagenome ERZ504637 (study PRJEB26092, sample SAMD00036306) | human gut metagenome | host: Homo sapiens | study: EMG produced TPA metagenomics assembly of... | reverse complement strand
ATATTTAGAAAAATATCTATTTAAACAGATGTTAGATTTAATTGATAGAATTACAAAAAGAAAGTTTAATAGAATTTTAAATATTTTTAGATAATAATTTTATCATTAGGAGGCTTTTATAATGATAGATTCTATAATAAAAGATAGATGTACGGGATGTGAAGGATGTGCTTCGGTCTGTCCTACTAAATGTATAGATATGGTACAGAATTATGAGGGCTTTTTTATGCCTCAAGTTAATTTAAATAAATGTGTTAATTGTAAAATGTGCATTAATATATGCCCGGTTATTAATTATGACAAAAATCATAGGAATATTGTGGACAAAAAAAAGCTGCGTATGCCTTTAAATCAAATAATGATGAATTTAGAAGAATATGCTCTTCAGGAGCTGTATTTCTATCTCTTGCAACTTATTTTATTGAACACGATGGCATTGTATATGGTGCTTCATTTGATGGAAGCTATAATGTTATTCATAAATCGGCTACATCAACAAGTGAAGTGATTGAATTGGCAGGTTCTAAATATGTACAAAGTAGAATAAATGATATATATCTTGAAATCAAAGATAAGCTTGAACAAGAAAAAAAAGTTAATTTTTTTTGGCACAACTTGTCAAGTTGAGGGATTACGTGCTTATTTAGGAAAAAATTATAGTTTTTTATATTGTGTTGATTTGATATGTATGGGAATACCTTCTCCGTTGGCTTGGGATAAATATTTGGATACATATTATAAACGCTCTGAAATAAAAAAGATTAATTTTAAGGACAAAAGTTTGGGGTGGCACAAATTCAGCTTTTTATTGGAAAAAAATAATGGTACAAGTATTTCGATTCCAGGGTTTGATAATACATATATGCAATGTATGTTTAAAGGATATTCTATAAGAAAATCATGCTTTGATTGTTGCTTTAAAAGTGAAAGTAAGATAGCGGATATAACAATAGCTGATTGTTGGGGCTGTGAAAATTATATATCAGAGTTAGATGATAATAAAGGTCTTTCAATGGTAATTTGCCATTCAAATAAAAGTGATGAATTAATAGGAATTTTAAAAGAAATGGGAATAGTAGAAAGATTTGAATATAGCAACGTTTTAAAATATAACTCAAATTATAATAATTCTACAACCACAAAGAAGGGAAGAAATATTTTTTATAAATTATTGTATATTTATCCGGTATTGGCATTTGGTGTTATGGGGAAAAATCCTCAAAATAGTTTTTTAAGAAAAGTATGTAGTAAAATAAGATCGGCAATAGGAGATTAAAAAAATGACAAAAATACTTATTTTAGGCGGTTCGGGGATATTAAGCTTAGATGTGTTAAATGAAGGCTTGCGTAGATCATATGATATAACCTGTATTACAAGAGGTATTAGGGATTATAGATTACCAAGAGGAGTGAATATTATTCACGGTGATGTTAACAAATTAGATGGTGTAGTAGATGGGTTGGATAATAATTATGATGCAATATTTGATTTTTTGTCGTTTGATGTTAAAGGACTGAAGTATAAACTTGATTATTTGGCTACAAAATGTAAACAGTATTTCTTTGTTTCTTCATCTGTTGCATATAGTTTTGAAGATGAGGTTATTACTGAGAATACAAAACTAGGAAATGAATATTGGGACTATGGAAGTAATAAAGTTAAATGTGAACAGTTCTTGCGGGATAACTACAAAAAATATGGAATTATATTTACTATTATAAGACCATATATTACATATGGTAAAACAAGAATACCTTTTGGAATTATACCAGTTAATGGAGAGTATTGGTCTCTTGCAAATAGAATTATAAATGATAAGCCTATATTGTTGTGGGACAATGGCAAAGCAAAATGTACATTAACAAATACAGTTGATTTTGCCAAGGCATATATTGATTTAGTAAATAATCCAAAAGCATATAATGAAGCATTTCATATTACATCAGGTGAAGTCTTGACATGGAACGAAGTATTACAGTATGTTGGAAAGGAATTGTAAAAAAAGCCTATAGTATTTTCTGCTTCAACAGATGATATTATTAAAGTTTTACCTGAATATTCAGGGGTTTTATTGGGGGATAAAGCAAGAGACAGAATATTTGACAATAGCAAAATCGTGGATGCGGCACCAGACTTTAGAAATTTTAAGCCGTTTGCGGTTGGAATAGCAGAGACTATGAAAAAAATTATGAGAGTAACCCACGAGAAAGAACCATTGATTATGAATGGGATGGAAGGATTGATTGGGCTATTAATAAGCTAGCAAAGAAACAGGCATAAAATTGGATAAATCAAATTAAGATTTAGATCTTCGGAGAAGGTTGTGTCTTTTAAAGACAAAATCTCGTATTATTGTGGCAGATATCCAACATTAGGTAGATTTTGTAATTATATACGTAAGGGATTCTCTTTTTTGAAAAAAAATTTTACGATATTTCAAAAAAAAATGATTCAGATAGGATAAAACGTATAGTCCTGAGAAAACCGGAGAGTGATTTGAATATGGCATTTCACTATTTAGGAAATAATTGCAAATTATGTAATTGTGACTTTGGTAATGACTTGAAACTTATTTCCATAGGTAATAATGTTGTGATAGAAGATAATACAAAGTTTATTAATTATAGACCGACAGCAGAAATTTTTTGATGGTATAATTGACAATGGAGAGAATCAGAAGTTAAGAAATTTAGGACCAATTGATATTGCGGATAATGTTTATATTTGTTCAAATGTCATATTATATCCAAATGTTAAAATTGGTAAAAATTGCTTAATATTAGATGGTAGTGTTATAACCACTTCAATTGAAGAAAATTCAGTTGTTATGGGAAATCCTGCAAGGGTAATTGCGAAGATAGATGATTGGTATTTAAATATAAAAAATATTAATTTAAAGTATCCTTGGTATAATAAGAATATAAGTCATGATGAGATTGTTCGACAAAGAGAACAATATTTTTTCGAGGGAAAGCAACATGAATATTAAAAAATTATTTACAACAAATTTCTATAAAAATAATAATAGAGAATATAAGGAGAGAATAAAAAAGGATTATTTGATTAATCAAGAGTTTAGAGGTGGGGTATTAACTAAAGAATTTTTACATGGATATGAATGGAAATATATAAATTTATATCGAAAATTTCAAGCGAATCAAGATAATATTTGGGGAAAATATTATCGATGGAAAATGAAGAAGCTGGAAAATAAGACAGGTTTTAGTTTTGAGGATAATATTACAATAGGAGATGGTCTTATAATAGGACACTGGGGAAAAAATCGTTATTAACGGTCAAGTGCAGTTTGGAAATCAATGTTTATAACACATGGTGTAACTGTGGGGAGAGACATTAGGGGGAAAAAGAGCAGGTGTTCCAAAATTTGGAGATAGGGTGTGTATACGTACAAATTCAACAATTGTAGGTGGAATACAGATTGGAAATGATGTTTTAATAGCTCCTAATACATTTGTTAATTTTGATGTTCCGGATCATTCGATTGTTATTGGAAATCCTGCAAAAATCCATCATAGAGACAATGCAACGGAAGGACATATTCCTAATATAACTTTCTAAAATAGTAAGGAGTATATTATGGACTTGACGAATATTTAGTGGTATAGTACCATGGGACTATAAAGCGTATTTTAAAGGAGGGTAACTAATGAGAAAATGTAAATTAATTATTGAAAAAATAATTGCAAGCTTTATTCTGTGTGGCTGCTTGTTATTGGAATCAACTGCGCTGGTTAGTGCAAGTGAGTGTGGACTGTACGGTGTTCAGATTTTACATCTTGTCAGTCAACCTATTAACTGTAGCGTATCAGTAGGGAGTCAGGCAAGATTTGCGGTAAAGGCAGAGGGAACCGGACTTAAATACCAGTGGCAGGTAAAATTCCCTAACGAGAGCTGGAAGAATTCAGGCTCAACAACAGCAACAACGGCAACATACAGCTTCACGACAGAGGGAAAGCATAACGGAATGCTTGTGCGCTGCATAGTAAAGGATGCAAGTGGAAATAGCATAATAAGCTCTGAAGTAAAGGCGAATATAATATCTGTTGAGGATTGGGAGCTTCCAATTATGTAATTTAATATTAAAATCAAAATAGAACTTTATACGAGTAATCAAACTTTTTGTGGGGTTGCCAAAGTTTATGAGGGTCAGTCGTGAGGGGCTGGCCCTTTTAGAATGCCAGTTTTTGAGGGGTTGAGGGTTTGGTTTGAGGGAGTGTGAGGGGAATTTGTAAACGTCAAACCACCCGCCTTGGATAACTAGCATTTTTGTGAGACACTCTAAAAAACACGAAAAAACTAATCGTTTTTTAGAGGAGGTAAACTATCATGGATTCACTCACCCATAATGTAAGGCGTGCTAACTGGTTAAATATTATAAATCAATGTCAGGAACGACCTGCAAACGTAACCGTCCGACAATGGCTGAAACACCAACGCAGGTGATAGCAGACAGCGACCACCATAACAGCAAGTGTTATATGTGGGTGCACCGTTCCGGAGAGTTTTATACCAGGCGTCCAATCGTGATATATGAATACCAGAAAGGTCGCGATCATCAAAAACCTCTGGATTTTTACAAAGATTATAAAGGAATCCTTGTAACGGATAGTTTGCAGCAATACCATTTGGTCGACAAAAAGCTTGCAGACGTAACAAACGCAAACTGTTGGGCGCATGCAAGGCGTGATTTTGCGGATGCGGTTAAGGCTGCAGATAAAAAAGATCCATCGTCTGTAAGACAATCGGCTGCATACCAGGCTTTGCAGAAGATCGCCGAGTTTTATAATGCTGATACCGAGTTAAAAGAACTCTCATCAAAGGAACGTCTTCAAAAACGGCAGGAACTGATCAAGCCGATGGTTGAAGAAGTTTTTGCGTGGGTAAAACAGCAGGCGAGTGACTGTACAGTACCTCCAAAATCCAAAACAGGTCATGGACTTAATTTTGTAATTAATCAGGAAAAATACCTAAGAGTATTTCTCGAAGATGGTGATGTTCCAATTGATAATTCCGCCTCAGAGAAAGCTATACGTACCTTTTGCCTTGGCAAGAAAAACTGGATGTTCCACAATACTGCAAAAGGAGCCTCTGCCAGCGCAATGGTATATAGTATTTCTGAAACCGCAAAGCTGAATAATCTGCGACCGTATTATTACTTTAAATATATCCTTACAGAGTTGCCTAAACTCTGTGATGAAAGAGGAAATATAGATCCTACAGAATTGGATTATCTCATGCCATGGTCAGATAGCCTTCCGGATGAATGCCGGAAACCACGCCGCTCATAATAGGCGGCGTTGATTTTAACATCCTGCGTATGATTTAACGTTTACGTTTGAGTAGTTAATTAGTGGTTGAATAAGTAAAGTCAGGGTGGACATGAGTTCACTCTGTTTTTTATATAAAATTTATATTTTACTTTCATATTATTGTAAATAGTGGTAATCTGTTATTAGTACTAAAGGTGTATGATATTGTATTTTTAAAGGAGCGTTGATATTGACAAAACATGTATTAAAGAGAATGATAGGAGTTGATCCTTTGACTTATGTCTATTGCTTCAATTACTGCCTCAGGCTCAAAATGTACTTGCAGCATCTAGTAAGTTGAGACGGCGCTGGACTGGGCACAGAAAATTGCAGATGATAATAGTCATGGGTATTCACAACAACATAGAAATGGACCAGATTATGATTGTTCTTCATATGTGAGTACTGCACTTGTAAAAGCCGGATTAAATGATAATGGTAGTCTTACAACTTATACTATGAAGAAGTATTTGTGCTCAAAAGGATTTACATGGATTCCTTGGAGCTCAATTGGAGGTCAGAGTGGTTTAAAAAGAGGTGATATTCTATTAGATGAAGATACACATACGGAATTCTATATTGGAAATGGAAAGATGATTGGAGCACATAGGGATTATGGATATCCAGCAACGGGAGATCAAACTGGAAAAGAAATATCTGTTCAAAGTTTTTATAATAATCAATATGGTATTTCATGGAACGGAGTATTACGATATGAGGAAACAAATCCTGTCACAACTACACCATCCATCTGGAAAAACAGTGACAGCTATACGGTAGGAAATTCGGCAACACTAACATGGAACAGTGTAGATAATGCAACAGGATATTGGTTTTCAGTCTGGTATAAGGGGGAACAAATTGTTACAACTCAGGTTTCAGGAAGCTCGGAGTATACATTAAATAATCTGGGAGAGGGAGAGTATACTGCCTATATAACGGCTTATAATGATAGCAGTAGTAAGCAGGGCTATGTGACCTTTAGGGTAAATTATGTTTCTGGCGAGCAGACGATTCCAAACGGTAGATATCAGATATGCTCTGCTTTGGACAATTCATCTGTTATATCTATTTCAGGCGCATCAACGGATGATGAGGCAAATGTATTGTTATATGCAAACGAGAGACATGATAATCAGTATTTTGATTTTGAATATTTGGGAAATGGATATTATAAAATAACTGCAAAACATAGCGGAAAGGTGCTGGATGTTTATTGGGAAAAGATGGAAGCAGGAGCAAACGTTCAGCAGTACTATTGGAATAATGGTGATAATCAGCAGTGGGTAGTAAAAGATGCAGGTGATGGATATTTTTACATTATATCAAAATCAAATAGTTTGTATATGGATGTGTATGGAGGTGTAGCGTCGAATGATGTCAATATTGATACATATACGGGACATGGAGGAACCAGTGAAAAATGGAAACTGATTCCAGCAGGTGAGAAGTCTGTTGCTGATGGAAAATATCAGATATGTACTGCTTTGGACGATTCAAGTGTTATTTCAATTTCTGAAGCATCAAAAGATGCATGTGCTAATGCATTGCTTTATGCAAATGAAAATCATAAGAACCAGGTGTTTAATTTTGAATATCAATGGGATGGATATTATAAAATCATCGCAAGACACAGTGGAATGGCGCTTGATGTTTATAATTCAGAACAGTCAAGTGGTGCAAATGTAGAACAGTATCCTTGGAAAAACAGTGATAATCAGAAATGGGTTGTTAAGCCTGCTGGAGATGGATATTATTATATCGTTTCAAAAGGCAATGGATTATATCTGGATGTGTACGGCGGAGTGGCTGTGAATGATGCCAATATAGATACATATTTTGGACATGGAGGAGCCAGTGAAAAATGGCGTTTAATACCTGTAAATGAACCAGAGAATCTGCTTACAGTAAAAGGATGTTCGGTATCATTGAAGGAAAACATAGGAGTTAATATGTATGCTTCCTTTTCAGATGATATATTAGAAGATGATGGGGCAAAAGTCAGATTTACATATGCCGATAATTCTTATATAGAAGTGCCTCTTTCAAATTATATGTCAACAACCTATAATAATGAGAATGTAAAGAAAATTACATTTGATACAGTACCTGCAAAACTGACTGAGAAAATCAAGGTAAGTGTAATAAAGAGTGACGATACTCAGACTAATATGTTTTCATTTTCAACAAGTGATTATTTGTATGCGCTTATAAATAGTACTGATAAATCAATTGGTGCAAACCAGAAGAATATTGCCAAGGCTCTATTAAATTATGGGGCATATTCACAGATTTACTTCGGGGTAGACACAGCAGACCTGGCGAATAAAAAACTAACTGATAATACCGTAGAAAAGACAGATAGCGATACAGTGATTAAGTCTATTCAAGGTCAAGAAAATGGGCTGTTCAGTAACAAAGATTTTGAATATATAGGTTCATCACTGGTGTGTGATTCTAGTACTGATTTAAAACTGTATTTTGTCAATAAGAGCCGACTTACGATGAAGCAGATAGAAAATCAATATGATATATCTGTGGCAAACAAGAATACGCATGGATTTGATGTAGGAACGGATGGCAATATTTTATGGATTAAGGTAAAAGATTTAAGACCAAATGAACTGGAGGAGATGTATTCAGTAAGAATTTTATCGGATGATGGTTCAGTTATCGTTGAAACAAGTCCGAGTGTATATATAAAAAAGGCATTGTTATCGGAAGATGTAAAGTTGGAAAATTTGTGCAAGGCTATGTGGATGTATGGACAGGCAGTGAGGGATTATGGAAAGTGATGATTTTGAGGAAAGGAATTGTTTATGAAGAGAATAGTTAGTGTACTAATGTCAATAGTGGTTGTTTTGAGTTGCGTTGTATTTATTATGCCACCAAATATTGTGTTAGCTGTAAATTACACGTGGCCAGTCGATAAGTCAATTGGAATATCTAGCGGTTTTGGTTCGTATAGTGGACATACTGGCTGTGATTTTGCTTGCAGTATTGGACATGATGTATATGCTGTAGCTGATGGAACTGTGGTAACGGCAACGGATTCAGGATGTACAGGGTCACATAGATCAGATGGTTACCCGAAATGTTCGAAAGGGGCAAACTGTCCTGCGACCAAATTAAACAAAAATGGAAAAGGCTCATATGCTAATTGGATTATTATTAGACATGGGACTAATGTATATTCGTTATATGCGCATTTATCAACAGAAAGCCTTAAAGTTAAAGTAGGAGATACTGTAAAACAAGGACAAAACATTGCAAAAACTGGTTCGGCAGGAAATGTAACTGGACCCCATTTACATTTTGAACTTAGAATAGGAGGTAATTCAACAGGTTATGCAAAAAATCCAGCATCTTATTTGAGTCGTGAAAATGTTACACCAGTAACAAATCCCCCAACCTACTCCAACTTCTGGGTAGACCATTACCTATTTGATTTATCTGAGACGGTATCATTCACTGCTGTGGCATCGGGAGCAGACAATTATACAATAGGAATCGACAAGACCGGTGTTGGTCGTGTTGTGACAGAAGGTTGTGGAAGTACGTATACTATTTCAGCTGACAGGCTTGGAGCAGGAGAGTATTCAGCATATATGACGGTTGCAAATAGCGCGGGATATGTTGATACTTACAGAGTATATTTTGTTGTAGTTGAAAAATGTAATTTTGGAGATAAATTTTCAGCAAGGATTCAGAATATAGGAACCGGATGCTATATTACAAACAAAGATAGCAAAATCGTTGGAGCTCCTGAGAGCGGATATAATGATCAGATATGGTTTTTTAATAAGTGTTCAGATGGTTCATACACCATCATGAGTCAGCTTGATGGACTCATGATGGATGATGAATGGGACAGCGATGTTCCGGCAGGTGCTGATATTCGCGCATGGAGTGCTACGGGACAGGATAAGCAGAGATTTAATATATATTATATGGATGATGCATTTTATATCCGACCGGCAAATACCAAAACTCTTGTCGTAGATATGGGAGCAGGAGAGCCATATAATGTGGCATGCTACAACCTTTCAAGGAATGCTGGACAGCAGAAATACAGGTTTGACATGGTTGGCATGGGCGATTATATTCCATACGGACTGGGAGATGAATTTTATGCACAGCTCAGGTGTCAGGGAACAAATTTATATGTAACAAATCAAAGTGGTAATGTAGCAGGCGCTGCGGCAACAGCTGATGACAGTCAAATATGGAAATTTATGAGACAGTCAAATGGGGCCTACGTTATTCAGAATACATTGGATGGTTCATATATAGATGTAGAAAATTCAAATGATGCAAATAAGACCAATTTCCTTTCGTATAATGAATATACAGGCAACAGGAATCAGCAGTTCTATTTCTATGAAATGGACAATGCTTTTTATATCAAACCTTTAATCAGTAATACCAGGGTAATGGATATGCAGTCAACTGCTCCATACAATGTGGCACTATGGGATAAGGGAAATGACTGGGGACCACAAAAGTTTGATGTGATAAAAGTCAGCCACAGTGATGACAACATGAGTAAACCGGTTGAGACGTCGTATTTTAAAGGACATAAATATGAGCTCTATAATGAATCAATGACCTGGGAGTCGGCTAAGCTCTTTTGTGAGAAAAAGGGAGGACATCTTGTTACTATTTCAGATGAGAAAGAGAATGAATTTGTTAATGGCATGAGATGCCGTAACCTTTCAACCGATTACCAGCAGAGTATATGGCTTGGAGGTTCTGATACAGCAAATGAGGGAACATGGTCTTGGATTACAGGTGAACCGTTTACATACAGTAACTGGGAACCAAACGAGCCTAATGGTGGAACCTCGCAGAATTATCTTCAGATGTATTCATCAGGTAACTGGGATGATGTGCAGAATGAAGCTGGCAGATTTGTGTTATGTGAATATGATTCGGTACAACCAAAGCTGACACCTGTTGCCAGTTCGCTCAGTCTGAGTGATAATATTGGATTTAATATTTACATGCAGATATCCGATGATGTGCTGAGTGATGATGGTGCAATGATGATTATTACAAATTCGGATGGAAAGGTCATTAAGAAGCCGATTTCGTCATATGAGACAACAACGTATCAGGACAAATCGGTAAAAAAAATAGTCAGTATGGTACCTGCGGCAAAGATGTCCGGAAAGCTTTCATTTAAAATTTTAAAATCAGATGGAACAGAAAGCAGTACTTATATATGTTCAGTTATGGATTACGCAAATGAAATGATTAAGAAAGCCGATACTGATAATGAGTGTAAAAAGGCACTTCCTCTAGTAAAGGCAATGCTGAACTATGGAGCGTATTCTCAGATATATTTTGGTGAGGACAATACGAATCTTGCAAATGCCATATTAAAAGATGACAATACTGCAACGATAAAGAGTGAGGATATAATAAAATCTATTACATACAGTGAGCAGGGGCTTTTTAGCAATAAAGATTTAGGGTATATAGGCTCATCACTTATATGTGAATCAGATACCTCATTAAAGCTGTATTTTAACAATAAGAATAAGCTAACAGAGAAGCAGATAAAGGGTAGATATGATATCAGCACACTTGACAAAAACAAGCATGATTATGATACTGGTGTTGACGGAAGCATTTTTTGGATAAAGATAAAAGGCATAAAACCAGCAGAGCTCGGTAATGTTTATGGAGTAAACCTGGTATCTGATGAGGGTTCAGTTATTGTGGAGACGAGTCCATATGTGTATGTGAAAAAGGCATTGGAGTCTGGTGATAGCAGGCTGCAGAATCTGTGCAAAGCAATGTGGGCTTATGGACAGGCTGCAAGGGAGTATGAAAAGTAGTGTTCAAGAAAGGAATTGCTTATGAAGAGAGTATTTAGTGTATTAATGTCAATAGTGATTGTTTTAAGTTGCATTGTATTTATTATGCCACCAAATATAGTGTTGGCAGCAAATAATGCTGACGATATAGTTTCTATTGCAAGAGGAGAATTAGGAAGTACAAATTATAGTAAATATTATGGTGGAAATAAAGGTGCTTGGTGTGCAGATTTTGTCTCATGGTGTGCTCAGCAGGCTGGGGTTGACAGTATAGCCAAGAGTTCTTCTTGTTACAATATGTATATCGGTATGAAGAATAATGGCTGCCAAGAAGTTAGTTCTCCTCAAAAGGGGGATATTGTATTTTTCTATTGTACAAAATGCAGTTCAACAGCTGGAAAATGGTGTCATGTTGGAATCATGGAGGATTCCACATACTCTATTGAAGGAAACAGATGGAGTAATGGTGTATCAAAGGTAGAAAGAGGAAACTCATATTCTCATAATGGAGATTTAGGTTATAAGCACAGAGATGGAATTGTTAGAAAATATTTGAGACCTAAATATAGTTTCCCAAATCCTGTCACAACTACACCATCCATCTGGAAAAAACAGTGACAGCTATACGGTAGGAAATTCGGCAACATTAACCTGGAACAGTGTAGATAATGCAACAGGATATTGGTTTTCAGTCTGGTATAAGGGGGAACAAATTGTTACAACTCAGGTTTCAGGAAGCTCGGAGTATACATTAAATAATCTGGGCGAGGGAGAGTATACTGCCTATATAACGGCTTATAATGATAGCAGTAGTAAGCAGGGTTATGTGACCTTTAGGGTAAATTATCTTGATATAGGTACAAATTTTATAGCTAATATAATTAAAGTTGATTCATGGAGTCATGTGGTTAATGATAATACAAATGCTTGCATAGGTAAAGAAGTGGGAAATGCAAACGAGTATTATGAATTCGTAAGACAGAGTGATGGCTCATATATAATTAAATCACTTGAAGATGGAAATATCTCGAGGTTTCTGATGGTGGAAATAAAAATGGTCAGAATGTGGGCTTTAGTGATTATACAGGAGAAAATAACCAAAGATGGTATATAAAGAATGGCTCTAGTGGAAAAATATTAATTCCTAAAAACGCAACAGGATCGTGCCTAGATATATCTAATAATGGCTCAGCAGTAGGAACAAATGCACAAATATGGGCTCAGGCGGGAGTGGCAGCCCAAGAATTTAGTATATATACACAGTCGAATATTCCAAACTTCATTAATTTTGGAGATGATTTTTACGCAAATATAATCAAAGCAAGTACATGGAGTACTCTTGTAAATAAGAATCCTAATTTGGAAGTTGGTGGAGAGGGTGAAGCAGAAGGAAGCGATATATGGCATTTCAGACGAATGAAAGATGGTACATATATCATACAGTCTCTATTTGATGGAAAATATCTTGATGTTGAGAAATTTAGCAATCAAAAGGGAGCTAACGTATATTGCTATGATTATACAGGTGATAGTAATCAGAGATGGTATTTGACATTGGGAAAAATGGAAAGGTCTTAATTCCAAAGAATGCTACTGGATTATGTTTAGATGTTTCTAATGATGGTTCGGACGCTGGTACAAATGCACAGCTATGGGAACCAAACGGAACAACTGCCCAGGAGTTCAATGTTTATAAAGAGGACACGATAAAGCTAGGCACGGCAAATGTTACTTTATCAAATAACAACTATATATATGATGGCAAAGAGAAGAAACCGGATGTAACAGTAAAATATGGATATGCTACGTTACAACAAGGCACAGATTATACGGTGGAGCATTCAAATAACGTAAAAGCAGGTACAGCTACCGTTACAATAAAAGGCACCGGAATATATTCAGGTACGGTTTCTAAAAACTTTGAAATAAAGGAAGCTTTATATACGGTGTATGGATATCAGGTTGTTATCAATGGAAATTTTGATTTGAAATATTATATTGATTTGTCCAAAGAAGCTGCAAATGATACCGATGCGTACATTGAGTTTAAAGTCGGTGATAGAGTACAAAAGGTAAAACAGAGAGAAACATCGAATGGACACTATGTTTATACATGTGAAGTTCCTGTAGCTCAGATTGGTGACAAAGTGACGGCAACATTATATTATAAGGATAAATCATATGTTCTTACACAGTATTCGGTCAAAGATTATTTAAATGCAATAGTTCAAAACAAGGATAAAAAAGAAGAGTATTGCAAGGCTACAGACATTGCATCAGCTATACTGAATTATGGGGCAAGGGCACAGCTATATTTTGGATATAAGACGGATTCATTAGTTAACAGTGCTTTATCGGATGCTGAGATAAAAAAAAGTGGATTCGATTTTGGTACAGGATATTAAGAATGCTATAACCAATATGGAAAGCGGAAACCTTGAAAACAATGATTTCAAATACTATGGAGCTTCATTAGTATGCAAGTCAGATACAGGAATGAAACTGTATTTTGAAAATAAAAATAGTCTTTCTCTTAAAGAGATTGAGAAGAAATATGATATTTCGGTTAAAGATTGTAAGAAGCAGGTTAGTAAATCCATAAACGGAAATATGATTTGTATTACTATTAATGACTTAAATGCTACTGAACTGGATGATAATTTTGTGGTGCAGATAACGAATAAGCAAAACAGCAGTCAGAGTATGTCTGTTTCAACAAGCCCGTATATTTATATAAAGAAATCTATGGATTTAGGAAATGCAAAGCTCATAAATCTCAGCAAAGCGATGTATTGGTATAGTCAGAAGGCTATGGAGTATTCAAAGACGGAAAATAGATAAGTTTTATAATTATCTTTTCGAATTAATAAATTTAAGGAATACAGTTGCAGCAATTGCTTGCAAAAAGAGAAAGGGGAAAAATCAAAATGATCCTATGCGCTTTGTAAAAAAGACCGCTGTAACAGATGATTGCGAAATTGCAGAAAAGAAAGTATATGAGCTTGATGAGGAACAGATTGCCAAAGAAGAACTTTGCGCTCCATGAAAATGACTCTGTTAAATACCGCTAATGGCTATGTGCCCTCTTACACCAGAACTGAAATAACAGATTCTTTACACCGAACTTTCGGTTTTCGGACTGATTATGAATTCATCAAGAAATCTACGATGCGAAGCATCATCAAGCAGACGAAAGAAATAAATTTAGCATAGTGTAAAAATATAGCACAATAGCACATATTGCTACGAAACAAAAAACGGTTGTAAGCCTGGATTTTACTGGATTCACAACCGTTTTTTTACTTTCCAACTGTCAAAGATGGGATCATAACACTATAGCACCGTAAGCGCAAAATAATTCGACGAGTACCAGCCGAAGAACAATACCGCCTGATTATGGAATGCCGCAAAAGCGGACTGTCTGATCATCAGTGGTGTTTAAACAATGACATTAATCCAGGCACCTTTTACAACTGGGTTAAGCGTCTCCGCAAGAATGGCTGCGGAGATATTCCTGAGAAAA
>ENA-OQEL01000459-OQEL01000459.1-human-gut-metagenome-genome-assembly--contig:-NODE-459-length-14683-cov-2.470528_pt1 | contig 14683 bp, 20 predicted proteins | sample MGYA00242796_ERZ504637 | MGnify/ENA primary metagenome ERZ504637 (study PRJEB26092, sample SAMD00036306) | human gut metagenome | host: Homo sapiens | study: EMG produced TPA metagenomics assembly of... | reverse complement strand
AGAGCCGCTCAGCGGTCCAGCGTGCTGTGGCTTTCCGTCACCACCTGCTCTGCAACGCTCGTCGGTCCATGCACGGATGGTTCACCGCTCTTCTGCACGAACATCAGGTATTCAATGTTGCCCTCAGGTCCCTTTACCGGGCTGAAATCCATCCGCGTACAGCAAAACCGTTTGCAGCAGCATAGCCCATGGCATTGTGCAGCACTTCACGGTGGGTAGCAGGGTCGCGCACCACACCGTTCTTGCCAACCTTTTCGCGTCCAGCTTCAAACTGCGGCTTGACCAGACAAACGCCCATGGCATCCGGCGTTGTGATTGCCTGTGCCACCGGGAAAATATGGTGCAGCGAGATAAACGAGACATCCACACTGAAAAACTCGATCTGTTCGGCAAGATCCTCCGGTTTGACATTGCGGATGTTCGTGCGCTCCATGTTCACTACGCGCTCGTCTGTGCGCAGACTCCATGCAAGCTGTCCATAGCCGACATCCACCGCATAGACCTTGACGGCACCGTTCTGCAGCATACAATCCGTAAAGCCGCCGGTAGATGCTCCAATGTCCATGCAGACCTTGCCATTGGGTGTAAGCGGGAAACACTTCATAGCTTTTTCCAGCTTCAGGCCGCCGCGGCTGACATAGCCAATGTCGTGCCCGCGCACTTCCACCTTGGCATCTTCCTGATCATCTCTCCGGCCTTGTCACCTTTGCTCATTGACAAAAACGATGCCGGACATGATCAGCGCCTTTGCGCGCTCACGGCTCTGTGTCAGACCATGCTGAACAAGATATTGGTCCAATCGAATCTTCACAGTAAATTTTCTCCTTTCGTCACGGCCATCTGCACGGCCTGTACAAGATGCGCTGCATCCAGACCGGTTGCCTGTTTGATCTGTGCCACACTGGCATGCGGAAGACATGCGTTCCGCACCGCACAATGGATAAAGCGCCCATTCCATTCGTTTTGCTGCAAAGCATATTCCAGATGTTCACCAATGCTTCCGTTTGCAATGCATTCTTCCGCAAACAGGATTATTTTATATTTCGACAGATCAGCGATCATTTTGCCTGTAAAGGGATACAGCTTTACAACCTTTATCACATCACATGCAATACTTTTCTGCTGTAATTCACGTTCTGCCTGCAAAAGGTCGGCCAGTTCGTCGGCGTAACTCACCAGAACGATTGTTGCATCATCCGCCTTGCGCAGGAAATCATAATCTTCGCCGGTGCAGCCAAATTCCGCCAGAGCTGCATCCTGCCCACCGCGGGGATAACGAATTGCCCGTGGGCCATGGAAGCGGTCACTCAACAGCTTCTGCAGCCAGTAATTCAGTTCCTGATAATTGGAAGGCGCATACAGCGGCATTCCAAGCTGGCTCAGGAAAGCGGGATCGTAAATGCCCTGATGCGTTTCGCCATCCGCTGGGACAAAACCGGCGCGGTCGATGGCTAAAAACTACATTCTCCCGCAGCAGATTTACGTCGTGGATGATCTGATCATAGGAACGCTGCAGGAAGGTGGAATAAATGCATACCACCGGCAGCATGCCCTGACTTGCAAGCCCGGCAGCAAAGGTCACAGCATGCTGCTCTGCCATACCGACATCGAAAAAAACGCTCCGGGTGGCTGTGCGCGAAAAAAACTGCAGGCCGGTGCCATACTTCATTGCTGCAGTGATGGCGCAGATATTCGGGTTCCGGTCGCCTTCCGTCACAAGAGCATTGCCAAATACCGTCGAGAACGATTCCTTTGGTGCCACCTCCGGGTCGGGCATTCCATCCAGATCAAATGCCGACACGCCGTGATAGTTGCCGGGGTTTACCTCGGCCGGCTGATAGCCCTTGCCCTTTTTTTGTGATCACGTGCAGAAAATGTGGCCCTTGCCGGTTGCGGATGGTGCGCAGTGTGCGTTCCAGCTCTTCCACGTTGTGGCCATCCACCGGCCCGATGTACTGGAAGCCCATATCCTCGAACATGGTAGAGTGGTACATTGCCCGACGCAAAAGCGTCTTGCACTCGGTGATGTTTTTTTTCAGTGGAGCGCCCACCAGCGGTACTCCATCCAAAAAGCTGCGCACATTATCCTTGGCATCAAAATAGGCCGTGGTCGTGCGCAAATGAGTCAGATAGCGGGCAAGTGCACCGACATTTTTAGAAATGGACATCTTGTTGTCGTTCAGGATCACAAGAAGGTTGTCCAACTGTTCAATGTTGTTCATGCCTTCGTAGACCATGCCGCCGGTAAAGGCACCATCGCCGATCACCGCGACCACAAGCCCTGCTTCATGATGCAGCTTTTTGGCCCACGCCATGCCGATCGCAAGCGAAAGCGCCGTGTTTCCGTGCCCGGCAATGAATGCATCGTGTTCACTCTCGTTTGGGTTCGGGAAACCGGAGATTCCGTCGAGCTGGCGCAGCTTATCAAACTGTCCGCGCCGACCCGTAAGGATCTTGTGTGTGTAGCACTGGTGACCGACATCAAACACGATTTTGTCCTGTGGTGTATCCAGAACACGGTGCAGCGCAACGGTAAGCTCTACCACGCCAAGGTTTGAGGCAAGATGGCCGCCCGTCTTGGAAATATTCTCCAGCAGAAACTGGCGGATCTCCGCGCACAGCTGTTTCACCTGCTGTTCATTCAGTTGCTTTAAATCTCTGGGCTGATTGATGCTGTCCAGCAGCAATGCTCCCATAAATCACACGTCCTTCAAATGAAGATTTCTGTTGCTGCAGTGCGTTCCTGCGTGAAAAAAGAATGTCTCAAGCCAGCGGATACAGGAAGCCGACGGCTGCGCCAACCAGTACGCCTGCCACGACCTGCAGCGGCGTATGGCCGACCATCTCCTTCAGATGCATGTTCTGCAGGAAAGGAGCATTCTTCTCGCTCACTTCGATCCACTGATCGATCATCTGGTTCAGGACCTTGGCCTGCTCGCCAGTCTCATGCCGCACGCCCATGGCATCGTGCATGGTAATGATTGCCACCACGCTTGCCACTGCAAAAATTGGCAGAGTCAACACCCACACAGCGTCCGGTTGCAATGACCATGGCACAGACCGTTGCGCTGTGGGCACTGGGCATACCGCCATCACCCACATGCGTTCCAACTGGAACTTGCCCAGCAGGATAAAATTGATGATGGTTTTAAGCACCTGCGCCACAAGCCAGCCGAGCAGTGAAACCGTAAGGATCTGATTGAAAGACAGGATGTTTTGAATAAGCTGCATAATCTTTTTCCTTTATTCTGTATGGATTATTTTTAGTTTTTACGCACAAGAAGCTGCTGCGCAAGCTGTTCCAGAAACGCAGCTTTTTCGCCAAAATTCCGGTGCAGTTCCGTGCAGGTCTCCTGATTCAGGTCATGTGCAAGCTTCATGGCACCTTCCGCACCATAAAGGGTCACAAAGGTAGTCTTTCCATTTTCGCTGTCGCTGCCAATGGGCTTGCCCAGCTGTTCCGGTGTGCTGGTAACATCCAGCACATCGTCCACGATCTGAAAAACAAGACCCAGACCATAAGCATACTGTTTCAGCGCTCTGCACTGTGCTTCATCCGCTTTGGCCGCAGCCGCACCCATCTGGATGGCTGCATTGATCAGCGCACCCGTTTTATTGCGGTGGATCAGCCGAAGCTGGTCTTCTGTTGCGGCCAACGCTTCGTATTTCAGATCCAGTTCCTGCCCATAGACCATGCCGCGGCTGCCAGCGCCTGCACCCAGTGCCCGCGCTGCCTGTACACAGACAGACGCATCTGCCGGGGCATTGGCGACTGTCTCAAATGCTTCTGTCAGCAGCACATCACCGGCCAGCATGGCAGTTGCTTCGCTAAACGCCTTGTGGCAGGAAGGACGGCCGCGGCGCAGATCATCATTGTCCATGCAGGGCAGGTCATCGTGAATGAGCGAATAGCAGTGCAGCATTTCTACAGCAGCTGCAAACTGCTGTGCCGCCTGCATACTGCCGCCCAGCATATCGCAGACGCTGAGAACAAGAACTGCACGGATCCGTTTGCCGCCGCCCATCAGGCTGTAGCGTGCCGCACGGCACACCTCGGATTCTTCCGGCAGAAAACGGCCGCAGGCCTTTTCCAGCGCGGCCATTGCCTGCGCCAGATAATTCTGATACTGCTCCTGATAGTCCATTAGCTTTCCTCCTGCACTGTGCCCGCAAGCTTTGCGTCGATCTCGTCGATCTGCAGCGATGTTTTTTCCAGTGCAGCATGGCAGTACTCCATCAGAGAAGCGGCCTCTGCATACAGTTTGACCGAATCTGCAAGGGTCGTATCCTCACTCTGCATCTGTGCAAGGAGCGCATTCAGTCGTTCCATGCCTTCCTCAAAACTTTTGGGTGCTCTCATTGATCTCCTCCACCGCTTCCACCCTGCACTTTTGCACGGCGGGAAGCGCTGCGAACATAGATTGTTTTTTCCGGCTGCAGATCATCTGCATTTAAAATAGTGCCGTTGGCTGCTGTGACCATCGTGTAGCCGCGCGCCAGTACCTTGTATGGATCCAGCGATCCAGTAAGTGCTGCCGCATGACCCAGCTGCAATTCTGCAGAATGCAGGCGTTTCTGCATCTGCTGACGGATGGCATCCTGCACCTGCTGCAGCTGACCCTGACTTTTTTGCCAGTTTCGGCGTGCAAGGCCCGCTCCAACACAAAGTTGTATTGTTCCAGACCATTATAGCATAAATCAAAACGTTTTTGCATATTTTTGCGAATATTTTGCTGCAAATCCAGCAATATCCGCTCCTGCTCTGCCCGATCCGGTACGGCCAGCTCTGCTGCAGCCGAAGGTGTGGGGGCACGGCAGTCTGCCACAAAATCCAGAATGGTATAGTCGATCTCGTGGCCGATTGCGCTGATCAGTGGTTTTTTTCGCAGCGGTATGCAGCCCGGGCGATCATCTCTGCGTTAAAGACCCACAGGTCTTCCCGGCTGCCGCCTCCGCGTGCAACGATGATCTCGTCCACCTCTTTGCGCTGATCCAGCTTTTTGATGGCATCGGCCACCTGCTGCGCGGCTTCAAACCCCTGCACTGTCACCGGACACAGCAGCAGCCGTACCGATGGCCAGCGCCGTGTGAGCACATTGCGGATGTCCTGCAGGGCAGCTCCCGTCTTGCTGGTAACAACACCGATGCATTTAGGAAATTCCGGCAGCGGCTTTTTGGCTCCGGTGCAAACAGGCCCTCCTGCTCCAGTTTCGCCTTGAGCTGTTCCAACGCCAGCTGTGCGGCACCAATGCCATCCGGGAACATATCGTTCACGTACAGCTGAAATGCGCCGTCGCGCTCATAAAGGGTAGCGCGGCAGCGCACGACTACACGCATTCCCTCTTCCGGGCGGAAAGCAAGGCGGCGTGCATCAGTGCGGAACATTACCGCTTTGACGCTGCAGACATCATCCCGCAGAGAAAAATAGCAGTGCCCGCTGCGCGCATTCTGTACAAAATTTGCAATCTCGCCGCGCAGGGCAAGGTCAAACAAAGCATCGTTGGCATCCAGCAGCGTTTTTACATAACGGTTGAGTGCTGAAACGGTAATCACTTCAGCCATAATCCGGCCTCCTGCGCTGCCAGGATCGAAACACCGATGGCATTATCGCTAGAATACTGTCCCGGCACAAAGTAGACCTGCGGCAGACGTTTCTGCACCCATGCACGGATGATATCGCTGCTCATCACTCCGCCAGCACATACCACCGGCAGGCCGGGGTATTCCTTCTGTGCAGCTTTGGTCATTTTTACCACTGTATCCGCCACACAGAGCAGGCAGTACTTGCACACATATTCCGGCGTTTTGCCTGCGGCAAGCAGGGCATTGCACTGGTTTTCCAGCCCGGAAAGGCTGCATTGCATCCCCTTCACGCTGGATTTTGGCTTGATCTCCTCAGTGCACTGTGCAGCCAGACGGGAGACCTCGGCACCCGCCGGGAAGCCAAAGCCAAGCCTGACCCCCACACGGTCCACAGCCTGTCCGGCATAAAGGTCTGTGCTGGTGCCAAGCGTTGTGATCCGGCGCACCTGATCGCAGAGCAGCAGGTCCGTGGTGCCGCCGGAAATATGGAACATGCAGAACTTTTTCAGCAAACAGCTGTTCCCCCTTAGCTGCAAACAGCGCTGCGGCAGCGTGACCCTGCTGATGGGTGGTTCGCACAAGTGGGATCCCTTTTGCATGTGCAAAGGCCGTTGCAGCATTGACACCTGCAAGGAAGCAAGGCATATAGCTGCCTTCTACTGGGCGGGGCTTTTGCGATACGCCCACAGCATCGATCTGCGTCAGATCAAATTCCTGCGCCAGTTCCTGCATCATCTCCGGCAGCGCGACCGTATGATGAAACAGTGCATCGCTTTGCCGCAGGCCCAGCTGGCCCGCTTTTACCGGCAAAAAGCGCTTCTTTGCGCAAACAACCTCTCCAGCTGTATCAAACACTGCCAGAGAGGTTGCATAGTTGCTTGTATCAATGCCAAGCGTATAACGGCTCACTGTTCGGCCTGCTCCGCATCCAGACCGTGATCCCGGGCCACTGCGCCAAGCAGACCGTTCACGAACTGGTAATCTTCGTCCGCACCATACTTTTTCGTCAGTTCCACCGCCTCGTTGATGGCAACACCGGGCTTATTCTCGCCGCCAAACAGCATCTCGGCAACTGCCAGACGCAGGATGGTCAGGCTGACACGAGGCAGGCGCTCCATGGTCCAGTTGCGCAGATGTGCACGGATCTCATCATCCACCTCGGCAGAATGATCATAGTATGCGTTCAGCAGATGCTTGCTGAAACCATCCACAGGGTGCTCTTCATCGTTTTCTTCATGGCTGGTAATGGCCTCTGCCAGCGGGATATCACCAAAGGTCTGCGAAAATGCCAGCAAAAATGCATTCTCGCGTGCTTCTCTACGGGGCAAAATATTTTCCATAATGTTCCTCTCGCAGCACGAAGCCTCTCTGGCCAGAGCACAGAGAGGATCGGCTTCCAATTCTGAATTTTATTTTACTTCTCTGCTGCAGTGGTTTCTGCAAGGCCGGCGATCACCAGATTGACGCGGCTCACAGTGACATTGGTCATGTTCTGTACGGCGTTCTTCACGTTTCCGCACCTTTTCGGCCACAGCAGGAATGCGTGCACCAAAGCTCATCATCAGGTTCAGAGTGATGTTTGCGGTACCATCCCGCATTTCCACCACGACCGGAGACTGGATGCTGGATGCTTCCAGCAGATCCTTGAGCTTTTATTTGTCCGCCGCAGGAAACCTCGGCAACGCCGTCAATTTCCAATGCTGCGCAGCGTGCGATCTTACCGATGACTTCGGTGGAGATCTGAAGGCTGCCGCCCTGAAGATCTGTATTCTGAAAATCCATTGTGTTGTCCTCCATTCAAAAGCGGGCACAGCCTGCTTTTTCTTGTTTGAAATGGTCCTGCCTGAAACGATCAATGCCATACGCAGGACAACATCATTTTTATTGATAGAGTTATTATACCATCAAAGCGGGTGCGATTTCAATACTTGTTTCGGAAAACTCTGCCGCACCTTCTTATTTGACCTCCACCACCGTGATGTTCTGGGCAGTCACAGTGCTTTTGTTCAGCACCACATCCCGGATCTGTGCCACCTGTGCCGCTGTGAGCGGTTCACCGGAGGTCATCACGGTAAGGTCTGCCCGGCCGGACTGCAAAAAGCACAGGCAATCGGCAAAACCTTTGGCTTTGATCAGCGTTTCGATCTCATTCTCCGCATTCAAATCTTCCAGATTTGCGGTCATCTGGGCGGTATATTCCTTCTTTTCCTCTGCGGAAAGCGACGAGGATTTCATCGTTTTCTTGATGGAATCCATCGCCTCATCGTGGGCCTTCTGTCGCTTGAGCCGAGCCTGCTCAAAAAAACTTTGCACCGCTGTCACTGGCAACGCTTACAAGCTGCGCTTCACCATAGTTTTTGTTGGCGCTGGACACCGCTTCGGCCTCTGTGGGCAGCTCATCCAGAACCGTCTGCGCCTGTACCGGGACATCCTCAGCCTCTGCCGCGACCATTGCAGCATTGTCCGGCAGTTCCGTGGGCACATCGCTGCGGGCGTACTGCCAGTTCAAGTATACGGCGATCACCAGTGCGGCAGCCAATGTAACAGCTGTGGCCCTGCGGGTATTTCTGGAAAGTGCTCTCATAAATCGTTCCTCCTTATAAAAGCTGCAGGGTCTCAGCCCTTGCGCTGTTCCACACAAATGCGGTTGGATGGCAGATCCAGCAGTGCGCTTACCAGTTCGGTGATCCGGGCAGCAACGCGGATGTCTCCGCCGCCCTCGCACAGCACGGCCACACCGCACACCTGCGGCAGACATACCGTTTCGGTCAGGGCTGAACCATCTTCCAGCAGAACATGGGTCTGCTGGGACTGCATTTCTCCGGACTGTGTATCCAGCGCATAAATGGCTTCTTCCCCAGTCTCCAGCGTGACCATCACGGTCGTTTTGCCCGCACCGCTCATCTGTGAGATCAGATGTTCCAGCTGGTTCTCCAGCTGTGCCTGATATTCCGTGCTGCTCTGGGCAGACTTTGTGTTTTTTGTGCTGCCCGCTGCCGTGTTCTGCGGAAAAAGTTCCGACAGCAGGATCAGCAGCATCGCCAGAACGCCTACTGCCGCAGCAAGCCTTGCTCTGCCCTGTTTCCCTTTGCATTTCCGGGCAAAATCTTTCACGGAATCTCCGAACGAAATGCCCCCTGCTTCTTTCATTCGGTGTCCTCCTGTACTTCCAGTATCGGTGCCATGCCAAGCTCCTGCTGCAGATATGCCGCGATCCGGCTCTGCTCTGCGGATGTGCACGCCGCCGGGAGGATCACAAGCACCTTTTCTGCCCGAACGGTCTGTTCTGTCCGGGTCAGTGTGATCTCCAGTTTCACCTTTGTACCAAAGCGCCGCTCACACTCTGCGCAAAGATCCGCTTCCAGCCGTTCCTGCGTTCCCTGCAAGAGCGATGTCTCCGTACTCTGGATGCTGACCGCTGCCGGAGCAGCCGCCGCTGCACTTTTCAGTTCCAGCTTCATCTGCGGGGCCAGCCGGAACAGGATCACTAGAATATATAGCCCGGCAACGGCTTTTATGCATCTGCCCGCCCAGCCTGCGCCCGCCAGCAGCGTCGTGATCTCCGCACAGATACAGGCAATGCAGAACGCCGATGCCGCCGTCTGAAATGCGTGCATTTCCTATCCGCCTCCCGTCATCATCAGAAGCCCCACGCCTACCGTCAGCAGTTCAAAAAACAGTGCCGTTACTGCTGCCATGCATTTTACCGCTTCGGCCATGCAGTCAAACAGCGCCTGACAGCGCCGGTTCTCCGCAAGGCCGCACAGAAGCCTGCATCCTGCAAGGAATAGCAAATGGAGCAGAAGCTGCAGATACAGTGGCAGAAATTCGGCCCCGATCACGGCAAGTGCCGCAAAACCCAGACTGCTTTTGAGCAGCTGCATTCCGGCAAGAAATACTTCTGCCGTATCGCTCAGAGCCTGCCCGATCACCGGCACACCGCCGGTAAGCAGCTGGCCCAACCGCAGTGCAGAACGGTCCAGCTGAACCGTTACCGCTCTTTGCAGCCCTAACAGCACTGCAAAAATCCGCCCAGCCCAGACAAGCCCCCTGCGCAGCAAAGCGCCCATGGCACGGCACGTTTCCGAAAGCCCCTGCTGGGTGCTGATGCAGCACGCCATGCTTACCGCAAGGTAGCTCTGCAGCAGCGGACTGACCACAAGCACCGTACCCTGTGCCAGAAAGCACAGTCCGGTCAGCAGCAGACCGCTTGCCGCTGTGCTGGCATTCACCTCTCCACCGGCGGCGAGCACACCGCTGTACACCGGAAGAAAACCCAGAAGGTAGTTTTTCCACCCCTCCATCCGCTCACAGGTCAGCTGTGCAAGGCTGATCAGATCTCCCCACAAAAGAGTGCCGCAGCCCACAGCCGCAGCCAGCTCCAACAAGGCGCTGTCGGCTGCTCCTCCCACCAGAAATGAAAGCACGATCAGCACAGTAAAAACAGCAGAACATCCGCTAGCAGTGTGCCATCTGCCGGATCATCTCTGCCGGTGATCCCGGCAGGAGCACGAGCAGAGATTTGAGCGGATCTTTGGCAAAGGACTCTGCGCTTTGCGGAGCCTTTTTCCAGATAAGGCTGCCAAAGCTCCTGTCCGGGCAGGCCCTGCAGCTGTGCCGCAGCGGCATCAGGTGCAAAAGCCAGAAAGCATACGGTGCACAATACAAACGCTGCCGCATTTTTGCAGGAAATTTTTTTATCATGCGGCAAGCCCCCAGATCTTCTGGCAGATCTCTTCCAGCAGAGGAAATGCTGCCGCCAGAACCAAACATCGGCCCGCAAACCCGGCGCACCATGCCAGAGTATCCGCACCAGCTTCTTCACACAGGGTCCGCGCGTAATCGGTCAACAGCAAAATTCCGGCACAGCGCAGCAGGCAGGCAAATGCAGGCCCGTCCACCCGGCGGCTGAAAGCCAGTACATTCCGAAGCAGCTCCTGCACCGCCACTCCAAGCTGCAGCAGCACAAACAATGCTGCGCCAACGGACAGCAGAAACGCATAGGCCGGTGCATCCTTCCGCAGCAGAAGCTGCGCCGCTGCAAAGACGACCACTGCCCCCAGAATGGAAAAAGATGTACTCATAGTGCAAACAGCGACTTGATGGTAACGAACAGTGCGCTGATCTGCTTGACAAGGATGGAAAGCACTACCACAAGACCCGCAAGGGTCGTCATCATGGCCTGATCCTCCCGGCCGGAACGGATCAGCAGCTGGTTCAGGACGGCCACGATAATACCGATCGCTGCAATTTTGAACACAAGGTCGATCTCCAAGTTTTCGTCCTCCTGCCACTACAAAAGAATCAGTGCTGCCACCGCGCCGGCTGCAAGGCCAAGCCTGCACGGTAAGCCCTGACCGGATGCCGCTTTCTGCTGCGCCTGGTGCAGGAATGCTTCAAAACGGGCAGAGTAATAATCCAGTCGTTCGCATTCCTGCGCCGCTTCGCTTTGGCCAAAGCCGGCAAAGCACTGCTCAAAGCAAAGGCGTTCCGCATCATCAAATCTTTCCGGTACCGGAATTTCCTGCAGTTTTGGTGCTGCATCGCTTTCCAGCAGCTTTTCCTGCACGAGACACCGCTGCAGCTGTTCCAGATCCAGCCTGCGGTAAGCGATCTCCTGCCGGATGCGCTGCAGCAGCTCCACGGTGCGCTGCAACTGCAGGATATGCTGCTCTGTTCTGACCTGAAACGCCGAACCGGTCAGCCACCCGCACAGCAGGAGCAGTGCAGCCGCTGCCCAATGAAAAAGCCGCATCATACCGTGCAGACCTGCCGGACTTTTCCCGGCGTTGTGCAGCCGTGCAGCAGTACAAATACACGCAGCATTCCATGCCGCTGTAGCGCCTGCACCTGCGGCCGCCGGGCGGCTTCTTCCACGCTTGCGGCATGGACGCTTGCAACAAAGTCCACCCCGCTGTAAAAGCCCTGTTCCAGCGCTGCAGTTTCGGCAAGCGTGCCCAGCTCGTCCAGCAAAATAACCTGCGGCGAAAGCGTGCGCAGTGCCATCTGCACGGCCCGTTCCTTAGGGATGCCGGACAGCAGATCCAGCGGCGGCATCTTCTCGGAATCACCCGGCGGAAAGATCTCGCAGCGCTCGTCCACCACGCAGGCTCGCCGCTGCATCCCGGCCAGTTCTCGTGCGATCTGACGCAGCAGCGTCGTCTTGCCGCTGTCCGGCTCAGCCGACCAAAAGCATCCCAATAAATGCTTTTTCAGTTGCACCAGAAGTTCGTCCGGCAGCTGTACCGGAACCGCCCTTGCCAATGCGCAGGTTCAACCCCTGCACCTGCTGCAGAACCGTCTGGCCGTCGCGATCCACATAGCGTCCTGCCACACCCACCCGGCAGCCGGAGGGTGTGGTCAGAAATCCATGCGCAAGCTCCGTCTGGTGTGCATGTACCGCGCCGCCGCACAGGGTGTGAAAGATCTCTTCGATCTGAAACTGATCCAATACACACTCCCTCAGCTGCAGCGGGCACTCCGGCAGGTCCTGCAGCGGGAGCTGCCGACCCGACAGTGTAACAAAAACACCACAGCCTGTCCGGAACCGAAGTTCATGGATCTGCGCTGCCGTCTGTGCTGGCAGCTGTCCCAATGGCCCGGCCAGCCATGAGGGAAGCAGGCGTATCGCCCGATAATACTCATCCACACTGTCCTCTCCTTTTTCAGGCTCATTGCCTGCTATGAGTATATGCCTGTCCCTGCCGGATAGAACCTGCGGACATAAAAATATCCCCGCAGCACAAAACTGCGGGGATATCCATTGGAGCGGTTTTACAGGTGTTTTCGTCGCTGATCATTGCCAGAAATTCTGCCTCGGTCAGCACCGGGATGCCAAGCGCCTGCGCCTTGGTCAGTTTGGAGCCTGCTGCCGTGCCTGCCACAACATAGGCCGTTTTCTTTGAAACAGATCCGCTGGCCTTACCACCGTTTTCACGATCAGTGCTTCCGCCTCATTGCGGGAAAGAGTTTCCAGCGTGCCGGTGACCACCAGCGTTTTCCCTGCCAGCTTATCGCCTTTCGGCTCGCCCTTCCACTGCATATTCAATCCGGCATCGGCCAGACGATGGACAAGGTCGGTCGTTCCCTCCTTTGCAAAGAATTCCACGACGCTCTGCGCCATTACGCCGCCAAACCCATCGATCTCGCTGATCTGCTCTGCACTTGCTTCCCGGACAGCCTGCAGCGTACCGAAATGCTCTGCCAGCAGGGCCGCAGCTTTATCGCCAATGTTGCGGATGCCAAAGCCGAACAGGAGCTTATCCAGATTGTTCTGCTTGGAAGCCTCGATGGCGTTCAGCAGGTTATCGGCGCTCTTTTCCTTGAACTTATCCAGCGTCAGCAGCTGTTCCCGTGTCAGCGTGTAGATATCCGCTGCGGAGTGCACCATGTCCTTCTCCACCAGCTGGGTGGCAACTGCTGTGCCAAGGCCCTCGATATCCATTGCATCGCGGGAAGCAAAATGGATGATATTGCGCAGTGCCTGTGCCGGGCACTCGGGGTTAACACAGCGCAGAGCTGCTTCATCCTCCAGATGAACGACTGGTGCACCGCAGGAGGGGCAGACCGTGGGCATCTCATAGGGCTGTGCGTCCTCTGCGTGATGGGTAACACCGATCACTTCCGGGATGATATCACCCGCCTTGCGCACCTGAATGGTATCGCCGATGCAAAGGCCGAACTGATGGATAAAATCCTCATTGTGCAGGGTCGCGCGGGCAACGGTAGTACCCGCCAGAAAGACAGGGTCAAAGCAGGCCGTCGGGGTAAGAACACCGGTGCGGCCAACTGCGACCTCAATGCTGCGCAGCGTTGTCTCCTTTACCTCTGGCGGATACTTAAACGCAATTGCCCAGCGTGGGAATTTGTTGGTGGAACCCATCAAATCACGCTGTGCAAAATCGTTCACCTTGATTACTGCACCATCCATATCAAAATCCAGTTTGGCACGGTTCTGACCGATCTGCTCGATCTCGGCAATGGCCTGCTCAATGTCATGCACGATATGATAGCGCGGCGAGACCGGCAGGCCAAGGCTCTTGAGGTAATCCAGACTTTCAGCATGCTTGGTAAGCGTTTTGCCGCGGATCTGCTGCACATTGAAAACAAAAATAGAAAGGCCCCGGCTTCCTGTGATCTTTGCATCCTTCTGGCGCAGCGAACCGGCAGCCGCATTGCGCGGATTTTTAAAGGGCGCTGCGCCCTGCAGCTCCTGCTCTGCACACAGCTTCTGGAACGCGCCATGCGGCATATATACCTCACCGCGCACTTCCAGAAATTCAGGTGCATCCTTCAACTTTTTGGGAATGCTGCGGATGGCGCGGACATTGGCGGTCACATCCTCGCCCACCACGCCATCGCCGCGGGTAGAGGCACGAACCAGCTCACCGTTTTCGTATTCCAGACTGCAGGAAAGGCCATCGATCTTGATCTCCACCACATACTCCGGCTCTATGCCGGCTTCCCGCACGCGGCGGTCAAAATCCCGCAGCTCATCATACGAAAATGCATCCAGCAGGCTTTCCATTTTTACCGCATGGGTCACCTTGGGCAGCTTGCTGCTGGCCGTGCCGCCTACCTTCTGGGTAGGCGACGATGCCGTGGACCAGCTGCGGAAACTGCGCTTCCAATTCTTTCAGTTCCCGGGTCAGAGCATCATACTCAAAATCTTCAAGCTCCGGGCATCCTGGTCATAGTAAAGCCGATTGTTTTTCTCAATCACAGCGCGCAATTCTTCCACGCGCTTTTTTTGCCTGTTCCAACTCCAAAAGTTCCACTCTCCCGCTATCCGGTTTCTCCCGCACTGCCGTCCGGCACTACCGCCTGAAAATGCATCGCAGAAAACTATTTTGATTATAACACATCCAGCCGCGCTCTGCAAAGAGAAAGCGGATACAATTTGTATAAGTGCTTTGAAATCTGCATGTGTAATCGTTTTCAATCATCACTGCGGATTGATTTAAAATCAACGCATGGAGATACTCTTTGTTTATTCTTTTAATAAAGTAACGGTTTTATCGTGTGATTTCTCCGCATCCATGACGAGTGAATCGTCCTGTGGTATCGTTAAGCCGCCAGCCAAAACACACACAGAAAGGGC
>ENA-OQEL01000457-OQEL01000457.1-human-gut-metagenome-genome-assembly--contig:-NODE-457-length-14774-cov-2.786509_pt1 | contig 14774 bp, 16 predicted proteins | sample MGYA00242796_ERZ504637 | MGnify/ENA primary metagenome ERZ504637 (study PRJEB26092, sample SAMD00036306) | human gut metagenome | host: Homo sapiens | study: EMG produced TPA metagenomics assembly of... | reverse complement strand
GCAAAAGTCAATCACCTTTTTTCGAATTTCTTACTTTTTAGAAAAATTACGGTCAATTCTGCATATTCAAGTACTTTTTATCTGACTATTTCATTTTTTTACTCCATCATCAAAATCTTTTTCGGCGATATCGTACAATCTGGTATACCCATAACCATAGAAGAAGCCAGCACAACCCCCATTCCACAAAGATACAATATTATAATCTGCTGTGTCTTAATTGCAGCCTGCACACCGTTCGAAAGATCTACAGCTATTTTTATCACATTCGCCAAAGGATAAGAAAAAATTACCCCCGCTGTAATTGCCAGCAATACCGGGCAAAAAGATTCCATCAACATCTGCAGCATAATCCGCATCTTTGTTTCTCCAACAGAAAGAAGAATGCCAATCTCAAACATGCGATCCCGCAAATTCATAAGAATCAAAAAACTTAATGTGATAGTTCCAAGGATTACGGAAACTATCACCATGAGATTCGAAATCCCTGCCAGGCTCTTCAGGCTGTCGGCCACCGCTTTATAAGCTGAAACATTTACCGTATAGTCCATATCATATTCTTCTTTGATATATTCCGGCATTTTTTTCGCATCTTCAGCAAACGCTCTTCCTTCTTCCGGGTCCTTCAACTGCAATGTAATTTCTTTTACATTATCATTTTCATTCATCTCATAAACTGGTGTATCCAGGGTATAGATAGCATTTGCTGGGTTATTATATACCACATTTCCACTGTAAGCTGCCTCGTTCGTACTGTAAATACCACTGATTTTAAATGTATACCGCTCCTTTGTGTATGGTGAAAGAACAGCTATGGTATCTCCTATTCCCAGTCCATTCCGTTCCGCAATCCCATCACTGACTACCGCTTCTTCTGCATTCTGCGGTACATGTCCCGAAATCAGTGTAACTACAGAAGAAACAGAACTAAAATACTCGACAGGATCAGATGATCCCTCCACATAAATATTTTCTGTTCCATTTTCTTCCTGTCCGTCCATAATTTCAGCTGTAAAGTTATCCGCCAGAGCAGCTGTCACCGTATTACAGCTGCCAAACCGAATTCTTTCATCATGCGCAGAGTTCCAAATATTTTTGATGTGAAATCGAATTCACACCGCGCGGCTCTTCACTGTATATCTGACGCTCATTCGATACAAGCACGCTTCCTCCGATGCTCGTCCGAATCTCCCATATCCGTTCCCGACTTGCCGCGCGGATACATAAGCCAAACAGGATCAGGATGGATAAAATCAGGAAACTTAAAAACATCAGAATTGTATTTTTTTTATGATAAGAAATACTGCGAAATGCTCTTTTGATCCAGTTCATAAAAACTTTCCCTCCCCCTCATGTTTAATCCTGCAATTTTTTCTTTTCCAGCCGTACCACCACATCTGCCTCCGCGGCAAATGCTTCCGAATGTGTAACTGCTATTACACATTTCTTATCTTCATGAGCCAGCTCTTTGAAAATTTTCACAATGCCAGCCGCCGTATCAACGTCCAGATTTCCCGTCGGCTCATCCGCAAGAATCACCTCTGCATTTGTCGAAATCGCACGCGCAATCGCTACGCGCTGCTGTTCGCCTCCTGAAAGTTTATTGATATTGCGGTTCATCTGATCTTCTGTAATTCCCATTCGTGTCAGAAGTTCCCGCGCCCGTTCTTTTTTGTTTTTAATCGGATTTGACGTAATTTCCATTGCCGCCAGCACATTCTCCAGCGGGGTCAGATAAGGCAGCAGATTATACGCCTGAAACACAATTCCAATCTTGCTGTTTCGATATCTTGTATAGCCAATTTCCCGGATATCTTTTCCTTCAAAGCACACGCAGCCGCTCTTAGGTTCTTCCAGCGCACCCGCCAAAGTCAGCGTCGTTGTTTTCCCCGATCCAGAAGGACCAACAATCGTGTAAAGAGTACCCTTCTCAAATGAATAGCTGGCTTTATCCAAAATATCAATTCTCTTTCCGCCGCTCTCGTAAAAATAGCTTACCTCTTTTAATTCCAGTTCTGCCATATTGTTCCTTTCTACTATAATCTAGTCGCCTCTACATTTTTCCAGTTCTCACTTCCGTAAGAAACCCATCTTTTACCAAATATACTTTATCAAATTTTTCCAGTTTATCATAATGATGTGTAATAAAAATCACAGATTTTCCGGCATTTCTTCTGTTATAATTTTATAAAGATATTCATTGGCTTCTACATCAAATCCACTGGACGCTTCATCAAAAAGCATAACCGGCGCATCTTTCAATAGTGCCCGTGCAACCACAAGCTTTTGTCTTTCTCCTCCTGAAAGAAATGCTCCATCATCTCCTATTTGTGTTTTTTCTTTTTCTGGAAAACGTTGCAAGTATTTTTTCACGCCACTTTTCCTTAGTACCTCATTCAGTTTTTGTCTGTCTGCTTTCCCCTCCAAATCTATATTCTGCACAATGTCCCCCCAAAAACAACGCTGATTTCTGACTCACAACAGAAAAAAGGCTTCGGTATTCTGATAATTTTAGCACTTTTATATTTTCACCATTACATAAAATTTCTCCTTCTTCCGGTTCATAAAATCGTAATAGTAATTCCAAAATTGTTGATTTTCCACTTCCATTTTTTCCAATAATAGCCACTTTTTCTCCCGGCTCAAGTTTAAAAGATACTTTCTTTAACACTTCCCTATCCTTTGTATACTGAAATCTCACATTTTTAAATTCTAATATTGGCGAAATCTCTTTTTCCACTCTTTTACTTCCACTTCGTTCCTCTTCCATATTCAAAAATGTATAAAGTCGTTCAGCGGACGGTTTGACACTTGCAAAATGCATACGCAGATCAATTAAACTATTTACCGGTCTTGTAACATAACTAGAATAAGAAACAAAAGCAAAAACTGAACCTATGGAAATTTTTCCCACGAACACCAAATATCCACCAACTAAATAAATAAGAATTGTTACACCCCACTCTAAAACAGCATCCCCAAAAATATTCCATGTCTCAATCATGGTTCCTTTCATTTCAACCGCTAACGATTTACAAATCTGTTTTAAAAATTCGCATTTTCTTAATTCATATAGATTCCACAATTTAATTTCTTCCACAGTATTAATTGTATCGCCAAGCCATCCTCCAAATTGTTGCTCAACTTGAATATACATTTTCATGTTTTTCTCACGCTTTTTAGCAAGACATTTTACTAACACGTATTTCACTGGAATTACTATCACTACAATGCATAACAGTTCAGGACTCAACAGCATAAGTCCAGCAAGTCCACTAATTACACGAAAAACATACGAAAAGCTCATCACTACATATCTATCTGTCATAGACGCAACCTGAGATACATCGCATTGTAACATTTGCACTATTTCCATACTATTTTTCATTTGAAAATAATGATTTTTTTTAAATGCAATAATTTTTCGAAATACATTGCAATACAAGTTTCTTATAGAATGAATTATGTATTTCTGCAAAAGTTTTTGCCTGCACAACTTCAATCATTAAATATACCAGCACACAAACAAATAAACCGGCTACTCCATTAACAATTTTGGGGCATAATTTTTTTCGAGTATTCCGATGTCTGTGATCTGTTTTATCAATAATGGTTGCAGAAATACAGTTACTGTAGAAACAATAGTGCTTATACTCAAAATACCTATTTCTTTTTATATTTGAGTAACTCTTTTAAAAATATAAACATTTATTATTCTCTATTATTTTCTTCATTGTTCACAAATATAATATTTTTAATCCTTTAAGCAAACACTGATTCCTATTAGTCCAACCATACACACCCCAAGAAATATGTCCATCCAGACTATTTTCCCACTTTGCTTTTCTCCACTCGAAGGAGCCTTAAAAAATACTTTTTCAAAGCCTGTATCATTTTTATCAAAATATTTTTGTCCTATAACCTCTTCTTTCGTTTCATTCTCCTTCTTCTCAAGCCAATACTGGATCGAAATTTCCTGCATTTCTTCACCACCATATTCGGCTCTTTGATTATCTTTTGCAAGTTCTTCCGCTATTTTTCCGCCAAAAATCTTCATCGCACTATCTTGACTTTCTTCATAGGGTTTTCCAGCTCCCAAAAATAAAAATTGTCCTACTTTCTCCACGCTATCTGGAATCCGTATTTTTGACAAAGAAGAGCAATACATAAAGGCATTATCACCAATGCTCTCTAAACCATCATAAAAATAAATCTGTGTGATTCTAGTTCCCTGAAATGCGCTTTTTCCTACCTTTTTTAGTGTTTTTGGCATTACAATGCTGATAAACCCAGCAGTTGTATCACTGTACTGACCATCTTCCGCAAAGGCAGATTCCCCGATTTCAACAATGCCTTCGGATATCTGCACTGCCCGAAGATCCGTTTTTCTCAAAAAGCAGGAATCTCCGATTCTCGTCACTTCTTTCCCACCTACTTCTTTCGGTGTGACAATCACGCTTTCCGTCCCGATATAGTTTCGTAAAGTTACAGTTTCATCTTCTTCCACGCTATACTGGTAATCTCCCTCTTGGAGCCAGTCTGCCTGTAGCGAAACCTGTGTCGTTCCAGATTCCACTGCAAAAACGTCTTCCCGCCATACCAGCACCAGAACCATCGCTACGATCATTATCATTCTTTTTTTCTTCATGAACACCTACTTTCTGTCCAGCAATATAGATGCCGGGCTTTCTCTAGTTATTTTGCCGACTTGCAGAATTAATATCAAAAGGAAAAGATCTAAAATACCAAGAATCATCCCCGTCATGATTTTCCAGTTCCACTCAATGGACAAATCCGTATCAACAGTTACTCCCGTTGATTCATACGCAGCTATTTCGCTTGTCGGGAGCGCGTTTTTAATATTTCCCGACAGATCTTCATTTTCCTGCTCCACTTTCTCAGCCTGATTCGAAATCATCCGATCTGCGAAATACTCTGCTGTTGGTGTCGCACACAGCGCCGCAAAAACCAGGGCAATCAAAACCGGAACCAAATTCTCCAAAACGAACTGTCCTAAAATCCTTTTTCTGTGTTCCCCCATCGAAAGTAAAATTCCAATCTCACGTTTTCGCCCTTTGACTGACAGGCTGGTCAGAATGCCGAACAGTAAAATTCCGGCAGTCACAAATCCTACGATCATATATCCTATCAGACGATTCAATTTTTCAACAGGTTTCGCAACCATCTCATACCATTCCTTGTTTCGAATCAACTGATAGGACCATTCTCCAGATTCCAAATCCTGCTGTGATATTACCATTGGCTTTACGCTGGAACGTATTCCATTTTCATCGGTCTGTACAACATCATCCACACTTCCTATTTTTATTTTGTTTTTTGTTTCTTCTATGAATGGTTCAACTGATTTTGTATCTTTCAAATAGACCGTAACTGTATTAAATCCCACATTTTGAATTTTTAATGCTTTCATAGAATACTCGCAGAAAATATCCAGTGGAATAAAAATTAAATTATTGTGCCAGTCATTCACAACGGAATCGGACTGATAAACCTCTGGAGTTCTGTAAATGCCTCGAATTTTGAAACTAATTTCTTCCGGGGCACTTACTTTATAGTATTCGATCGTTCCCTGCTCCATTTTATATTTAACAGTATCGCCCACATGGAGATGATTTTTTCGGCGTATTTTTCTCCTACCACAGCTTCGTATTTGCCCCGTTCTCCGTAGCTCAGTCCGCTTCCTTCCACAATCCTGTAACCCTTTGCCAGAAAATAGGTATCGTATGCGCAGTCCAGTGTTCCAACAGCCGTCATCGTATACATGCCTGAATCTTTCAGATAACCTTTTAGGCGCTGTTGTGTCTCCTCGCTGATATATGTTTCCGTATCCACCGGATCAAGCCAATATGTTCCCGCTTCCATGGTGTACCCCTGAACATAATTGCTGTCAATGAACTTTTCTACGATTGCGGACGGGATCGCATATACAGTACATGATTTTCCAGCTTCTCCCTCGGCCGGCCCGCGCAGAGTAATAGAGTTGGCCAATGTTTCCTGTGCTCTTTTCACTTTATTTCCACTTGCAATTCCAATCATCAGCATAGAAAATATCGCCAGGAAAAGTACTAAAAACAGTATGATATACATCAATGTTTTCGCAGGAGTACTTCTTAATTTTCTGCTTGCTCTTTTCAACATATTCTTTCTTCCCCCTATATATTTCAAAATGCGACAAGCTTATGTTTAATTTTCAAGTGTCCAAATAATCCTATCGCTCAATTTTTCTATTTGAGAATCACTTTTAATATCAACAACTGATATTTTTTTCAAATGCTCAAAATCCCTTTCCTTGTCAATTAATTTTAAAAAACACATCTTTTTTTGTTCAAAACTCGCATCCATATCAATTGCAAATTCTGATATTCCAATATCATTAATTGTAATATCATATCTTTTTTGAACCTCATCTTTAACATGACTAATAAACGCTTCTTCATAGCGCATATATGGTAGCATCAAAACACTATAATCTGGTTCTATTGCACACATAAACAATTGTGTAGTAATGCCAAAATCATTAGAATATTGTGGATTAAACGAGAGACATGCTCCTGGTATCCCAACAATTACAATATCATAATCTTGTTCTAACCGCTTTACAGCCGCATTTATATTTATAATTATCTCTTCATTCCTATTTTTCCCATTTAAATATTTCTTTTCAAAGCAAAATGTATCTTTCCCAATTAATCCATTTAATCCAGAAACAATTGCTGCAACTTTATATCCTTTTTGTTTCAAACATTTTTGCAGTTCTAATTCCATTTTCAATTTTCCACTATTTTGTGTCAAACCCAAAACGCAAATAACCGGAATATTTATCTTTCTTACTCTTAAATCGTCACACTTTTTTTGAATTTTTAATTTTTTAGCAACAACGACATTTTCATAATGCTGATCTATCTCTAAACTGTTCCTGATATTATTAATAGAAACTATCGTTATGGATTTCTGCTTTGCTGTTTTCACCACGCTCTTTATATATTCAGGCGATGCATCGTGCCAACTTTCAAGAAGAATTAACACTTCACATTCTTTTATAATATTACCTATTCCCTCCTCTATTATTATCTCACTACCATCACAACGTTGAATTTTTTTCCCGCAAAGTCCCCATGCTTTTATTGAAGCAATATGCATAATTTCACCATATCTACATTCATGTATGTTCTCAAATAGTGTTATACTTTCTTGATCTACCGGAAATATACCTACTCTTTTTAACATTTTCATTCATACTCCTCAAATTTATAACCAAGTTCTTTTAAAGTACAGTAATTTTTCATTGCCTCTTCAAATCCCCCTCTAACCTTCCAGCAATGTTTTTCTATTTCTTTATTTGAAATATTTTTAGTGTCATCTGCACATGCTATACAAATTGTGCAATGTTGATATGCCCAACAATCCTTACACCGGTCTTGCGAATATCGTTCTATATTTAGCAAATTTAACACTTTGTTTTTATCTATTCCTTTTTTTATATCACCTATTTTGGAAACTTCTGATATTTCACTCACTCGCTCACACGGATATATATTTCCTTCTGCTGTTACAAAAATTTTTTTCGCGCCTGGAATACAGGGACCACTATGATGATTTACCTTTGAAATCTCTTCTTGCATTTTTTCCTCATGTTGTTTAATTTCTCTCATTTCATTATCAAATTCTTCTTTTACTGCTCTAGCCACAAATTTTTCATTAATTCGTTTTAATTTTGAAAGAAAACATTTAAAATATTCATATTCCTGTTCTTCAACAAATTTCTCCGCTAAATTCACATTGTTTATCCGTATAATTATCATTCAAAACAGATATTCTACTCAAATTTTTCGAAATCAGCCTATCTTTATCCAAAAACTCATATATTGTTCTTAACTCATTTTGGGGATCTAACACTGTGTTGAAAGACACATTTTTTTTATAATATTTTCTGTCCATACTATATATCATTTTCATGCTATCTCTCAATTTTTCAAATGATCCTCTATTACTTCCTGCAAATATTCTATTTTTATCGTGCACTTCTTTAGGCCCATCCAAACTAAACATAATTTGTATATTATTTTTAATAAAATACTGAACAATTTCTGGTGTAAACAACGTTCCATTAGTGGTCAAATTAAAATGTACCGTTCTTTGGCAATATTCTCTCTTCACATACTCAACTACTTCTTTTATCAATCTGAACATTAATAATGGCTCTCCGCCATAAAATGATATATATATGTCTTCGCTAGACATCGAATGCCCATACAAATAATCTACTGCTTCTTTTGCAGTTTCCCAGCTCATTTCTTTTTGACTATGATTTCTATTTTTGTAATCACCAGAATAAACACAATAACTGCAACGCAAATTACATTTTTGTGTCACTTGCAAAACTAACTGATTCATTCTATTTTCTAAATAAGATTCTAAAAAGTCCGTAGCAAAATGTTTTACCTCTTCTACCCGCGTTCTTTTCAAATATCCTTCATTTATTAGCTTTTCTATTTCTCTTTCCGCTTTTTCATCCCAAATATTGTTTTCCAAAAAATTATATGTTTCGAAAGACACCTGAATAATTTTATCAGTATTCACATCATATACATAATATTCTTTTGCAGTTTTGAAACAATGAATAAATGGTTTATGCATGTTCTTTTCCTCTTGTTTTATATGCTATTTCTTTGTTAATCAATTTTATTATGTCATCAAATGTATCAAATTTTCCAGCCACAATATCTTTTTCCTTAAAATGAATATCAAATTCTTTTTCTAACTCCACATATACATTTATCAAATCTCTTGCGCTGAATTTTAGATCATTTCCTAAAAGCTTTTGATTTTTCCAGTCTTTTTTCTGTTCTAAATTTCTATATTTCTTTAATATATCTTTCACTTTTTCTTCTATCATTTCTATTCTCTTTCATCAAATCTACTATTGTCAGCATTTTTACTCTACAACAAACATATCAACATTTTAACAAACGCTATTTCAAAGGATCTATAATACTTCTAGCCATATTCTTAAATCGATTTTTTATAATGCTTAAATCAACTTTTTCTGCCACGCAAGACTCTTTTAGGTTCTTTTCTGATGTTAATACTATACACTCATAGTCTTCCTTCCCAAAACACTCATATAACAACTTTGCCCCAATAACAGTACGTGTTAAAATTATCGGAATTGACCACGCTTTATTATTCACAATCCCATTCCATTCCAATTCTTTTTCATAGATACATTTGTTTATATGATTCATAATAAATTTTTTTCGCATCTTGGTATGAACCTTTTTTATTTTTCCTTAAATAACATATCAAAAGCACAGTAATAATCGGAGCTGCAAAACTATTTGATTTGTATTCTTTCCCAACAATCTTCTTTAAAACGTCATCAAAAGTTTAACTGTATCGAATTCATTTCCGAAAAAGGAAATGATTTAGACACCGAAATTTCTTTTTCCTGCAATTTAGCAATATAATTTCTTACCCCGAAAACCCCATCAAAGCATGCCGGCCATGTAGGAAAGTTTGTATTTGATAGCGCTGCACATAATATCATTTTATTAGAAACCATTTGTTTTATAATATTTTCTATCTTTTTTGCATCTATATAATTTGTTGTTCCAACACTCATATGCACAAGTTTTATCTTTTCTTTTAAGCACCATTCTAACGCCGCTTTGAATGAATCAATGCTACCTCTTTCCCCTGTTTCCATAATTTTTATAGAGATAAATTCTACCTCTGGGCAAAAATATTTGATGATACTATAACACTTATCGCCATGTGTTAGTTTATATCTCTTTCTAAACAGATTATCTTTTTTTTCAGAATTGCACAAAACAACTTTTTTATTCTCATCAACATAGTATTCATTCTCACTCAGAAACAGTCCCCCTGCTGTCCCGTCATCTATAATTACATATTTTCCATCGTTTTTTTTATTTTTCATATGCAAATAGTCTTGTTCAGCTTTTCTTTTTCGTCTACATACTTACATTATATCTATATTTCTTCTTTTTTCAATGTGCTTTTTGTACATATTTTCAGTTTTTATTCATTATAAATTCACATAAATATTTTTTTTCACAAAAAACATGTAATTTTTTTTATATAAATACGTATATTTATAGATATTTCTTTTCATATCAGTTCAACCCCCATATTTTCCACAACTCTCAACTTTTTCCACTAATATCCTATTTGTTCTTTCATTTCCATTCTTATCCCCTTCTATCTAGCAGATTCTTCCGCTCTCAACTTCAGAGAAAAAGCGGTCGGCGTGTGGGCGGCGGATGCGGTGGGAGGGGAGAAACGTGCCGGGGCGCGGGGCATTGATTTGGGTGGGAGCGGAACCTGACGCGGACGGGACGGAACGGGGGAGATGAAATCCGGCTCACAAAGCCGGATTTCAAGAGACACTGAGTCGGGAAAACATCAGTTTTCCTGACGAATTGTCTCGGTGCTCCCCCGTTCCGTCCCATCCACGCCAAGGTCTCCGCCCCACCCAAATCACAGCCCCGCACCCCGGCACGTTTCTCCCCTCCCACCGCATCCGCCGCCCACACGACGCCCGCTTTTCCTCGTCCCCCCTCCCACCAAAAAACGGCCCCACAAGGAACCGTTTTTTCTCATCTTATAATACATTCTTCAACAGCATCAGCACCGGATTATTCTCCCGAATCCATGCCAGCGCCATATCGCCCTGGATCTGCTTCATGCATACATTCCCCCAGTGTGTCGCCTGAAAGCAGTACACCACCGCAAAGAAAATCCAGATCCACAGCACCGCACGCACGACACCAAGTCCTGCTCCTCCCATGCGGTTCAAAAAGCTGATCCCCGGAATCTCCGCAATCAATTCCACAATTTTCACCGCAATCGTCACGAAAACAACGGCAAGCACCAGCGTCAGAAAGAAAGCAATCCCTTTCATAATCTTTTCCGATACCGCCTTCGCCGCGTAGGATGCCAAACTGTGCAGCTGTTCCTCCTGGTACTCCCGCACCGCGCCGCTTCCGAGAATCTGGTTCACCAGCTCCTCCGGCACGCCCATGCTCTCCAGCCATTTCTTCTGCACATCCTGGTTTTCCCCAGACAGAAATTCATTGTTTTCAAATGTCTCTAAACATTTCTTCTCCACATACTGCGGCAGCTCCGTCCGCTCATTCAGCACATCCGTCACATACGGATTCATCCAGATCGCCAGTCCTGTCACCAGAATCAGGGACACCATGGACAGCACTGTCCGGACCAGCCCCTTTCGATATCCAGCCAGCGCGGAAAGAATACACACCGCAAGTAATACGTATCTCAGCCAATTCATGTTTTTTTCTCCTATTTCAGCCGGATCATCGAAACGCCGTCCTCCTCCGCGAGCAGATACCGGTTCTGCCCCATGCCGAGGATCTCGTGAATCTGTGTTTCGCTGACCACGCCGCTGTACTTCTTTCTTCCATTTAAGGTATATACACACAGCTCCTGCCGGTTCGTCAGCAGAATCTGTTTTTCTTCTATCTGAAGGTTCTGGTAATAGAAATCCAGATTTTCATCCGCAAGCTGCTTTCCTTTCAGATTATAGATTTTCATCCGGTAAGGATGATCGTCGCTCTCCCGCGCAGAATCAGAACCACGCGGTCGTCCGCATACGCGCAGCTTAAAATTTCTCCATCTTCCGATACGCTCACCGTTTCCTTCGGCTTGTTTGTTCCTTCATAAACGCGGAAGCCGTTGTCAAAGAAGGCAACCCATGAGGATGTTCCCGCGGTTTCGATCTGCGGGCACAGCATATCGGTGTAGCTCGATGAGCTTGCAAGATTGTCCACCAGATCCTCGCCCCTGCTTCCGAAATTGTAGAAAGCGACCTGTGATTTCATCTTGCCGCCGTCTTCGTAAGCGTAGGAAACCGCCATCCAGAGTCCGTCCGCGGAAAGTGAGAGATCCATCGGATAGCCCGGGCTGTCCATGTTCGGGTGAGAGGAGGCGATCTCCGTTCCATCGGTATTATAGTATTTGATCCAGCTCTCCCCGTTGTTTTCCAGAATCGCCGCAACGACGCCCTGGCCTGCAACGGATGCTTTCACGATCGGATACGACGCGGTAATTTCGCCGGCCTTTCCATCGGCATCGTATACAACAATTTTGGTTCCGTTTTTATCGTAAATGGCAATTGCATCGCCGCAGGATATCATCTGCGGATTTTCCATGGTATAATGATCGCTCCAGAGGGTCTGATTTTCCCGGTCGCGCAGTTCGATGCCGTCGATACCGTAGCGCACGATCTTATTTCCGGATTTCTGAAACATATACGTATCGGTGTCCTCGGTCTCTGTTGCCTGTACTATGTTGTATCCCTGAAAAGTACGCAGCTGAAGCCATACCCCTGTACCAATTCCGGCCGCGAGAATGGCTCCTGCAAGGATTCCAACGGTGATCCGGCGTCTGCGTTTTCTTTTTCTGTTTTCTGCTTTATACTCCTCAAGATCCCGGACTTTTGCTCCGTTCTCCTGTTCTTCTCTGTTTTTTCCGTCCATTTTCATTCCCCTTATGTTCTTTTCGGACTTATTTTCTGCCGCCCTTTCGGCCGCAGTTTGATTCCGCTCTAGTGTACCATATTTTTCTCTATTTTGGGAGGTATATTTTCTGCCCCCGCATATATGAGATCTTCCACCGCGATCTGGTTCAGTTCGCAGATATCTTTCACTCTGCTCATCGTTCCGTAATATCTCTCACTGATTTTCGAGAGGCTGTCCCCCTTCTGTACGGTGTACTCCTGCCAGACCTGCGCGGCGGTTTCTGCCGTCTCACTGCCGGAAGCAGTTCCCGGGGCGGACGATGGCTCTGCTCCCGGTGCTGGATCTGTCTGCACCGTACCGGTATTGTTCTCCGCTGCACCAGTCTGCTCCCCGCCGGATGTGCTTTGCTCTCCGCTGCCTGCCGGATCCGTTCCGGATAAATTCTGCTCCTCACTTACCGCCGCGCTCCCGCTCTCATTTTCCGTTTCCAGTTCCGTTCCTGTGCTTTCCGGTGTCGAAGTATTTTCCCCTGTGTTTCCCTCTTCCGCCGCTGATGCTTCCGCTGCACTCTCCGCCGTCTGTGTCTTCTCTCCCTGTACGTTTCCCGCCACTGCTACCGTCTGCTCCTTTGTTTTCCCCGGAAACGGCAGCGCATCTCCGTATTTCTGCGTCACCGTCACAAGAAGCGCCGCAGCCGCGCATGCTGTCATCGCATAGAGGATCGGCTTTCTGTGATCGTGTTCCGGCTCCTCCCCGCTCTTCTCCTCAATCATCTTCCGAAAATCGCTGACAGCGCGGTCGGGCACGCTCTCTCCGTTTTCGATCGACCGGTTCTGATTCTGATCGATCAGATACGACTGCATCGGCTCATTCTTTTCATAATAAATGTAAAAGCCTCCCGTGCTCCGCAGGGTGCCGCCCTCGTACGTATAGAAGGTTTCCTCTTTTTCCTGTCCGTTGACGCGGAACAGCGTCTTGTCATTTCCGCCGAAGTGGTTCAGATGCGCTCGGATGATCTGTTCATTCAGATCCTCCCCGTATCCCGGAAGAGAAAGTGCCCAGCCGAGGATCTGCTGGTTTTTGAAATATTTTTCCATCACATCGTGGACCTCCGTCCATACTGCATCATCGAAGACCAGGTGATCCGGCGCCGGCTCCATCGTATGAATCGCGGCCGCGCTGCGGATAAAAAAGTAGGAAATTCCGTCCGCCCACTTAAATTCACCGAACAGCATGGCGGCACGTCCCTCTGGTGCGGAAAAATATTTTTTCAGAAAGGTTCCGACATAATCTTCCAGATAAATCCGCTCCCTGCCGTTCGTATCACCGACCTGGCGGATATTTTTCGGCAGATGAAAGTATCCCTCGTTGCCGTTCGCCTGCTCTTTGTTTTCTTTATAGACAATCTCAATCATGCTTTTCACCCCTTTTTGCCTACTTTATCACGGATGTTCCGCGAAAAAGATCGTTTTGGGGCAGGGCTGTCACGGTTTTTTCCGACTGTTTTCCCGTTTTTCTGCACCGGAGGGCATGTCATGTTTTTTTCATTGCAGGAATAGTTTATACCATATACGGTTAAACTGTGGATGATTCTTCTGAAAGGCAGGTACCGGTCATGTTTCGAAAAAAAGACGCCGAAGTTTACTACATCAATGAGCGAAGCCGCAGCGCCAGCGAAGAGCTGGCGTCGCTGTTTTCTTACTGCATTCAAAAGGACGGACGCATGTTCCGTGAACTGGTATTTCTCTGCATCGGAAGCGACCGGATCACTGGGGATTCCTTAGGACCGCTGATCGGGTACCAGCTTTCGCCGTACTGCAGCCGCATTTTTCATGTCTATGGAACGCTGGATGACCCGGTGCACGCCCTGAATCTACCGGACCGGATTTCGTACATCCATTCCCGCCACCCGGAGGCACTGCTCGTTGCGATTGATGCTTCGCTTGGTTCGCGGCGTCATCAGGGATACATCACGATCGGAAACGGGGCGATCCGGCCGGGCGCTGGGGGCAGGGAAGACGCTGCCCGAGGTCGGGGATAGTTTTTATCACAGGCATTGTGAATGTATCGGGCAGTTTTGAACAGCTTCTTCTGCAGACAACCCGGCTTGCCACGATTTTCCATATGGCGGAATCCATCTCGCAGGGAATCCTGCTCGCCTGCCGGGAACTTGAGGCGGCCGGGACAAGCGAACTTCTGCTTTAAGAAAAACTGCAGACAGCAAAACAGGCAGAGACTGCACCATTTTCC
>ENA-OQEL01000453-OQEL01000453.1-human-gut-metagenome-genome-assembly--contig:-NODE-453-length-14835-cov-3.885572_pt1 | contig 14835 bp, 15 predicted proteins | sample MGYA00242796_ERZ504637 | MGnify/ENA primary metagenome ERZ504637 (study PRJEB26092, sample SAMD00036306) | human gut metagenome | host: Homo sapiens | study: EMG produced TPA metagenomics assembly of... | reverse complement strand
TTCTGTCAGCTTCGTTTTACGGAGGAAGAGCTGAATATCTTGATAACATCACCTGGATAAAGGGCACATATGTTGATTTTTAAGACTCTGGCAGCCAAGATATGAGGAGTTTACCATCACAACAGATGCACCGTGTGGGCTGGCAATCGATGCAGCCGGCACGTGGCTTAATACTTCGATGTATGAGATTCCGGTGCTTGCTATTGTAAATGAAGTGTACTTCCGTATGGCATATGATTATGATGTGCTGCTTAAGCAGTTTAAGCGCAGGCTTGATGAGAAGGTGCGTCTGCTCGAGGAGGATACCTACAGGCTTAGCGATTTCAGTGAATTTGGACTAAGACGCCGTCTGTCTGCTGAGGCGCAGGAGATGGCTGTAAAGGCAATCGCAGAGGTTGAGCTGCCAGCAGATTCACACTTTATTGGTACATCAAACGTATATCTTGCGAAGAAATTCAATTTAAAGCCGGTGGGAACAATGGCTCATGAGTGGATTATGTGTACGGGACAGGGCAATCACAAGCACAATCCGGCATATTCAAACTGGTACGCACTCGATGCATGGGTTAAGGAGTATGGTATATTAAACGGTATTGCGCTTACTGACACCATAACAACAGACTGCTTCCTGCGTGATTTTCAGCTCACCTATGCGACACTTTTTTCGGGAGTGCGTCATGATAGCGGAGATCCGTACGAGTGGGGAGACAAGATGATAGCCCACTACAACAGTCTGGGAATTAATCCAAGGACAAAGACACTTTTGTTCAGCGACAGCCTGGATTTCGAGCGTGCGACTGCATTGTATGATTATTTCAAGGATAAGGCAAAGGTTGCATTCGGTATAGGAACCTTTATCAGTAACGACACTGATGAGGAAGCACTCAACATAGTTATGAAGACCACCAAGTGTAACGGCATGGATGTGGCAAAGATTTCCGACGTGGCAGGCAAGGGTATGTGCAAGAATCCGGATTATGTCGATTACCTGAACAGGTGTATTGATTACAGGATGAAGAATGATAAATGATAAATGATGGCATGAGGGGGCAAAGATATTTTGCCCCCTTTAATTATGTGATTGAATTGCAAGAAATGTGTAAACATAACAAAAAATATATAAAATATCAGACAATTTAAAATAAAAATGAAAATTAACAAAAAATATATTGACAAATAGGTGAAATTGGTGTAATCTTAAATCAACAAAAAGAGATACGAAAGGAACAAAAATAAAACACAGGAGGTACAGTCCAATGGGGATTACATAATTTAAGTCAAAGTACTATAAGGATGATTGAACGGAATATTTAAATCTGTAGGGCGAGCCGAAGAGCAGTAATCGCACAGATATATTAGCAAATAAATAATATCGTTGAAAAAGTTCTTGTAGATTAAAAGTGAAAGATAGAATCTCTCATAAGAGTTTACATAGATAATGTAACCAAAAGGAGTGATTTTATGAAGAAGGGTAGAGGTCCATAGCTAAGCTAAAAGAATAAGAATCCTGTCATAAACAGAATCAGATTTATAGCAAAGCAATATGGAAATGCCAAAACAAATTCATATAGCGAAAGCGGAACTTGGAGGTTATACAGTGAAGCTTACGGAACCAATGCTTTAGGAGCCACTTGATGTAAAATGTAGATCAGGTGGCTCCTATTTTTGACATTTGCGAATGCATGTGAGGTTTAATAGTTAGATAGAATGGCAACGTAAGCCTTTAAGGCTGGGCTATAATTTGATGAAAGCAGGAACGCGGTTTTCAAATACTGTATAGTACATAAACCCGGCATCCTTGAGGATATTTGAAACCTTGTCAAAATCATATGCCACATGCTCCGGCTTGTGGGCATCTGCTCCGACTGTGATTATTTCTCCACCAAGCTCATGATAGCGCTTTAGCACATCTTCGGTCGGATTTGGGTGGCCAAGCCCGTATTTAAAGCCGGCGGTATTGAACTCGATGCCTTTTCCCTGGGAGATAATTTCCTTTAATATAGCATCAATTATGTCGGCATACCGTTCATATGAATAGTATTTATTTTTGTCAGGACCGTATCTGACCACGTAGTCGATGTGACCGTACACATCAAAATCCGCGCCGGAGTGCAGATTGTCAAGTATCGATTCAAAGTATTCGGTGTAGGCTTCGTGCTCTGTCTTGCCTTTGTAAAATGCAGGATAGTATGGGTCAATGCCGTTTACTACATGGCTTGAGCCGATCACGAGGTCAAACGGATATTTTTTGGTGACTTCATTATTTTTGGTATGTAATATGAGGCTGTAAACCGATTTCAATGCCCCAGTGGATATTTACCGGGCAGCCCTTTTCTTTAAGAACAATTGCAAGTCTTTTAATGCGCTTTTCATATGCTGCTATATCAAGGTCGAAAAGCCCGGGCTCCTCTTTATAGTCATAGTCCAGATGGTCTGTAAAGCAGATGCCGTCCAGCCCTTTGTTGATTGCTGATTTTATCATCAATACCGGGTCGGCATCGCTGTCACCCGAAAACATGCAGTGCATGTGCTGATCCCACATATAAATACCTCCGTAAAACTGATGTATTGTTGTTAAAAAACTTTATAAGTTACATGATTTATAATTGTCTGCTGCTGGCTGCCGGAAAGTGCGAATTACAGCAATTAATTAAGTGTAGCCGAGATTATAATAAAGTGCAATATCTAAAAAGAAAAATTGTGAAGAATGATAAAAAATGTGTGTAAATGAAAATATTTAGTGAAAATTTTAACAAACGCAAATAAAGTACTTGAACCTTTGAGAATTATTCGCTATAATAAAAGCATCTTAGGGCATGTCCCTAAAAATACTTTTTACAATTCTAGGAGGAATTAAAATGGCAGTAAGAGTAGCAATCAACGGATTTGGTCGTATCGGACGTCTTGCTTTCAGACAGATGTTTGGAGCTGAGGGATACGAGGTAGTAGCTATCAACGACTTAACAAGCCCAAAAATGTTAGCACACTTATTAAAGTATGATTCATCACAGGGTAAATACGAGCATGCAGATGAGGTTTCTGCAAGCGATGATTCTATCACAGTTTGTGGTAAGGAAATCAAAATTTACGCATTCCCAGATGCAAACAATTGCCCATGGGGAGAGTTAAAGGTTGACGTTGTACTTGAGTGCTCTGGATTCTATACATCAAAAGAGAAGGCTCAGGCTCATATCAATGCTGGAGCTCGTAAGGTAGTTATCTCTGCACCAGCAGGAAATGACCTTCCTACAATCGTTTACAATACAAACCATGAGACACTTAAGGCTTCTGATACAATCATCTCAGCAGCTTCTTGTACAACAAACTGCTTAGCACCAATGGCAGATGCACTTAACAAGTATGCTCCAATCCAGTCTGGTATCATGGTAACAATCCATGCTTACACAGGAGATCAGATGACTCTTGACGGACCACAGAGAAAGGGAGACCTTCGTCGTTCACGTGCAGCAGCAGTTAATATCGTTCCTAACTCAACAGGAGCAGCTAAGGCAATTGGCCTTGTTATCCCAGAGTTAAACGGAAAGTTAATCGGATCTGCACAGCGTGTTCCTACACCAACAGGATCTACAACAATCCTTACAGCAGTTGTTAAGAAAGCAGGCGTTACAAAAGAGGATATCAACGCAGCTATGAAGGCAGCAGCTAACGAGTCATTCGGTTACAACGAGGATGAGATCGTATCTTCAGATATCGTTGGAATGAGATTTGGTTCATTATTCGATGCAACACAGACAATGGTTAACCAGGTTTCTGACGATCTGTACGAGGTACAGGTTGTTTCTTGGTATGATAACGAGAACAGCTACACATCTCAGATGGTTCGTACAATCAAGTACTTCTCAGAGTTAGCTTAATTCTTGTACCCACAAGAACAGTATATCTCAAGACTACTCAAGGGGCGCGGTCTTAATTGAACCGCGCCTCTTTTTTAAAGCATGGCTATTTCTTTTGAATATCTGTGAATTGTAGAATTAATTATATTTTTTAATATGCACAATATGGCGTGGCCACATGGCTTATGCCTTGAAATAAGGGAGGACATATTATGTCATTAAACAAGAAATCAATTGATGATATCAACGTAAAAGGCAAGAGAGTTCTCGTTAGATGTGACTTCAACGTGCCACTTAAGGACGGAAAAATCACAGATGAGAACCGTTCAACGGAGCTCTTCCAACAATCCAGAAATTAATCAAGGACGGTGGAAAGGTTATCCCTTTGCTCACACCTTGGAAAAGTTAAAAACGGACCAAACGAGGGTGAGTCACTTGCTCCTGTAGCTGCAGCTCTTGAGGCTAAGCTTGGACAGAAGGTTACATTTGTAGCTGACTACAACGTAACAGGAGAGGCTGCAACAAAGGCTGTTTCAGAGATGAAAGAGGGAGATGTAGTTCTTCTTCAGAATACACGTTTCAGAGGCAAAGAGGAGACAAAGCCACAGGAAGCCGGAGATGCATTCGCAAAAGAGCTTGCTGACCTTGCTGATGTATATGTATGTGACGCTTTCGGTTCTGCTCATAGAGCACATGCTTCTGTAGCAGGTGTTACAAAGTTCATCACAGCTAAGGGTGGAGAGAATGTTGTTGGATACCTTATGCAGAAGGAAATTGACTTCCTTGGCAAGGCAGTAGAGAATCCTGTACGTCCTTTCGTAGCTATTCTTGGTGGAGCTAAAGTAGCTGACAAGCTCAATGTTATCGACAACCTCCTCGAGAAGGCTGATACACTTATCATCGGTGGTGGAATGGCATACACATTCCTTAAAGCACAGGGCTATGAGATTGGTATCTCAATGCTTGATGAGACAAAGATTGATTACTGTAAAGAGATGCTTGCAAAAGCAGAGAAACTTGGAAAGAAGATTCTTCTTCCTGTTGATGCAGTTACAATCAAGGATTTCCCAAATCCAATTGATGCTCCTGTAGAGACAGAGACATATGATTATGACAAGATGCCTGCAGATCGTGAGGGCTGTGATATCGGACCTAAGACACGTAAGCTTTTCGCTGACGCTGTTGCATCAGCTAAGACTGTTGTATGGAACGGACCAATGGGTGTATTTGAGAACCCAACACTTGCAGCAGGTACACTTGCAGTAGCAGAGGCACTTGCTAAATCAGATGCTATCACAATCATCGGTGGTGGAGATTCAGCTGCAGCAGTTAACCAGATGGGACTTGGCGACAAGATGAGCCACATCTCAACAGGTGGCGGTGCTTCCCTTGAGTTCCTTGAGGGCAAGGAGCTTCCTGGCGTAGCTTGTGCTGATGATAAATAAGCCGAAAGCAGCTTAATGAAATTAAGCCGCAGGCAAAAAATATTTGTATACAAATACAAGGAGATATAAAATGGCAAGAAAGAAAATTGTAGCCGGCAACTGGAAGATGAACATGACTCCAAGCCAGGCTGTTAAATTAGTAGAAGAGTTAAAACCACTCGTAGTTTCAGATGATGTTGAAGTTGTTTACTGTGTACCTGCAATCGACATCGTACCTGTTGTAGAAGCATTAAAGGGTACAAATGTTGCTGTTGGAGCAGAGAATATGTACTTCGAGGAGAAGGGTGCTTACACAGGAGAAATCTCAGCAGAGATGCTTCTTGATGCAGGTGTTAAGTATGTTATCATCGGACATTCAGAGAGAAGAGATTACTTCAAAGAGGATGACGCACTTCTCAACAAGAAGGTAAAGAAGGCTATCGAGGCTGGACTTACACCAATCCTTTGCTGTGGTGAGACACTTGAGCAGAGAGAGAGCGGTGTTACACTTGACTGGATCAGACTTCAGATTAAGTCAGATCTCGCAGGTGTTGCTGCATCAGATGTTGCAAACATGGTTATTGCTTACGAGCCAATCTGGGCAATCGGAACAGGAAAGACAGCTACTTCTGACCAGGCTCAGGAGGTTTGCGGTGCAATTCGTGAGTGTGTAGCTGAGATTTATGATCAGGCTACAGCAGATTCAGTTCGTATCCAGTACGGCGGATCTGTAAATGCAGGAAATGCAGCAGAGCTTTTTGCAAAGCCTGACATCGACGGTGGATTAGTTGGTGGCGCTTCACTCAAGGCTGATTTTGGAAAGATCGTAAACTACAAGTAATTATTAAATCATAATTTAATATTTGATTTGACAATCACAATAACTAAATGTCACTAAATTCACCAGCTTAGCTGCATTTAGTGGCATTTATTATGTAATGAAATTTTTTGTGAGCTTGCATATGTTACTGTAATAGAGCATTTTGCAAGCCTCATATGAAGAATAGAGGAAATATAAATGAGTAAGAAACCGGTAGTATTAATGGTACTTGATGGTTACGGCTTAAGTGACCACAAAGAGGGAAATGCCATAGCTATGGCAAATACCCCTGTTATGGATAAATTGATGGCAGAGTGTCCTTTTGTAAAGGGCGCAGCTTCAGGTCTTGCAGTTGGACTTCCTGACGGACAGATGGGAAACTCTGAGGTAGGACATATGAATATCGGCGCAGGCCGTATCATATATCAGGATCTTACAAGAATCACAAAGGCAATTGCTGATGGTGATTTCTTCAAGAACAAGGTATTAATTTCTGCAATCGAAAACTGCAAGAAGAATGACTCCGATCTGCATCTTTGGGGACTTCTTTCAGATGGTGGAGTTCACAGCCATATCGAGCATCTTTACGGACTTCTTGAGCTTTGCAAGAAAGAGAATTTTGACAGAGTATATGTACACGCATTCCTTGATGGTCGTGATACACCTCCTGCATCAGGCAAGGACTATATCGAGCAGCTTCTCGCCAAGATGAAGGAAATCGGTGTAGGAAAGATTGCATCTCTTTCAGGACGTTACTATGCAATGGACAGAGATAACAACTGGGATCGTGTGCAGAAGGCTTATGATTCACTCACTAAGGGTGAAGGCGTAAAAGCTACATGCCCTGTAAAGGCTATGGAGGAGTCATACGCGAATGACGTTACAGATGAGTTCGTGCTTCCTACAGTTATCACAAACGAGGATGGCACACCGGTATCTGTTGTAAAGGACAATGATTCTGTTATCTTCTTCAACTTCCGTCCGGACCGTGCTCGTGAGATGACAAGAGCATTTTGCGATGATAAGTTTACCGGCTTTGAGCGCCCATTCCTTAAGACAACATTTGTATGCTTCAAGGATTATGACGAGTCAATTCCTAACAAGCTTATTGCTTTTGAGAAGGAAGAAATCAAGAATACATTTGGTGAGTATCTTGCAGCAAATGGCAAGAAACAGCTTCGTCTCGCAGAGACAGAGAAGTATGCACACGTAACCTTTTTTCTTTAATGGTGGAGTAGAGGAGCCGAATATCGATGAGGCACGTCTTCTTGTAAACAGTCCTAAGGACGTTGCAACATATGACTTAAAGCCTGAGATGAGCGCTCCTGAGGTTGGAATGGATCTTGTTGAGGCTATCAAGTCAGATAAGTATGATGTTATTATCATCAACTTTGCTAACCCTGACATGGTTGGACATACAGGTGTGATTCCGGCTGCTGTAAAGGCTGTTGAGAGAGTTGATTCACTCGTAGGTGATGCAGTTCAGGCAATCAAGGATGTGGATGGAGTATTATTCATCTGTGCTGACCACGGAAACGCAGAGAAGATGATTGATTATGAGACAGGAAAACCTCATACAGCTCATACAACCAATCCTGTTCCTTTCATTCTTGTAAACGCTGACCCTTCTTACAAGCTTCGTGAGGGCGGATGTCTTGCAGATATCGCTCCAACACTGCTTGAGATTATGGGACTTCCACAGCCAAAAGAGATGACAGGAAAGTCACTTATCGTTAAATAAAATTTGTATTATATAGGCTCCGGCGCAGACAAAGGGTTTGAACCGGAGCTTTTGTTTTGATATATTAAAGATATAATAATAAATATAAGAATTGCTTATAAATAGTACAAAATTATTTAAAAAAAACTTATAATATACGTTGACTTTACAAATTGAGCTGGTATATAATTTAAGGGTAGCATTTGATTTGTAAAATAAATTACACATAAGATGGAGGACAATCATGCAGGAATTTAAACCATTCAAAGAAGGAAAAGTAAGAGAAGTATATGATAACGGGGACAGCCTTATTATGGTCGCAACAGATCGTATTTCCGCTTTTGACCATATTTTAAAGAATAAAATTACAGACAAGGGAGCCATCCTCACACAGATGTCTAAGTTCTGGTTTGAATTCACAAAGGATGTCGTTCCTAACCATATGATTTCAGTAGACGCAAAGGATATGCCGGAGTTCTTCAGTCAGGACAGATTCAACGGAAACAGCATGCTCTGCAAGAAGCTTGAGATGCTTCCAATCGAGTGTATAGTTCGTGGATATATCACAGGAAGCGGCTGGGCAAGCTACCAGGAGAACGGTACAGTCTGCGGAATCAGACTTCCGGAGGGACTTGTTGAGTCTGATAAGCTCCCTGAGCCTATTTATACACCATCTACCAAGGCTGATCTTGGAGATCATGATGAAAATATCTCATTCGAAAAATCAGTAGAAGTATTAGAGAAGATTTATCCTGAGAAGGGCAGAGAGTACGCAGAGAAGATTCGCGATATACAATTGCTCTCTACAAGAAATGTGCAGAGTATGCTCTTACAAAGGGCATCATCATCGCAGATACCAAGTTTGAGTTTGGTTTAAATGAGCAGGGGGAGGTAGTGCTTGCCGATGAGATGCTCACACCTGACAGCTCACGCTTCTGGCCACTTTGATGGATATAAGCCTGGACAAGGGACAGCCTTCATTTGACAAGCAGTATGTAAGAGACTGGCTCAAGGCAAATCCGGACAATGACCTTCTTTTACCTGATGAGGTTGTTGTGAAAGACTGTAGAGAAATATAAAGAGGCATTTGAGCTTCTTACAGGAAGCAAATTCAGCCGCTAATATATTATTTATTCCGCGTTACTATTTCGCAATTATAAACGGAGATATTATGAACCAGGACAATAACATAAATCAGTATATAAATACTAGTATAGATACAAAAAGTCATACCGGTACAAAATTAAAAAGGTGTTCTGATATTGACGAGCATAACCATGTATTTGATGAGCTTCATGAGGAGTGTGGTGTGTTCGGCATGTATGATTTTGATGGAGGAAATGTCGCATCCACTATCTATTATGGCCTTTTTGCGCTTCAGCACAGAGGACAGGAAAGCTGTGGTATTGCAGTGAGTGATACACACGGACCAAAGGGAAAGGTGACCACACACAAGGGTATGGGCCTTGTAAATGAGGTATTTACTCCTGATATTTTAGAGCCTATGAAGGGTGATATCGGAGTGGGACATGTGCGCTATTCAACAGCAGGCTCATCAACACGTGAGAATGCACAGCCTCTCGTATTAAATTATGTCAAGGGCACACTTGCCATGGCACACAACGGAAACCTCATTAACGCAAAGGAGCTTCGCAAGGAGCTTGAGTATACAGGAGCAATTTTCCAGACCACAATCGACTCTGAGGTTATAGCTTATCATATCGCCAGAGAGCGTCTTAACTCAAAAACAGCGGAGGAGGCGGTCAGACGTGCCTGCCAGAAGCTTAAGGGAGCCTATGCACTTGTGGTTGAGAGCCCGAGAAAGCTTATTGCAGCCAGAGACCCATTTGGTTTTAAGCCTCTTTGCATCGGAAAAAGAGACAATGCATATATCGTTACATCCGAGACCTGTGCACTTGATACAATCGGTGCAGAGTTTGTCAGGGATATAGAGCCGGGAGAGGTTATCACCATCACTCCTGAAAAGGGCATTGAGTCTGATATGACTATGGCACTTGCCCCTGAAAAACAGGCCAGATGCGTGTTTGAATACATTTATTTCGCAAGACCTGACAGCCATATTGACGGAGTAAGCGTGTATGGAAGTCGTATAAAGGCTGGCAGATTCCTTGCAATGGATTCACCAGTTGAGGCTGATATCGTGACAGGAGTACCGGAGTCAGGAAATGCCGCTGCTCTTGGTTATTCACTTGAGTCGGGCATTCCATATGGCACGGCATTTGTGAAGAACGGTTATGTCGGCAGGACATTTATCAAACCTAAGCAGTCAAGCCGTGAATCAAGCGTGCAGATAAAGCTCAATGTATTAAAGGAGGCTGTTAAGGGCAAGAGAGTTGTTATGATTGATGATTCAATTGTGCGAGGAACAACCTCAGACAGAATAGTGCGTATGTTAAGAGAGGCGGGTGCCACAGAGGTACATGTGCGCATCAGTTCACCGCCATTCTTATGGCCTTGCTATTTCGGTACAGATATTCCTGCAAGAGAGCAGCTTATCGCTTACAACAGGACTATTGAGGATATCAGACAGATTATAGGTGCAGATTCTTTAGGCTACCTTGGAATTGACAGACTTCATGAGATGGTAGAGGGACTGCCAATCTGCATGGGCTGTTTCACAGGAAAATATCCGATGGAGCCACCGAAGGATGATATCAGAGGCGAGTATTTTGATAAAGAAATAGACCTCGAGAGAAAAATGCTTAATCGCTAATAAAGGAGAGAATATGAGTACAGACAGATACACAAGTCCTCTTTCTGAGCGCTATGCCAGCAAAGAGATGCAGTATATTTTTCGCAGGATATGAAATTTACCACTTGGAGAAAGCTCTGGATTGCTCTTGCAGAGACTGAGATGGAGCTTGGGCTTTCACAGGATGGCAAGCCGGTTATCACACAGGAACAGATTGATGAATTAAAGGCACATGTGGATGACATCAATTATGATGTGGCAAAGGAGCGTGAGAAGCTTGTGCGTCACGATGTAATGAGCCATGTCTATGCATATGGACAGCAGTGCCCTAAGGCAGCAGGAATTATACATCTTGGAGCAACCTCATGCTATGTAGGTGACAATACGGATATCATCATCATGAATGAAGCATTAAAGCTCGTTCACAAAAAGCTTATAAGTGTTATTGCAGAGCTTGCAAACTTTGCTGATAAGTATAAGAATCAGCCAACTCTTGCATTTACACATTTCCAGCCGGCACAGCCGACAACAGTTGGAAAGCGTGCCACACTGTGGCTAAATGAGTTTATGCTGGATCTCGAGGATTTAGAGTATGTGCAAGGCACATTAAAGCTCCTTGGCTCAAAAGGGCACTACAGGAACACAGGCCAGCTTCCTTGAGCTCTTCAACGGAGACGATGAGACAATAGACAAGATTGATCCGATGATCGCAAAGAAGATGGGCTTTAAGGATTGTTATCCGGTGTCAGGCCAGACATATTCCCGTAAGGTAGATACAAGAGTGGTAAATGTGCTCGCAGGCATTGCTGCATCGGCTACAAAGATGTCAAACGATATCAGACTGCTCCAGCATCTTAAGGAAGTAGAGGAGCCGTTTGAGAAGAATCAGATAGGTTCATCAGCCATGGCATACAAGAGAAATCCTATGAGAAGTGAGAGAATTGCATCTCTTTCAAGATATGTTCTTGCAGATGTAATGAATCCTGCAATTACTTCAGCTACTCAGTGGTTTGAGAGAACACTTGACGATTCAGCAAACAAGCGTCTTTCAATACCTGAGGGCTTCCTTGCAATAGACGGAATCCTTGACCTTTGCCTCAATGTGGTAGATGGACTGGTAGTATATCCAAAGGTTATTGAAAAGCACTTTATGGCAGAGATTCCATTCATGGCAACAGAGAACATCATGATGGATGCTGTAAAGAACGGTGGAAATCGTCAGGAGCTCCATGAGAAGATCAGACAGCTCTCAATGCAGGCAGGAAAGACAGTAAAGGAAGAGGGAAAAGAGAATAACCTCGTAGACTTAATCGCTGCAGATCCTGCATTCGGATTGACAAAAGCTGATATCGAAAAGAACCTTAAGCCTGAGCTTTATGTGGGACGTGCGCCTCGTCAGGTAGAAGTATATCTGCGTGATGTAGTTAATCCGGTGCTTGAAGCACATAAGGATGAGAGTGGAGTAAAGGCAGAGATTAACGTATAATATCGAAAGTATAGATAACGGTAATTTGCTTGTTTTAACATATTTATCTAAATGAAAAGCCCCGGCATATAAACCTGTTTCATGGTTTATATGCCGGGTTTTTTATATATCCGTCAAGTATGAAGTTAGTTTAAATTAATTCTCTTTGACATCATCTCAGGATTGGTAGCCTCGCTGATTGCCACATGCTTGCTGATTACACCGGCCTTGTACAGATTGAAGATGCTTGTATCCATTGCAATCATATTCTCAGCTGCAGAGGTGTAGATGATACCGTCAATCTGATGGACCTTGCCTTCACGGATTAAGTTCCTTATTGCAGGCGTGAGTACCATGATTTCAAAAGCAGGCACCATCTCACCGTTTGTGGCAGGTAAAAGCTTCTGGCAGACAACAGCCTGCAGCACAGATGCAAGCTGGATGGCTATCTGGTGCTGCTGGGAAGCAGGAAACGCATCGATTATTCGGTCAATGGTATTTGCGGCACCAATTGTGTGAAGTGATGAAAATATGAGGTGACCGGTTTCAGCCGCTGTGACAGCTGTATTGATGGTCTCATAGTCTCGCATCTCTCCAAGCAATATGACGTCAGGACTCTGGCGGAGTGCGGCGCGAAGTGCAGTGAGATAGCTTTCTGTATCTGTGTTGATTTCACGCTGTGACACAATACATTTGTCATGACGATGTAAAAACTCAAGCGGATCCTCAAGAGTGATAATATGCTCTTCCTTCTCATGGTTGATCTGATCAATAATACATGCTAGTGTGGTAGATTTACCGCTTCCGGCTGGGCCGGTAACCAGCACCATGCCGTTGTTTGTTTCCGCAAGCTCCATAACAGAGTCCGGTATATGTAAATCGCTTGGCTTTGGCAGTGTGAATGAGATAACACGGATGACAGCAGAGTAAGAGCCACGCTGCTTGAAAGTGCTCACTCTGTAACGTGATACTCCCGGTATAGCGAAGGAAAAGTCATCATCTCCGGTTTCCTCGAATTTTGAAATATCTCTCTCGGCAAGAGCATAGATTGATGTGACAAATTCAAAGGTTTCTTTTGGAATCATTCTGATTTCATTGAGGCACTCCATCACTCCCTTTGATTTGTATGTGAGAGGGCGGCCGGCCACTATGAAAATATCCGATGCTCCGTTGTCAGTCGCTTCCTTTAATATCTTTTTAACATCCATTTTAGTTTCCTCCAATTAAGTTTAGTGTATCATTTTCCTCGAAAGCTGTGTCGGTATTGAGCTTCCATTGTTTTATTTTATAAAAAGCATCCTGCCTGTGGACAGGATAGTTGATATCAAGCTTTACAGTGAGAGTCTGCGTATCACTTACAGTACAGGTGATGGTATAGGTCAGACCGGTAACCTTGCCGTTTGATTCATTTTCAGCGAGGTTTTTATTTATGGCAGTATCGTTGTCTGATAGAGCAGTCTTTATGGCCTCATAGTATGCTGCTTTATCAGGACTGCCCTCGTAGGCGGATGCAAGAATGGCATCAATCTGTGATATCTCATCCCATGCCTTTTCACATGCACGGTAATACGAGCTGTTGTTATCAGCAACGCGTTTGCTCAGCTTATAGTCGGAGTTTGCTGTGACAAAGGCGAGTGCCGAGAACGTGACAATGCATATCATGGAAAAAGTAAGCAGGATGGTCGAAAAACCGAAATTTGAAAATTCTCTTCTTTTTTTCATGGGGTGCTCACCGTCCTTCCATCAGAGGAAAGTGCAGTATAGCTGCACGCGGTAATGCTGTATACACAGTGGCTGTCTGCTGCTATAAACTCTATGTCAGCCTTTTGTACTCCGTAGGCATCCTGCCCAAGCCTGCTTACAATAACCTTGTATGCGGCATCATCCTTATCACATGGATGATAGCTTTTGTCAAGATAAATGAATAGCTTTTCATCTGCACAGATGGAGCCGTTAAAGAGCGATGATACGGCGTTTAAATCGCCATGCTCCTGTTCGTATGCGCTTGCTGCATTGCTGCATGCATTAACAGCCTCATGCAGCACCTGAGTTTCTTCTGTCAGCTTGTGGGTCTTTATGAAGAAAAGCAGTCCCACAATCAAAAGAGCTGAAAAAAGGCAGCAGATTAATGGTAATCTCAAGCAGGAATATTCTGTTTTTCGATTGTTTAAGCTTTGTTGAAATCATGGTTTATTCCTTGTGGTATGTAAGTTTGTGTGGCATCGAGTGGCATATCGTGGAGCGGTGTACGTGATATTGCTGCATTTATTGTCGGACGATTGTTAGTCGGAATTGACGGAGCAGTAGGTATCGGTAGTGCTACCGGATGTATCGGTGATAGTTACGGTAATCATTTTGTCGGTGGTTTCTGCCATGTCAAGTCCTCCGATTTCGACAATCCTTTGTCCGCTGTCCAGACTGTATGAGGAACCATCCTGTACATAGAGCTCTCTTAGAGAACCACCATAGTAGTATATGAAGGTATTATACACGATGTCATTTATTGTGTTTTTCAGACATAGAGCCTTCGTGCCATTTATTGTTTCTACACTGATTGCAGCGTCAGAATCATTCTGTCTGACTTTTTCGCGCAGATAAGATGTGACAGTGCGTACCTCGTAGTTGTAATTCATGGCATTGGCAGTGGACTTGTATTGCTTTACGCCAATCAGCACGAGGATAAAAGCAGTCAGCGCAAAAAGAAAAAACAGCAGCATCACAAAAAAACTGTCAGCCTGATGTGATCTTGATTTTAGCTTGAACATGGGTTATTTCCTCTCTATTATTGTCACATCGGGACGCAGATTGGAGCCGATGTATTGATAGTCTATGTAATAAT
>ENA-OQEL01000452-OQEL01000452.1-human-gut-metagenome-genome-assembly--contig:-NODE-452-length-14854-cov-1.950295_pt1 | contig 14854 bp, 18 predicted proteins | sample MGYA00242796_ERZ504637 | MGnify/ENA primary metagenome ERZ504637 (study PRJEB26092, sample SAMD00036306) | human gut metagenome | host: Homo sapiens | study: EMG produced TPA metagenomics assembly of... | reverse complement strand
GATTGATATGCTGAAACGTTGCGGACAACAGGGAATTCATCGGGCGGTAGATACCACCCTACTTGCCCGCAAGAAACGGTGGATGAAGTGATGCGGAATTGTGAATTATTACTTATCGACTTAAAATCAATGGACAGTACCGTACACCAAACATTTTGTGATGTTCCCAATGAATTAATTTTGGGAAAACATCCGCAGAGTAGCAGAAGCCGGTTTCCCTTATTATATCCGCATTCCATTGATTGAAGGAGTGAATGCAGATGAAAAGGAACATAAAGCAGTCTGCCGAATTTTTGGCCAGTCTTCCACGGCATCCTGAGATAATTAACCTATTACCTTACCATGATATAGGAAAGGGAAAGCATACAAAGCTAGGCAGTATCTATAATCCTAAAGGATATAAAATGCAAACGCCATCCGAAGAAGTACAACAGCAGTGCATACAAATCTTGACTGATTACGGTTTAAAGGTAACCATAGGTGGATAATTATATATCATCGGGGTAGATAAAAGTATTTCTATCTACCCCCAAATAATTTTATCGCAAAGCCTCCACCTCTTCTGTAGTAAAAGGAACCTTCTTACCTAAAAGACGTGCCCCAGTCCTCCGTTATCAAATAATCTTCCTCATTACGCAAACCTGTAAAGTCACGATAACTCTCCAGCTTATCATAATTGATAAAGTCCTTAAAGCGTTTTTCCGCTTTCCAATAATCAATCAGTTCGGGAATAAAATAGATACCCGGTTCTATAGTAAGCACAAATCCCGGTTCTAAAGGTCTGGCCAGCCTTAATGACTTACGGCCGAACTGAGTGCTTTTCGGTTGTCCGTCATAGCCGACCCATACCTCTCCCAAATTCTCCATATCGTGCACATCCAATCCCATCATGTGTCCTAGTCCGCACGGAAAAAACATAGCATGCGCCCCAACGGCCACCGCTTCAGCAGGATCACCTTTCATAATGCCCAGTCCTTTCAGCCCTTCACAAATCACTCTACAGGAAAGTTCATACACCTCTTTAAAAGGCACTCCGGGCTTCAATGCACGAACCGCTGCCGTGTGTGCGGCAACCTGAATGTCATACACTTCTTTCTGACGGATAGTAAACGTTTTATCCGCACAAATTGTAGACGACATATCACCAGCATATCCCATTTCAGTTTCCGCACCAGCATCCACCAACAGCATATCCCCCGATTTCACCGTATGCCCATGATAATGGTTATGCAAAGTCTGTCCGCATACCGTGGCAATAGTAGGAAACGAAAATCCACAACCATTGGCCTGTGCCACCGCTTCCAATGCAGCCACCACTTCCCATTCCTTCATTCCTATACGTAACACTTTCATAGCTGTAATGTGCATATCAGCCGTCACATTACAAGCACGTTCAATTTCAACCAACTCCTCAGCAGTCTTATAATTCCTCATATTCACGACTCCACGAATAAACGGAACAGACGGCTGTTCCATGCCAAGCTTTATATCCAACCAGTCCAACAGCTTCAATCTGTGCTCCGCACGATAAACAGGCAGATAATGAATCACCTGTCTTTTAGCAACAGCTTTTTCCAAATACTTCTTCAAATCCGCGGCAGGACGAGTTTCCGTCACTCCCACCCTCTGCGCTTTCTCACACAAGGCAGGCTGGATTCCCATCCATACAATATGATCCATAGTCAGCTCATCCCCGAAGATAATTTCCTTATCCTCATCCACATCGATAATGGCAGCCAACCCAGCATAGGGCAAGCCGTAAAAAATAAAGAAAAGTAGAATCCTGGCGGAAATGATAAGTATTATCCTCATAGTTCATGCCACTCTCCTCGTTGCCTAGAAATAGCAAGAGACCTGTTCCCAGGCATTTTTTTCAAGCTGTTACGGCGGGTTGTATAAGTTTCTTTTGCAAACATAATCTTGTGGTTTTTTGTATGGATGACAGGCAAAGATAACCATCCCCTTAAAATAATCCCAGAAAAAAGGAAGATTATTACAATACAATTTCCTAATTTTTGTCGCAATAAACAAGGAAATAAAAATATTATGGCACAAGGCTCACGTCAAGTACAAACACAAGCCCAGCAACAAATACAGACTTTATCTCCACAACAGATACTGGTAGTGAAATTGCTGGAACTGCCCACTGTGGAGTTGGAAGAACGTATCCATTCCGAAATACTGGATAATCCGGCCCTGGAGGAAGGGAAAGAAATGCCCGATAATGAAGATGACAACACAGAATACGAAGAAAACGAAGATCGAAAATACGGAGTCGAACGAGGATTTTTTCATTAGGCGATTACAGTAACGAAGATGATATTCCCGATTATAACTACAGGAACATAATCGTTCCAAAGAAGGAGTAGCCGAAGAAATCCCTTTCTCGGATGCCGTATCTTTTTATGAAATATTGAAAGACCAGTTGCAGATGCAGGAACTTACCCCAGAACAACGAGATATAGCCGAGTACTTGATCGGTTCATTGGACGATGACGGCCTGTTACGCAAAAATATGGAGTCTATCATGGATGAACTTGCCATCTATCGGGGCATCTATACCACTGAAGAAGAATTGAATAAAATATTAGAAATAATCCAAGACTTTGATCCGGCAGGTATCGGTGCCCGCAGTTTACAGGAATGTCTTCTGTTACAAATACAAAGAAAAGCCGATTCGCCGTTGAAACAAATAGAACTGGACATCATCGGTAAATGTTGTGATGAATTTACCCGCAAAAATAAAGAAAGGATTATCCAAAAACTAGGTATTACCGAAGAACAATATAATGAGGCGGTGAGCGATCTCACCAAGCTGAATCCTCGTCCGGGCAGTTCACTGGGTGAAGCAATGGGTAAAAATATGCAGCAGATTATTCCCGATTTCATCGTAGAAACGTATGAAGACGGCACCATTACTCTAAGTTTAAACAATCGTAATGTTCCTGAGTTGCGTCTGAGCCGTCAGTTCACCGAATTGCTGGATGAACACACTCGCAACAAAGACAATCAGAGCAAGGCCTCAAAGGACGCACTGATGTTCCTAAAACAAAAAGTAGATGCCGCACAAGGTTTTATCAATGCCGTAAAACAGCGACAACACACGTTACTCACCACCATGCAAGCCATTATAGATATTCAACGCCTCTTCTTTTTAGAAGGAGACGAATCCTTGCTGAAGCCCATGATCTTGAAAGATGTAGCCGAACGCGCGGGATTGGATATTTCCACCATATCACGGGTAAGCAACAGCAAATATGTACAAACAAACTATGGTATCTATTCGTTGAAATTCTTTTTCAGCGACGGTTACACCACCGAAGACGGTGAAGAACTCTCTGTCCGCGAAATCAAGCGCATTCTGAAAGAATGTGTAGATACCGAAGACAAAGAAAAACCTTACACTGATGATGAACTGGCCGAAACACTAAAGACGAAAGGCTATCCCATAGCCCGCCGTACTGTAGCCAAATACCGCCAACAGCTTAACATACCCGTCGCACGATTAAGAAGGTAATATTATGAAAGCTAACGAAACAACCGAAGCAATAAGAGTAGCCAAGAAAAATAGTCCGCTTGAAGTCAGCTCACGTATCATATCAGGCATATTCACGCCTTTTATGATTCCTTTTGTGGCATTTTTCCTACTTTTTTTTACTTCACTTATCTTCGTATCATGCCCATCCAGTACAAACTGATAGTATTGGGCATAGTCTACTGTTTCACCATTCTGATGCCAATGCTCGCCATCTACCTATTTCAAAAAAGTAAACGGTTGGGGGATTCATGAATTGGGACACCGCGAAAAACGTTTCGTACCATACGCGCTGACTATCATCAGCTATGTCACCTGTCTCATCACTATGTACAAGATACATCTGCCCCGCTATATGTCGGGTATTATCGTAGCCGCCCTCATCTGCATGATCCTTTGCACACTGATCAATTTCAAGTGGAAAATCAGCACACACGTGGCAAGCAGCGGCATGATGGTAGGCGGATTATTATCCTACAGCTTTATATTCAATTTCAATCCTGTATGTGGCTCTGTTTTTTCATTTTGCTATCCGGAATGCTTGGCACAGCCCCGTATCATTGTAAAACAGCATACCTTATTAGAAGTTTTAGCCGGATTTATTATCGGATTGTTTTGTGGTGTCATTGGAATTTTGTTTATTTGAAAAAAATTAGTATTAACCTTATAAATTGAAAACATTATGGAATTTCCAAGCAATGTAAAGTATACCAAAGAACACGAATGGATACGAGTAGAAGGTGATATAGCTTATGTAGGCATCACTGATTATGCACAAGAGCAACTAGGTGACATCGTATTCGTAGATATCACTACTGAAGGAGAAACTTTAGAAAAAGACGAAGTTTTCGGTACTATTGAAGTAGTAAAGACTATTTCGGACTTGTTCCTTCCCGTTTCAGGAGAAGTTCTGGAACAGAACGAAGCATTGGCCGACAATCCCGAATTAGTAAACCAAGACCCGTATGGTAAAGGGTGGCTGATTAAGATTAAGCCCAATGACACTAATGACGTTAACGATTTGTTGGATGCTGAAGGATATAAAGCATTAGTCAACGAATAATATAAATTCCCGTTAGGGAATTGTTCAGGCGCGGATTACGCGGATCTCACGGATTTTTCTATCCGCGTTCATCCGTATAACCCGTGCTTGAAGTAAATATATAAACCAAACAATAACAAAAAAGCAATGAAACCTATCGTAAGTATTATCAATGGTAGCACTTCCGACCTTCCCGTAATGGAAAAAGCTGCCAAATTACTGGACGAGATGCACGTACCTTTCGAAATGAACGCCCTTTCGGCACACCGCACTCCCGAAGCTGTGGAGGAATTTGCGAAAAATGCTGCAGGCCGTGGAATTAAAGTCATCATTGCCGCTGCCGGCATGGCTGCCGCACTTCCCGGTGTCATTGCTGCAAATACCACACTACCTGTTATCGGTGTACCCGTAAAAGGTTCAGTTCTTGATGGCGTAGACGCACTTTATTCTATCATCCAAATGCCTCCCGGAATTCCTGTAGCTACCGTAGCAATCAATGGAGCCATGAATGCTGCCATTCTGGCCGTACAAATGCTAGCATTGAGTGATACAGAACTGGCTGCTAAATTTGCAGACTACAAAACCGGTTTAAAAAAGAAAATTGTAAAAGCCAATGAAGAATTGAAAGAAATCAAGTTTGAATATAAAACGAATTAACTAGTGGTGAGTGATTAATACCTATGCAGCATTCCAGCGCAGCTCACTAATCACTCACCACTCACCACTAATCACTAAACATGGATTTATTTAATTACTCCCGCCGCAAATCTTCCGAAGTCCATATCGGAGGCACTCCTTTGGGTGGAAACAATCCCATCCGCATCCAAAGTATGACCAACACCATTACTATGGATACTGAAGCATGTGTGGAACAAGCCAAACGCATTATAGATGTGGGCGGTGAATATGTACGTCTTACCACACAAGGTGTACGTGAAGCCGAAAACCTGAAAAATATCAATATCGGATTACGCTCTCAAGGATATGACACCCCGCTGGTAGCCGATGTGCATTTCAATCCCAAAGTGGCTGATGTAGCGGCACAATATGCGGAGAAGGTGCGCATCAATCCGGGAAACTATGTAGACCCGGGACGTACTTTCCGGAAACTGGAATACACTGACGAAGAGTATGCGCAAGAAATAGAAAAGATACGTGCACGCTTCGTTCCTTTTCTAAATATCTGCAAGGAAAACCACACCGCCATCCGCATCGGGGTAAACCACGGTTCTCTGTCAGACCGCATCATGTCTCATTATGGCGACACCCCCGAAGGTATGGTAGAATCGTGCATGGAATTCCTGCGTATCTGTGTTGCGGAACATTTCAACGATGTGGTTATTTCCATCAAGGCATCCAATACCGTAGTAATGGTCAGGACGGTCCGTCTACTGGTAGAGGAAATGGAAAAGGAAAATATGGCTTTCCCGCTTCATCTGGGTGTTACCGAAGCAGGGGGATGGCGAGGACGGAAGAATAAAATCCTCATTAGGAATAGGCGCACTCCTTGCCGATGGCTTGGGAGATACCATTCGTGTCTCATTGAGCGAGGCTCCTGAAAATGAAATTCCGGTAGCCCGCAAACGGTTCGATTATATACTAACTCGGGAAGGACATACCTTTTATTCCTGGTAAAAAAAGCTCCGCAATTCAACTACCTATCTCCGGGCCGCCGGAAGACTAAGGCCGTCCGGAATATTGGAGGGGATAATCCTCCTGTAGTAATAGCCGAACGTCTGGAAGGGTCTTTCGAAACCAATCCTCAATTCAAACCTGACTATATTTATTGCGGTGGAAGTGTACCCAATTCACGAGATAACAATATAGCCTATCTAGTGGATGCCAATGCATGGAATCCAGAAGACAAAAATGTCTATCCAGCATTCAACTACCAGCAGATGATAGAATTACATCACACGGTTTCCGATCTAAAATTCCTGTTCCTGCCCTATATGGCTATGAATGACGAAGTAATCGCAGCCCTCAAACTGCATCCCGAGGTGGTAATCATCGCCCAAAGCAATCATCCCAACCGCCTCGGCGAATATCGTGCCATGACACACGAACTGATGAATGAAGGTTTAGAAAATCCGGTCGTATTCTTCCAATACTATCAGGAAACGAAAACTGAAGATCTGCAAATCAAAGCGGCAGCTGATATGGGTGCACTAATTTTTGACGGACTCTGTGACGGCATCTTCTTGTACAACCAAGGTTCTTTGAGTCATATAGCGGTAGACACCACTGCATTTAGTATCCTGCAAGCCGGCAGAATCCGAACCAGCAAAACGGAATACATTTCATGTCCGGGCTGTGGTCGTACCTTATATGATTTAGAGTCTACGATTGCCCGCATCAAAGCAGCCACCTCGCATTTGAAAGGTCTGAAAAATCGGCATTATGGGCTGTATTGTCAATGGTCCCGGCGAAATGGCGGATGCCGACTATGGCTATGTAGGTGCCGGTCGATGGAAAAATCAGCCTCTATAAAAAGAAAGAATGTATAGGAAAAAAACATTCCCGAAGACCAGGCTGTTGAGAAGTTGATCGAACTCATCAAAGCCAATGGTGACTATACAGAAAAATAAAAACGTCCAAATCATGGATTATCAACAGATTCTAAAAGACATCTATCAAGAAATCCAGCCCTACGCCTCTATTGGCAAACAGGCTGATTACATTCCGGCACTTGCCAAAATCAACCCAGATCAATTCGGAATGTGCATCCATACGATACAAAACAAAACTTTCATGCATGGAGAAGCCACCACCGGCTTTTCCATCCAAAGTATTTCGAAAGTCTTTTCACTTGCCATGTGTTTGAGTCTTGAAGGAGATAATCTATGGAAAAGAGTAGGTAAAGAACCTTCGGGAACAGCTTTCAACTCATTAGTACAACTGGAGGTAGAAAAAGGAATTCCTCGGAATCCCTTTATTAACGCCGGAGCCATTGTAATGACTGATATCCTGCTGAACCATTTGAAATACCCCGAAGAAGAATATCTTCGTTTCGTTCACTCAATCAGTGGGAATAACCAGATCCATTATAATGAAGAAGTAGCCCTGTCCGAACGTGAAAACGGTTATCTGAATGCGGCAATCACCAACCTGTTGAAATATCATCATAACATCGACAATGACATAGAACGTGTACTTCATTTCTATTTCCTTCAATGCTCCATAGAAATGAGTTGTTATGATTTATCCAAAGCCTTTTTTGCCGTTTGCCAACCATAAACAAGCTTTTACATTCGAAGGAATCACACTGACCGCCTCTCAAGTGAAACGTATCAATGCCATCATGCAAACATGTGGGTTCTATGACGAAGCAGGAGAATTTTCTTATCTGGTAGGCCTTCCGGGGAAAAGTGGTGTGGGAGGCGGTATAGCCGCAGTTTACCCCACTACGATATTCAGGTTGCAGTGTGGAGCCCGAGATTGAATCAAAAAGGAAATTCCGTTATGGGAATCAAGGCACTAGAACTATTGACAACACAAACACAGGAGTCTATTTTCTAGAAAAGCTAACAATCTCTCTATACTAAATCATTTTCTTTCCTGTTGAAATAATCCAGAATAAAGTTGAATATAACACGCATAATACTTATAGCCTTTTTATAAAGATAAAAATGAAGTCCCTGGAATGTATGTGGAAATTATTGATAATGCTTAATAAATAACCGTTTTTATCCTCTTTACTATTACAAAAGGCATTCATAGAGATGTTATTCCCCAAAGGAATATCTTCCATTTGCCATAAACAAAAGAAAGATTAAGTCGTTTCTAGCCGACAGCCAAAGCCTTTTGAAAGACACTTTTGAAGGACCAACTCATATTATAACTAAGAATTAACTATGTAAACCATACTTAGAAAAATTGATTTAACCTAAAGGAAGAAAACATTAACCCAGATGATAAAACGATTTTAAAAAGTCCACAAAAAACTGAACAAGATAATCCGGATAGGGAAATCCGAATACCACCGAAATGAAATACCAGAACAAAAACAAACAGTCGGATATAGTCTCTACCTTGGAAACTAAAGGATTTATATCCGAACGAAGATATTAAAATGGAAAGATTTCATAACAAACAATTGGAAACAAGATTTTTAGACAACCATAAAAATCTGAAGAAAAAATTCGAGAAAATTAATTTTATATCCTGAAAAGGCACTATAAAAACCTGCCTCAGCATTTCAAATGTCCAAAGCAGGTTTCTTTATATTTTATAGAGATACAGATTAATATCTGTTTCTGCCACCTCCATAGCCATTGTCTCCGCGACCACCACCGTAGCCACCACCACGACTGTTGTTACCACCACGATAACCACCACCATTGTTGCCATAACTACGACGCGGACGTTCTTCTCTAGGACGCGCTATTGACACAGAAAGAGTTTTTCCATCCATGTCAACTTCATTAAGAGCTGCAATCGCTTTATCTCCAGCTTCATCATCAGCCATTTCAACAAAACCATATCCCTTAGAACGACCGGTCTCTCTGTCCATTATAATCTTAACAGAAACAACTTCACCATACTCTGCAAATAATTCTCCAAGTTCGGCTTCACTCATATTATAGTTAAGCCCTGCAATAAAAATGTTCATTTAAAATAAATGTTTTAATAAAAAAATAAGTACGTTTTGCTATTAGGAATCTTACAGAGAGACAAACGATTCTACCATCATCACTAAAGAATAAGTTGGAAAAGTATTAATGTACTTCTATGAGGATACTTAATGCAGGGGACAAATGTACGCAATTAGACTTGAACTCAAAACTAATTGGAGATTTATTTTTAATAATAAATGTTTTTTTCCATTCTCTTCGAAAGGGCAGACAAGTTTTAAAACGGAAAATAACCGTTCCTCAAATACATATTTATACTTTAATAGCTATTATACAGAAAGTTACCCAGTACTACATATCAAAAAGATACAGAGAAAGAGAATCAATCTATAATAACAGGAGATGCTAAAGGAATAAAGTGATTCCGATCTACACTTCCAGCATTCATACGCTTTAATGCAGACTTCCGGTTTACTGCATCATATTCAAGGAACTTATCACGACTATAGCTTTCACCAGCCAGTTTCATGACACGACGATAAATAGCCTCCCGGCAAGGAGCATTAAAACCGCCGACATTATAGAGCATGATACTGATATTCGTCGGACGCCAGACACCTGACCGATATCCGTATGCTCCTTCCCATGCTCCCAGTCTTTCATTAACATAACGTTTGTCAGAGATAAAATAATTCCATTTCACTTTCGTTATATCCGGAGTGAAATCAATGTTAGAATACCATCCATACCGGTCTGCAATTTCTTTTAGTTCCGCCATAACATTTGACGGGATTTCACCGTCATACACATCATCATATTCATCTCCCAAATATCCGAAGCCATGCCCCACTGCTTCATGATGAATAATCTGTGCAAAACGTTCATCATCATTATCCACATAAGGACAGAATGCTATGGAATAGCCCAAAGAATGCATATAGGTGGTACCGGCATAGCGAGGACTATTCATGACTACAATCATCGGTGTATTTCTAACAGAATTACCCAACAGAGGCACTTTAGTAGCATATTGCTTACATTTTTCATTATCGCCTTTTATGGAAGTGCCTCCTGTAAAAGTAGTTCCTAGAGCTGTTCCACCGCCAATGCTGTCGGATACTGAAACAACAGTGACACTATAAACATCAAAATACTCCCGTAAAGAATGCATCGGCTCCACAGAAAAATAGGAATCCATCGCCTTTTGCATCATTACCTCGTATTTTCCACCTCTCCCCATATCCATTTCCACAAACCCGTCTCCCATCATTACAAGATTAATTCCCCACCCTTTCGTATGTTCTTGCCAAGTTCTTACATCACCATCTTTAGAAAGAGTTGCCAGATAATTGAAATTTTGACGGACGATAACAGTATCCGCAACTTCTCCACACTGAATTATCACTTCACCTTCTCTATCCTCGGCAGAGGGATTGGAAGCCAATGTAATAATAAGTTCATTATCCCCCTTATTACCGGTTAACGGTGACACAGCTAACCAATCTCCAGCCAAATCAGCAGTCTTTATAGCAACAGACCATCCTGTTGTTGCAATAAAAGCAAGGGTATCCTCCCCTCCGTCCGAAGTGAAAACAAGCCGGGTATTTTCCGTGGAAGGGATAGTAATGGAAGGAATTTCAGGAACAGGAGCTACAGGAAGCTCTCCAGTTTCCGAACAAGCTACGACAAACAACAAAGTAATAAGTACAGAAATACAAAAAGAAAACTTATCATTTTTCATCTTCCCAACCATAATTCCGGATTAAGTTTAGCCGTTTCCTTACGAAGTTGAAAATGCAAGACCGTATTACCCGAACTATCTGTATGGATAGTTCCAAGAACAGTACGTGTATTGACTTTGCTGCCTTTAGAAACCGATACGGAAGAAAGGTTGCAATAGACGGAGATATAATTACCATGACGCACCAATATATTGTTCAAGCCATTATATTGGAAAATGGCCGAAACTTCTCCATCAAAAATCGGCGCGTGCCTGTGCTCCCGGTTTACCTTTGATATCAATCCCTTTATTATCCAGCTTCACATTACGCAAACCATCTACGGCATACTGTCCGTAATGGCTGACAATCACGTATGGGCCGGTAATGGGAACCGGCAAAATACCTCGATTACGTTCAAAACTACCCGACAGTTGACGGTCCTCATTGTTCAGACTGAACTTCTCCACCGGAGCGGCCTTCCTTTGTGTCCTCATTTTTTTCCGTAGATTTAGAGCGGGTTACCCCTCCCGTAGTTTTATTTTCCGCTTTCTTAGCTGCAGCAGCCTTTGCGGCAGCCTCAGCAGCGGCTTTCCTACGGGCTTCTTCCTCCGCACGTTTTCTAGCTTTCTCTATTTCAATCTCAATCAAACGATCAATTTGGGCATTCAATTGCTCTGCTGAACGTTTTTCTTCCTTATTTCGTTTTGTATACCTTTCTGCTTCTTTTGCAGATTCGCTAAAAGAGTCTGCCGTTCCTTTTCCTGAATTTCCAGTTTGATCTTTTCGGCCTCACCTTGTTTTAAAAGATTCTGTTTGGCATTCTTAGTTTGTTCCACTTCTCTTTTTTTAGCGGCAATTTGCTTCTGCTTACGTTCTATCTCCATTCCCTGAAGACGCTGGAAGTTTGCATATTCCTGCACATAACGCATACGACGGTAAGTCTGGCTCAAGTTCTCGGCAGAAAAAATAACATTAATTTCTCTTGAACAGACTTGTTACGATACATATATTGCACCGAAATCTCATACTTCTGCTTCTTGTCTTTCAAATCACGCTGAAGTTTATTCAGTTGCTTCTGCAAAGAGGCGATCTCACTTGTCAATATATGAACATCACTCTCTATGGTATTGATATATTTTCTTCTCTCCTCAATCTGACCTGTCAGTAAAGCAAGGTTATCCAACTGGCTTTTCACATCCTTTTTGGTAGATTGCAACAGAGTTTCAGACTCGGCAATCTGCTGATGAAGTTCCTTCCGTTTGGCTTCAAGCTCCCTTATTTTCCGAGTACTTTGCGCTAAAAGAGTACTTAAAAAGCAACAGGCTATGAGTAATAAGAAGATACGTTTCATTATTTAATAAGCTGTTTTAGCAAATCTTGCAATTCTATCTTTCGTATTTTGAGGCACTTCAGTGTGACTTTCCCAATCTTTGTTTGTAGAAAGTCGGGAAAGTTCGAACACTGCCGTAACCGGTTGCTTCGCTCCTTCAAAAGACACTGTCATAGACGCCGGAAATTGTTTCTGCTCCAACGGACGAAACTTATCATAACGCCAATTTATCCCGTACCGGGTACCGGACAAGCCGATATGACTTTCTTTCAGCAGCCCATCATTTGTATTGGTACGAAAACGGTAGGCGAAATGTTTGCCGTTTTTTACTTCTATTAATGCATTTTCGTTTTCAGGACGCACAGCAAAGGACGAAATATCACGGACAGTCAGCACCTTTTTTCCCGGAAGAAAAATTTCATTCATAAACAAGGCCTGCAAAGTATGAAAATCCAAATCAGCCTTTGCCAGATTTTTCAATTCATCAAAAGGGACTTGTACATAACGTTTGTTCATACGATCCATCACTAAAACTCCGTCCGGAGATATTTCAGCACGTGCCACTTCAATACCCAAAAATGGAGCGATAGAAAGCTGGATTACTTCATCACGTTTCATGCGCAACGTACCATTTACTTTAGTCGGTCCTTTACCGTTCAAGTCAACGGCCAATGACATTTTCGCAGTAATTGCATCCCATCCCGGAGAACGGCTAATCAGCTCTTCCATATATTCCGACTCGGATAAATTGCCAATAGATACCCCTTTCTTCATACTCCGGGTAGATGAACATGAAGAAATAAATATAATCAGCAAAGCACTAAACAAATAAAAACAGACACGTTTCATCATTCTGCAAAGTATTTCTTTTGTACAATCTTCTTTCTCAATAAGTTCAATTCCTTTTCACTACGTTCTTCACTACCTTCTTGAGGAGGCTCCTTGGATAATTTTTCCGCTTGTTGCCAATATTCCAAAGCCTTTTCACGATCTCCATTCATGTAGTAAATATCTCCACAATGCTCTACAACAACGGAACTTTTACTTCCATCATTCTGCATAGCCTGGTCAATGTAAATTTTTGCTTCTACATATTTACCTTTCTCAAAAAGTATCCAGGCATAGGTATCCAGATACGTACCATTGGTAGGTTCGGCCTTTACGGTACGGTAACTCATTTCTTCCGCTTTATCCAGGTTTTTACGCTCTACAGACAGGTAATAGGCATAATTATTCAAGGCCCCTATATTGTTTTCCTTATAAACCAAAGCGGAATCGTATGCGGCATATGCCTCCACATTCATCTTCTTTATATGATAAAGATCCCCCATAATGGCATAGAAATCAGAAACGATATCCTTATTGCTTTTATCTGTTACTTGATTCACTCCTTTTTTAAAAATCCTCCAATGCCTCGTCTGTTTTCTCCTTCTGATGATAGGCCAATCCCATATAATAGTAGAATTCCAATACATCCGGAGTATATTCCAAAGCAGGAGCACATAATTTGATTACTTCATCCATATTCTGCTCACGAATGGCAAAGCTCAACAGCTGCAAGCGTGCCGGCGTATTTTCCGGATCAATTTCAAGCACTTGGTGCAAAACAGGGGTTGCCTCTTTATCCATCTTTTTCGTCAGAAGATATTGGGCCGCCAACATAGCGATATCTGCATTCTCTTGTTTTTCCTTCAATATAGAAGTAAACAGGCCTACTATTTTCGTACTGTCCTTGTTTGTTTGCTCAGAACGCAGAATAAGCTGGCGCATAATGTTCATCTTTAGTATCGCTATCCACATTATCATTCAGCAAAATAGTATCCAACTGTACCTGATACAAACTATCCTGCCCTTTTTTCTCGTAATAAGAAGCCATAGAAAAGCAACGCCGGCGCATAGCCCGGTTCTTCCTTCAATACTTTCTGATAAGTTTCGTATGCTTCTTCTTCCTTACCGTTGTTCAGATAGACATCTCCCAAAATGGTAAGATAACGCATGTCATATGGATATTCTTTCGCCAAATTCTCAATCTCCGTAAATGCCTGCTGATCATTGTTCATGGCCAGATACATGCGGAATTTCTCCATGCTGATTTGTTCAGACTTCCCATCCAAGGCTTCAAGGCGGTTCAATGTATTAACTACCTGCTGATAATCCTTGGTACGGGTATAGAGATCAATCAAAGCCATCAACGGTTCCAGACGTGAGGGGAACTGACTCGCCATATCCTCATAAACATAAATGGCTTTCGGGTAATTTCCCTTACCTTGATAATAGGCTGCCAAAGTTTGCTTGTACCAAAAACTCTTAGGGTCGGCATCCACTGCCTTCTTCAAAGCCTCCTCCCCTTTTTCCGGCTGATTGAGAAACATATGGAACCGGGAAATCTCGAACAAAGTAGCAGCTCCTTGTGGATAAATGTCCAAACAGTGACTATACATTTCGAAAGCCGCATCCAAGTCACCTTTTTCTTTCATCCGGAGCGCTTCCAAAAAGAAATAGTCGTATTTACGACGTTGCTCCGGAGTAAGCGGATCCTTTTCCTCCACAACAGCTTTATTTCCGGACACCCCGGAAGTTCTCTTCACCGTACCGCATGAAACAAGCATGCCTATCAGACATACACATAGCATGGGCACATATTTCAATCTT
>ENA-OQEL01000451-OQEL01000451.1-human-gut-metagenome-genome-assembly--contig:-NODE-451-length-14855-cov-2.839965_pt1 | contig 14855 bp, 21 predicted proteins | sample MGYA00242796_ERZ504637 | MGnify/ENA primary metagenome ERZ504637 (study PRJEB26092, sample SAMD00036306) | human gut metagenome | host: Homo sapiens | study: EMG produced TPA metagenomics assembly of... | reverse complement strand
AACTGTTTGAAATTACCCCTTACTATAACAAATTTTGCGGAGATCCTCAATTTGTTTTCAAAATAGAGAATTTCGGAAAAGGAAGCCTAAATGTGTTGACGGAGCGATAAGGTAGATTGTAGAATGAAAAATATAAAAGAAACGCGCAGATGCGGCAAAAGGAGATGACAGAAACACATTACCACATTTCCAAACCGACGGCCTGCTTCATGCTGGATCTGAACGATCTGAAAATGTACGAAGACAAAATCCGGACGAAAGAAGAACAGAAGGCAAAAGAAAAACAAGAGAAGAAATAAGAAACGAAGGAGAAACGAAATTCGAACGTTTCTCCTTCATTTTTTGCACGCATTTTTACCGGGAAATCATATTCTAAGGTTAGAATGAAAAAACAGGAGAATCTGTTGATGAAAGGAAAATGGCTGACAGGTGCGCTTGTACTGGCAATGGCGGCAGTGACGCTGGCGGGATGCGGGGCAAAAGATGAGACAAAAGAAAAAGTGGAGCAGGTGACATTAAATGAGGTTGCCCACTCCATTTTTTACGCCCCGCAGTACGTGGCAATTGAGGAGGGGTATTTCGCGGACGAGGGCATTGATCTGACGCTGATGACAGGATTTGGTGCAGATAAAGTGCTGACGGCGATGATTTCCGGCGAGGCGGATATCGGGTTTATGGGGGCGGAGGCAACCGTCTACGCGTACCTCGAGGGAACCGCAGACCCGGTTGTGAACTTCGCGCAGCTGACGCAGCGGGCGGGAAACTTTGTTGTGGGAAGAGAGAAAGACAATTCGTTTACCTGGGAGAAATTGAAAAACAAAGAGGTATTAGGGGGAAGAAAAGGCGGTATGCCGGAAATGGTCTTTGAGTATGTTCTGGCGCAGAAAGGGATTGATAAAAAATGATGTAAATATCAACCAGAGCATCGATTTTGGTTCCACAGCTGCCGCGTTCTCCGGCGGGCAGGGGAATTATACGATTGAATTTGAACCGTCCGCGACACTGCTCGAGCAGAAGGGCGACGGCTATGTCGTGGCATCGGTCGGAACGGAATCCGGGTATGTGCCGTATACGTCGTACAGCGTCAAACAGAGTTATCTGAAAACGCACGGCGCAACCGTAGAAAAATTCACGAAGGCACTGCAGAAGGGAATGGACTTCGTGCAGACGCACACACCGGAGGAGATTGCAGAAGTGATTGCGCCGCAGTTTGCAGAAACCGAGCTGGAAACCATCACCGCGATCGTGCACCGCTACTATGAGCAGGATACGTGGAAAGAAAATCTGATCTTTGAGGAAGAAAGTTTTGATCTTCTGCAGGAGATTCTGGAGCAGGCGGGAGAGCTGGAGAAAAAGACACCGTACAAGACACTCGTGACAACAAAATACGCCGAAGAGGCCGCCGCCAAAGGCTGATTCCGGCGGAATAGAAAAAGCGAAAAAAGACAGAAAAAGACACTTTTCGACATTCGTCGACAAACAGCGACATTTAATTCGAAAAAAATAAAGAAAATTGCAAAAGAAAAGCAGAAAAATAGAGAAAAAGTATTGCAAAAAAGTAAATTTTGTTGCATACTATGGGTGTCGCATATAATTTTTTTACAACACAGGCTATACGGAGGCGAACAGACATGAAAGTAGGTTTTATCGGCGGCGGCAACATGGCGAGTGCCATGATTGGCGGAATGATCCAAAAAGGAGTTGTATCTGCAGATGACATTCTGGTATCGGTCCGCACGGAGAAAAGTGTGGAACGCTTGACCAACCAGTTTGGAGTCCAGGCGACTATGGAGAACGAAGCGGTCGTAGCCGGATCCGATCTTGTATTCCTGGCAGTAAAGCCAAACCAAATAAAAAATATAATAAACCTCGTCAAAAACTTCATCTCACCCGAGAAGATTATCGTATCGATTCTTCCCGGTAAGTCTTTACAATGGCTGGGTACAGAAATCGGAAAACCAACAAAGTTAATTCGCACCATGCCAAACACACCAGCACTCGTCGGAGAAGGAATGACCGGCGTCTGTGCCAATGATCTCGTGACGGAGGAAGAGCTGCAGCTCGTTTTAACCCTCCTGAAAAGCTTTGGCCGCGCAGAAGTTGTTCCGGAGTATCTGATGGATACCGTCACAGGTGTCAGCGGAAGCTCGCCGGCGTACGTATTTCTTTTCCTGGAGGCTCTTGCAGATGCGGCCGTAGCCGAAGGAATGCCGAGAAAACAGGCATATGAATTTGCTGCACAGTCTGTCCTTGGAAGCGCCAAAATGCTTCTCGAGACAGGAATGCACCCGGGAGAATTAAAAGACATGGTCTGCTCGCCAGGCGGAACCACCATCGAAGCGGTTGCCGTACTGGAGCGGGAGAACCTGAGAAGTGCTGTTATTGATGCAACACGAGCCTGCATCCGGAAATCAAAGGGAGTGGATTAGAAGGAGCAGCACCGCCGCTTTGACAGAATGACGCTAATGTGAAAGCAGCAAAAATAAAGAATGTATGCACAAAAAAAGCAAACCAAAACAAGCAAAAATGCAAGCACAAAAAAGAGTAAAAAAACCAAACGAGCGGAAAAATCCCGGCAGCCGTGGAAAAGGCACCGGGATTTTTTTCTGGTAATTTATAGTTTTTTTCCCATTTACTGAGCGTACTGTTGTGATAATCGGAAGAATAGGTTACATCCTTTCCAAACCATACCGGAGGAACAAAGGCGTTTGCGGATGCTTCGTCCGGAAACTCCACCTCTGCGAGGTAAAGGCCTTCATACGGCGCATCAAAGACATCGAGCTCGATCGTCAGATCCGTTCCGGTAAGCGGCAGCAGATAGCGTGTTTTTGAGATGAGAACGCCGTCTGCCTTTTCCCGCAGATGCAGGTAGGATTCCTTTGTGAGCGGAAGATTATACTCTTCACGCACCATCAGCCCTTTTGACTTGTAGGTCAGATAATATTCGTCGTCAGAGCGGCGGATGCGGACAACCGGTTCGGTGGAAAGATAGCCCTGCTCGATTTTTTACATGGATAGCTTGTAAGATTTTCCGGAAGCTGATCCAGAAGGTATTTGCGTTCGATTTCCATAAAAGAGACTCCTTCTCGTGATTGCATCACTGCTTTTTTCAAGAGTTTACCATGCTTTTCCCGTGATGTTAAGCGAAATCCGGCTTTTTGCGAAAAAAAGTCCTGAAATTTTTATGAAATGCAAGCATTCTGCGGAAAAATGTGGTATAATAGCGGCGGTTTGTTACAAAGAAAAGCAGAGAATATCACGTGACAAAACACACGAGACTGATCATACAACACAGGAGGACAAAACCATGGCAAAGATTTATGTATTTCTGGCAGACGGATGTGAAGAGATTGAGGCACTGACCCCGGTGGATCTGCTGCGCAGAGCCGGAGAAGACGTATGCACCGTTTCTATTATGGGAAGAAAAGAAGTAACAGGATCCCACAAAATCACCATTCTTGCAGATGAAACCATCGAAGAGGGAGAGTTTGATGACGGAGACATGCTGGTACTTCCGGGCGGAATGCCGGGTACATTAAATCTGGCCGGAAACGAGACGCTCGCAGCGCTGATCCGTTCCTATGACGATCAGGGAAAGAAACTGGCAGCCATCTGCGCAGCGCCGAGCATCCTTGGTGTGATGGGCATCTTAAAAGATAAAAACGCCGTCTGCTTCCCGGGATTTGAAGAAAAGCTGGCAGGCGCAAACGTACTCGATGTACCGGCAGTCACCGACAAAAATGTGACCACCGGCCGCGGCATGGGAGCAGCCACTGACTTCGCACTGGAGCTGATCCGTGTTCTGCAGGGAGAGGACAAAGCAAAAGAAATGGCGGAAAAAATCGTATTTCATTGCTAAAAAAAAGCCTAAAAACCACAGAAATATAAAAAAATCACTGGCGTTTTTGAAAAGAGTATGCTATACTCGATAAATGACTGTAGAATGGAGAGGTGTGCAGGTTTTCTGCCGCTTTTCAGATAAATCAAGGAGGAAATTGATAAAATGAGTGTACAGGTCGAAAATTTAGAAAAGAATATGGCCAAACTTACCATTGAGGTTCCGGCTGAAGAATTAGAGAAAGCACTGGAGAAAGCTTACCAGAAACAGAAAAAGAACATCAGCGTTCCGGGCTTCCGTAAAGGAAAAGTTCCGAGAGCTATGGTAGAAAAAATGTATGGCCCGGCAGTATTCTATGAGGATGCTGTAAACAGCCTTGTTCCGGAAGAGTATTCCAAAGCAGCAGAAGAGAGCAAACTGGACATCGTATCCCGTCCGGAGATCAACGTAGAGCAGATCGAAAAAGGCAAAGCTTTCATCTTTACCGCAACTGTAGCAGTAAAACCGGAAGTTACCCTTGGCGAGTACAAAGGTCTGGAAGTAGCAAAAGCTGACACAACCGTTACAGATGAAGAAGTAGAAGCTGAGCTGAAAAAGGCAGGAGAAAAATGCAGACCATCAATGTAGAGGATCGTCCGGCAGCAGACGGAGATACCGTTACACTTGACTTCGAAGGTTCTGTAGACGGCGTTCCGTTCGACGGCGGCGCTGGAAAAGATTATCCGCTGACCCTTGGCTCCCATTCCTTCATTCCGGGATTCGAAGAGCAGCTCGTTGGCGCAGCTCTGGAAGAGGAGAAGGAAGTAAACGTTACTTTCCCAGAGGATTATCAGGCAGAAGAGCTTGCTGGAAAAGCAGCAGTATTCAAATGCACCATCCACAAAATCGAAGCAAAAGAGCTTCCGGCACTTGATGACGACTTCGCAAAAGACGTTTCCGAGTTCGATACTCTGGATGAGTACAAAAAAGAAATCAAAGACAACCTGACCAAGAAAAAGAAGAGCAGGCTAAGACAGAAAAAGAGAACGCTGTCGTAGATAAAGCAGTAGAGAACGCAACAATGGAGATTCCGGAAGCTATGATCGATACGCAGGTAGAGAACATGGTTGACGATTTCGCAAGAAGAATCCAGTCCCAGGGTCTGTCCATGGAGCAGTACATGCAGTTTACAGGCGCTACCGTTGATTCCTTAAAAGAGCAGATGAAACCGCAGGCTGTTAAGAGAATCGAGAGCAGACTGGTACTTGAGAAAGTTGCAGAAGCAGAGAACATCCAGATCAGCGATGAGAAGCTGGACGAAGAGCTGGCTAAAATGGCTGAAATGTACAAAATGGAGCTGGATAAATTCAAAGAGCTCGTTGGCGAATATGAGAAAGAGCAGATGAAGAAAGATCTCGCTGTTCAGGAAGCAGTAACTCTCATGGCCGACAGCGCAAAAGAGGCGTAAGACCTCGGAAAGAGAGGCAATTGAATGAGTTTTGTACCTTATGTCATCGAGCAGACAAGCAGGGGAGAGAGAAGTTACGATATTTATTCAAGACTGCTGAACGACCGTATTATTTTTCTGGGAGAGGAAGTCACTGACGTATCGGCAAACCTGATCGTTGCACAGCTTCTGTTCCTAGAGTCTGAAGATCCGGGAAAAGATATCCACATGTATATCAACAGTCCGGGAGGTTCTGTAAGCGCAGGACTTGCTATCTATGATACGATGCAGTACATCAAATGTGATGTATCCACGATCTGTATCGGTATGGCTGCCAGCATGGGAGCATTCCTTCTTGCCGGCGGTACCAAAGGAAAGAGAATGGCTCTGCCAAACTCTGAAATCATGATTCATCAGCCATCCGGCGGTGCACAGGGTCAGGCAACCGAGATCAAAATCGTTGCAGAACAGATTCTGAAAACCAAACGGAAATTAAATGAAATTCTGGCGGCAAATACAGGAAAACCGCTGGAACAGATTGAGATCGATACCGAGCGTGACAACTATATGTCCGCAGAGGAAGCAAAAGCATACGGTCTGATTGATAATGTAATTACGAACCGATAAGAGAGGAAAGGTGTCCAAAAGCGTAGTTCCGGCAATGAGGCTTTTGTGGCACCTTTTGCCTTTATCCGGCGATAAGGTTTAGTTGTAATATGTTGAAAGGAAGAAAACGATGGCTATAAAAGGGAATGATACCAAGATCCGCTGCTCTTTCTGCGGAAAGACAGAAGACCAGGTACGCAAGCTGATCGCAGGCCCGGACGGGGCATACATCTGTGATGACTGCGTGGCAATCTGCTCGGAGATCATTCAGGAAGAATTTGAGGATCTGTACGGCGAGCAGGATACCGACGAGATCAACCTGATCAAACCAAAGGAAATCAAAGCATTTCTGGATGACTACGTAATCGGACAGGATGAGGCGAAAAAAGTGCTCTCCGTTGCTGTTTACAACCATTACAAACGAGTGCTTTCCGGTGCATCCTCCGACATCGAACTGCAGAAGAGCAACATTCTGATGCTCGGACCGACCGGTTCCGGAAAAACGTATCTGGCACAGACACTGGCCAAACTGATCAACGTTCCGTTTGCAATTGCAGACGCAACGGCGCTCACCGAGGCAGGTTATGTCGGCGAGGACGTAGAAAACATTCTGCTCCGCCTCATTCAGGCAGCAGACTATGATATCGAGCGCGCTGAGCACGGCATCATCTACATCGATGAGATCGATAAAATCACAAGAAAATCTGAAAACGCTTCGATCACACGAGATGTTTCCGGCGAGGGTGTACAGCAGGCACTGCTGAAAATCCTGGAGGGAACTGTAGCTTCCGTTCCGCCGCAGGGCGGAAGAAAGCATCCGCATCAGGAGTTTATTCAGATTGATACGACGAATATCCTCTTTATCTGCGGCGGTGCATTCGAAGGACTCGAGAAGATCATCGAGACGAGACAGGATACGAAATCCATCGGATTCAACAATCCGATCGGCCATGCAAAAGATGAGAATGTCGGAGATCTGCTCCGTCAGGTCATGCCGCAGGATCTGACCAAGTTCGGCCTGATTCCGGAGTTTGTCGGACGTGTGCCGATTGTCGTTACGTTAAATTCTCTGGATGAGACGGCCCTGATGAAGATTCTGGTTGAGCCGAAGAATTCTCTGGTCAAACAGTACAAGAAGCTGTTTGAGCTGGACGGCGTACAGCTTGATTTCAAAGAAGATGCACTCGAAGCGATTGCAAAGAAATCCCTGGAGCGGAAACAGGCGCCAGAGGTCTCCGCGCAATCATGGAAGATACGATGATGGATCTGATGTATGAGATCCCGTCGGACAATACGACAAAAGAATGCGTCATCACCAAGGACGCTGTAGAAAAGAAGGCGGAGCCGGAGATTATTCACGGCGAACCGGCCCCTGTTCCACGGCGGAATATGGGAAGAAGATCCGGAAGACCGGAAACCGCCTGAAAAACGCAGGAGGAAACTTAAATGGAAGAAGTGACAAAAGTATTACCGGCGATTGCGCTGCGTGGAACAACGATTTTGCCGGATATGATTGTACATTTTGATATCAGCAGACCTAAATCGGTCCGTGCGGTCGAGGAGGCGATGCTGGGAGACCAGAAAATTTTCCTGATTACACAGAAAGACCCGGATACGGAAGTACCGGGTCTGCTTGATGTGTATAAAATTGGAACAATTGCGGTCATCAAACAGGTTGTGAGAATGCCAAAGGATGTTCTTCGGATTCTCGTAGAAGCAGAAAGACGCGCAGAACTGCTGAACTTCGAGGAAGAGGAGAGCGAGTATCTCCGCGCCGAGGTGGCGCTGTTTACCGGCTCGGACGAAATGCAGTTTTCCGATATCGAGCAGGAGGCAATGCTGCGCAACTTAAAAGAGCTGTTTGCCGTCTACTGCGAGCAGACGCAGAAAGTCAGCAAGGAACTGGCAGGCCAGATCCTCGGAACCGAAGAAGTCGGAAAGCTGGTGGACCAGATCTGCATGAATCTGCCCCTCGACTACGTAAACCGCCAGAAACTGCTGGAGGCTGTGGAGCTTTCCGAGCGGTATGATACGCTCTGCGTCATGATCGCCAACGAGATTCAGATTCAGGAGATCCGTTCGGAGATTCAGGGAAAAATCAAAGAGCGGATCGATAAGAACCAGCGTGATTATATTCTGCGCGAGCAGCTTAAAGTCATCCGCGAGGAACTCGGCGAGGACAATTCCCGGACCGAGATTGAAAATTATAAGAAGCAGCTTGAGAAGCTCAAAGCCTCCAAAGAGGTAAAAGAGCGGATTTCCGAGGAGATTCACCGTCTGGAAAATTCGGCCAACAATCCGTCCGAGGCAGGCGTGATTCGCGGCTATATCGAGACACTGCTGGGGCTTCCGTGGGATAAGGCATCCCGTGACAATCAAGATCTGGCAAGAGCACGCGAGATTCTGGAGGAAGATCACTACGGTCTTTCGAAAGTAAAAGAGAGAATCCTCGAATTCCTGGCCGTACGCACCCTGACGAAGAAAGGCGAGAGCCCGATTCTCTGCCTGGCAGGCCCTCCGGGAACCGGTAAGACCTCGATTGCGAGAAGCGTGGCGCGAGCCCTGAATAAAAAATACGTCCGCATCTGTCTCGGCGGTGTGCGGGATGAGGCGGAGATCCGCGGCCACAGAAGAACCTACATCGGCGCGATGCCGGGACGCATTGCGGCGGGACTCCATCAGGCGAAGGTGAAAAATCCGTTGATGCTGCTCGACGAGATCGACAAAGTAAGTGCAGATTACAAGGGAGATACCTCTTCCGCACTTCTTGAGGTCCTCGATTCCGAGCAGAATAATAAATTTGCCGATCATTACGTAGAGCTTCCGATCGACCTTTCGGAGGTGCTCTTTATTGCAACCGCAAATGATATTCAGAACATTCCGCGTCCGTTGCTGGACCGTATGGAAGTGATTGAAATTTCAAGCTATACGGAAAACGAGAAGTTCCATATCGCAAAAGAACATCTCGTTCCGAAGCAGAAGAAGGCGAACGGTCTGAAAGAAGCACAGCTTGTGATCGAGGATGAGGCGCTGATGGAAGTGATCAGCGGCTACACCAGAGAGGCCGGTGTCCGCTCCCTGGAGCGCCAGATCGGCAGAATCTGCAGAAAGAGTGCGAGAAAGATTCTCGAGGAACAGGTAAAAGAGGTTGTTGTGACGAAAGAAAACCTGGAAGAGTTCCTCGGAAAGAAGAGGGTATGAGTTCCAGCCGGCCAACGAAAAACCGGAGATTGGTATTGTGCGCGGTCTTGCCTGGACGGCAGTCGGCGGCGATACGCTGCAGATCGAGGTCAATGTGATGCCGGGAAAAGGAGAGTTTCTGCTGACCGGCCAGCTCGGCGATGTGATGAAGGAGTCTGCGCAGGCGGGCATCAGCTTTATTCGTTCCGTGGCAGAGCAGTATAAGATTCCGAAAGAATTTTTCGAGAAACACGACATCCACATTCATATTCCGGAGGGAGCCGTTCCAAAAGATGGCCCGTCTGCCGGTATTACGATGGCGACGGCGATGGTTTCCGCGATCACAAAGGTTCCGGTAAAAGCAGACGTTGCGATGACCGGAGAGATTACGCTCCGCGGCCGTGTGCTTCCGATCGGCGGCTTAAAAGAGAAGCTGCTGGCGGCAAAGAAAGCCGGTATCCATATGGTTCTCGTTCCGGAGAAAAATGAGCCGGATGTAAGAGAACTGGATGCGGAGATCACAGACGGACTGCAGATCGAATTTGTCGGCAGCATGGAACAGGTATTAAAACTGGCACTTGTGGAAAAGAAGTAAGGCCAGAAGATGCAAAAAACAGGAGAAGAAAAGTATGGTAATTAAACAGGTAGAGCTGCAGCATGTCTGCGGAATCACCAGTAAACTGCCGGATACCGGTCAGGTGGAAGTGGCATTTGCGGGAAAATCCAATGTTGGAAAATCTTCTCTCATCAATGCCCTGATGAATCGGAAATCACTGGCGCGTACCAGTGCGCAGCCGGGAAAAACACAGACGATCAACTACTACCACATCAATGAGGAAATGTATCTGGTGGATTTGCCGGGATACGGTTTTGCGAGAGCCTCCGAGGAGGTTAAAGCAAAATGGGGCAAGCTGATCGAGGATTATCTGCATCAGTCAAAAATGCTGCACGCAGTATTTCTTCTGATTGATATCCGTCATGCACCGTCCAACAACGATCGCATCATGTACAACTGGATTCTTCGAAACGGCTATCAGCCGATCATCATTGCGACGAAGCTGGACAAGATCAAGCGCAGCCAGCTTCAGAAGCAGATCAAGCTGATCCGCGAGACGCTGGAGGTTGAGAAAGATACGATTGTGATTCCGTTTTCTGCAGAGACAAAACAGGGACGCGAGGAGATCTGGAATCTGATTGATGAAATCCGCTCGGATGCAGAAGAAAGCGGGGAATAATGTCATGGGTATGATACGTGCGGCAGGCCTTGGGTATGAATACCTCCGTTATGAGGAGGAAGGACAGGAGCCGGAAGTAACAAAAGCGATCGAGGACGTCAGTCTGGAAATCCAGAAGGGACAGTTTATCGCGGTGCTCGGGCATAACGGAAGCGGAAAATCAACGCTTGCGAAACATATCAACGCTCTGCTGGTGCCTACAGAAGGCACCATGTGGGTGGACGATATGAAGACGACAGATGAGGAGGATGTCTGGAAGATCCGCCAGAAAGCCGGTATGGTATTCCAGAACCCGGATAACCAGATCATCGGAAATGTGGTGGAAGAGGATGTCGGCTTTGGACCGGAAAATCTGGGTGTCCCGACCGATGAAATCTGGGAAAACGGGTGGAGGAGAGCCTTACGGCGACCGGGATGATTTCATACCGGGCCCACTCTCCGAATAAGCTCTCGGGAGGTCAGAAACAGAGGGTTGCAATTGCAGGAGTGATGGCTATGCAGCCGGAATGTATTGTTCTTGATGAACCAACCGCGATGCTGGATCCGAACGGACGAAAAGAGGTTCTTCGCGCTGTGCGTAAGCTGAATGAAGAAAAGGGCGTTACGGTTATTCTGATTACGCATTACATGGAAGAGGTTGTTTTTGCGGACCGTGTGTTCGTTATGGACAACGGTAAGCTGGTAATGCAGGGGACGCCAAGGGAGATTTTTTTCCGAAGTGGAGAAATTAAAAGAACTCCGTCTTGATGTACCCCAAGTGACACTGTTGGCTTATGAATTGAGAAAAAATGGTGTAGATCTCCCGGAGGGAATTTTGACCATTGAAGAACTGGTGAATGCATTATGTCATTGAAACTTGAAGATGTAACGTACACATACAGCCCGGGAACGGCATATGAAATGCACGCCCTGGAGCATATCAATCTTGAAATTCCGAATGGCCAGTTTGTTGGGATTATCGGCCATACGGGAAGCGGAAAATCGACGCTTGTGCAGCATTTGAACGGTCTGATCCGCCCGACATTGGGACGGGTGCTGTATAACGGAGAGGATATCTGGAAAGAAGGATATTCGCTAAGAGAGCTTCGAAGCCATGTGGGACTGGTTTTTCAGTACCCGGAGCATCAGCTTTTTGAGACGGATGTGATCACAGATGTCTGCTTCGGACCGAAAAATCAGGGACTTTCACCGGAGGAATGCAGAAAACGGGCGGAAGAGGCGCTGGATCATGTCGGATTTCCAAAGGAAATGTATGAAAAATCGCCGTTTGAACTCTCCGGAGGTCAGAAACGTCGTGTTGCGATTGCCGGTGTGCTTGCCATGAACCCGGATTTTCTGGTGCTTGACGAGCCGACTGCAGGCCTTGATCCGAAGGGACGCGATGAAATCCTCGATCAGCTTGCATTGCTGCATAAGACGCGCGGCATTTCGGTCGTGCTCGTATCGCACAGCATGGAGGATATTGCAAAATATGTAGAGCGGATTATTGTCATGAACCACGGTCATGTGGCGTTTGACGATACACCGAAGAAAGTCTTCGCTCACTATAAAGAGCTCGAGAAAATCGGTCTTGCGGCGCCGCAGATGACGTATATTATGCATGCGCTAAAGGAACACGGCATGGACGTGGACGTAACGGCGACGACGGTTGAGGAGGCACGCGATACGATTCTTGCGGCACTGGAAAGTCAGAAGAAAAACGGGAAAAAAGGAGCAGAAGTATGTTAAGAGATATTACTCTGGGACAGTATTACCCGGCAGATTCTATTCTGCACCGGCTTGACCCGCGTGTGAAATTTGTAGGAACGATCGTTTATGTCGTTTCCCTCTTTTTTCGTTCCACAATTGGGGCTATCTGCTTGGAACCGTATTCCTTGCGGTGATGATTAAACTGTCGAAGGTACCGTTCAAATTTATCACGAAGGGTCTGAAATCAATTTTTGGTGCTGCTTGCGATTACGATGGTGTTTAACATCTTATTTACGCCGGGTGAGGTGCTCGTCCGTATCTGGAAAATTACGATCACCCGTGAGGGTGTGGCTATGGCATGCCGTATGTCGGTGCGTCTGATTTTCCTGATGATCGGCTCTTCGCTGATGACGCTGACGACAACACCGAACCAGCTGACGGATGCACTCGAAAGCCTGCTCGGACCATTGTAAAAAAATCCATGTGCCGGTGCATGAGATTTCCATGATGATGTCAATCGCGCTCCGTTTTATCCCGATTCTTCTGGAAGAGACAGACAAGATTATGAAAGCGCAGATGGCGCGCGGCGCGGAATTTTGAGAGTGGAAATATTATCCAGAGAGTAAAGAACATGGTGCCGCTTCTGGTGCCGCTGTTTATTTCAGCCTTCCGCCGTGCAAATGATCTGGCGCTGGCGATGGAAGCACGCTGCTACCATGGAGGAGAGGGAAGAACACAGATGAAACCGCTTCGGTATCAGACGCGCGATTATGCAGCGTATGGCGTTCTTATGGCATACCTTGTGTGCAGTATCGGCCTTCGCGTGTGCGGACTCTGACTTTGACGAAAACGGAGGAGAAGAATGCGCAGAATTAAGCTGATTGTAGCGTATGACGGCACAAATTACTGTGGATGGCAGGTGCAGCCAAACGGCATTACAGTACAGAAAGTATTAAATCAGGCTCTTTCCGATCTCTTTGCAAAAAAAATTGCCTGCATCGGCGCAAGCCGGACCGACGCCGGGGTACATGCTCTCGGCAATGTTGCGGTATTTGATACGGATGCGAGAATGCCGGCGGACCGTATCGCTTTTGCGCTGAACACACGGCTTCCGGCAGATATCCGTATTCAGGGATCATCCGAAGTGCCGCCAGACTTTCATCCGCGTTTTACCGCAACAGTCAAAACATATGAGTACAGGATTTTGAACCGCACCTTTGCAGATCCGACGCGGAGACTGAATTCCTATTTCTGGTACGGCCCGCTGGATGTGGATGCGATGCGGCAGGCAGCATCGTATCTGGTTGGCATGCATGATTTTAAAAGCTTTGCAACAGCCAAACCGGAGGTGACCGACACGGTCCGTACGATCTATGAAACGAGTTTGGAAAAAGAAGACGATCTGATCCGCTTCCGGATCACCGGAAACGGTTTTCTCTACAATATGGTGCGGATTATCACCGGAACACTGCTTGAGGTTGGAAAGGGTGATTATCCGCCGGAGAAAGTAAAAGAAATCCTTGCGGCGAAGGATCGAAAAATGGCGGGAGCAACGGCAAGGCCGGAGGGGCTGACCCTGGTGCAGATCCGGTATCCCGAATGGGATTTCGAGTAAAGACATAAGTGGTCTGTATTTCCCGCAAAACGGGACTCGCAGTTTGCGAAAAAATGCAAAATATGGGTAAAAAACAGTTGACATTCCAAAATCCGTATAATATAATTACTAAATGTGTGACGTAGTTTGAAAACGCCGATGCCATAAGCCCCGGTAAGGCGGTTTCCTATATACATGAAACAGTAAATTGAATTTTTCACAGGAGGTTATATCCATGAACACCTTTATGGCAAATCCAGATAAGATTGAAAGAAAATGGTATGTTGTTGATGCAGAAGGATGTACATTAGGACGTCTGGCATCTGAAGTAGCCAAAAGTATTACGTGGCAAAAAACAAACCGGAGTACACTCCGCACGTAGATACTGGTGATTACGTAATCGTAATCAACGCTGATAAAGTAGCAGTAACCGGTGAAAAAACTGGATCAGAAGATCTATTACAGCCACTCCGATTATGTAGGCGGAATGAAAGAAGCTACTCTTCGTGAGATGATGGCTAAGAAACCGGAGAAGGTTGTTGAAACTTGCAGTGAAAGGCATGCTTCCAAAAGGACCTCTTGGAAGACAGATGTTCACAAAACTTCACGTATACGCTGGTGCAGAGCACGCTCATGCAGCTCAGAAACCAGAAGTATTAACATTTTAATAGGGAGGTAAAGAACATTGGCTAGCGCAAAATATTACGGAACCGGAAGAAGAAAAAATCTATCGCAAGAGTATATCTTGTACCGGGAACTGTAAAGTTACCATCAATAAAAGAGACATCGATGAGTATTTTGGTCTGGAGACCCTGAAAGTTATCGTTCGTCAGCCTCTGGCAGCTACAGAGACCGCTGATAAATTTGACGTGATCGTAAACGTTCACGGCGGCGGATACACAGGACAGGCAGGAGCAATCCGTCACGGTGTTGCACGTGCCCTTCTGACTGTAGATAACGACTACAGACCAGTTCTGAAAAAAAGCAGGATTCCTGACTCGTGATCCTAGAATGAAAGAGCGTAAGAAATACGGTCTCAAAGCAGCTCGTCGTGCACCTCAGTTCAGCAAGAGATAATCTGCTGTTCAGACCGTATCAAAAATGGTTCAAAAACCCCGGAAAATCAAGGTTTTCCGGGGTTTTACTATATCTAAACGGGCTGATATAGTTTGACCAAATTTGGAAAAACGAGAACCGTTTTCACCCAATTTTTAGTGGTCCGCAAGTGGTTAACCGGCCAAAAAGAGGGCAAAAAGAGGGTCAAGTGGTGCCCAAAGTGGTTACCGA
>ENA-OQEL01000450-OQEL01000450.1-human-gut-metagenome-genome-assembly--contig:-NODE-450-length-14879-cov-2.207836_pt1 | contig 14879 bp, 14 predicted proteins | sample MGYA00242796_ERZ504637 | MGnify/ENA primary metagenome ERZ504637 (study PRJEB26092, sample SAMD00036306) | human gut metagenome | host: Homo sapiens | study: EMG produced TPA metagenomics assembly of... | reverse complement strand
CCTTTAGCAGAGCCTAAAACGTCCGAATTAGAGAACCCACCGCAAAATACGATGCAAATTGATGTCCTCCAATGTTTCACGTCCGCTAACCAAATCAGTCATTGTTACATCTTTCACATCAAATCCTGCCGAAATAGAGCATATAGGCCATTTCGCGTTCGCCATTGGTTCCTTTTTCACGGATGAATAGCCGCTTTGATACCTGTCGGAGTACGACGGTCGGGGTTAAGGCCGAATTGTGAAAGTTTGCCGGTGAATGATTTGTCGAATACAAATTCCAAAGGTTGTTTCTTGTAGTTCTCGAAACGATTTTTTGGCACAGCCGTTCATGCTCTGCTTGCAGTCTAGCAAGTAAGAGGTAGAATACCATACATCGCGCAGATAGTCTATGCCGAACTGGTAAGTTGCATCTCCCTTTTCTACCAGGATATGCCGTTCTTCAGTCGGTTTACCTAATTTTACGTAGCCTATGCCTGCGTCTTTCCAAGATCATTTTTTACTTCTTCTTTGTGCTTAATTTTTTACCTGGATAACAATACCCGGATTTTCGGCGAACAATATCTTGGTGATGTCATCCTCCTTAATCTTGTTCAGGCTGATTTCCATACCACCTTCCATATTCGAGAAGCACATTTCAAGCAGTGTGGTAATAAGACCACCGGCAGAAATATCGTGACCGGCCATAATCAGACCTTTATTTACTAATTCTTGTACTGCCAGGAATGCGTCACGAAAATATTCAGGATTTTGTACAGTCGGTACATCGTCACCTATTTTATTCAATGATTGTGCAAAAGCAGAACCTCCCAGACGTAACTTGTCAAAACTGAAATCAATATGGTAGATAGTGCTCTTTTCATCATTTACCAATACAGGAGAAACCACTTTCTTCACATCCGAGACTTCGCCACCGGCTGAAACGATGACAGTTCCCGGACTAATGATCTTCTCACCGTTAGGATATTTCTGGGTCATAGATAAAGAATCTTTTCCGGTCGGTACATTGATTTGCAATGAGCAGCAGAAATCGGAAAGGGCTTTTACGGCAGTGTACAGGCGGGCGTCTTCACCTTCCTGTGCGCGACATGGCCACATCCAGTTGGCAGATAAGGAAACGCTGTCCAATCCTTCTGCCATCGGGGCCCATACGATATTAGTCAGTGCTTCGGCTACCGACAAAACAGAGCCTGCGGCCGGATTGGCTAAGGCGGCTTGGGGAGCATGGCCTAGAGAAGTTGCTATACCTTTTTCGCCACGATAGTCGAGGGCTACTACACCACAATCGCTCAGAGGCAGCTGGATTTCACCTTGACATTGCTGGCGGGCGATTTTACCGGTTACGGAACGGTCTACTTTATTGGTTAACCAATCTTTGCAAGCAACAGCTTCCAGCTGAAGTACGCGGCGGATATATTCATTTAATTTGGAAGTTTCGTATGAAACATTTTCATAATGGCGTTCTACAGTCTTGTCAACCATGTAGGTCTTCGGAGAAGAACCGAACATTTGATCTACTGCCAGATCGAACGGACGTACCCCATCGGCCTGTTCGAAAGCAAAGCGGGCGTCTCCGGTTGTTTCACCTACGGTATACATCGGCGCACGTTCGCGATCAGCAATTTTTTGTACATGTTCAATAGCTGATTCGTCAATCAGCAATCCCATACGTTCCTGAGATTCGTTGGCGATAATTTCTTTGGCAGACAAAGTCTGGTCACCGATAGGTAATTTGTCCATATGAATTAATCCACCGTTTTCTTCTACCAACTCGGATAAACAATTCACGTGGCCGGCCGAACCGTGGTCGTGAATGGAAACAATCGGGTTGTTATCTTCTTCACACAATGCGCGGACTACATTATAGGCACGTTTTTGCATTTCCGCATTGGCACGCTGGACAGCGTTTAGTTCGATTCCCGATGAGTACCGGCCTGTTTCAACAGAAGAAACTGAACCTCCACCCAAGCCGATGCGATAGTTATCACCACCCATTACAACGACTTTGTTTCCTTTTTCGGGATGTCCTTTCAGACAGTCGCGCTGAGTACCGTAACCTACCCCTCCTGCCAGCATAATCACTTTGTCGTATGCATACTTCTCGCCATTTTCCTGGTGCTCGAATGTTAGTACAGAACCACAAATCAGCGGTTGACCGAATTTGTTACCGAAATCGGAAGCACCGTTGGAAGCCTTGATTAAGATCTGTTCCGGAGTCTGGTATAACCATTGGCGGACAGGAAGGATATCTTCCCACTCGCGTCCCTCATCAGTACGGGGGGTAAGAAGTCATATAAACGGCAGTACCAGCAATGGGCCATGAGCCTTTACCACCGCCCATGCGGTCACGGATCTCACCACCAGTACCGGTGGATGCACCGTTGAATGGTTCTACGGTTGTCGGGAAGTTATGTGTCTCAGCTTTCAGTGAGATAAGCAGTCTTGATATCTTTGATAATGAAATAATCGGAAGTGGAATGATCGGCCGGAGAGAATTGCTCTACTATCGGTCCTTCGGCAAATGCTACATTATCTTTATAAGCAGAAATAATCTTGTTGGGATTTTCAGCAGTAGTTTTCTTGATCATCTGGAACAAGGAAGACTCCATTTCCTGACCATCAATAATGAATGTTCCGCCGAATATCTTATGGCGGCAATGCTCGGAATTGATTTGCGCGAAGCCGAATACTTCGGAATCGGTTAATTTACGTCCCAAATCTTTTTCAACCTTCAGCAAATAGTCCATCTCCTCACGAGAAAGTGCCAGACCTTCTTTTTCATTGTATTCTTCGAGGTTCTCGATGTGAACAATCGGCTGGGGTTTGATGTTGACTGTGAAAATCTCCTGGTTCAATCCCTTATACATACGTTGCAGCATAGGATCGTACTCGGCGTTTTCGTCTTTTACAGGGAAATATTCCTCAATGCGTAAAACACCTGTAAGACCCATGTTCTGAGTGATTTCTACAGCATTTGTACTCCAGGGAGTGATCATTTCCCGACGCGGTCCGATGAAGCAACCTTTCAGGTTCTCTTCGTTTTCTACAGTGGCTTCACCATAAAGCCAGCTTAATTTCTGAATATCCTCAGAAGGCAGTTCCTGGCTGACTTCTGTTGCTATTACACTTTTAGTGGGTGTTCTGAAAAATAGAATCAATAGCACTTTTATAGTTGTTTTGTTAATTGAAAACTAGTTCTAATATCAAGGGTCTATTAATAAGGTGCAAAGTTATATAAAAGAGACGGGGTATGAAAGAATTTTGAAGTGTAAATATAGGTACTTCGTAAAAAAGTAGCATCTTTGCAGCATGAATTGGATAGAACAAGTAACCATACTCGATTTATTGGTGAAAGGGCTTATCGTCGGCGTAGTGGTTTCTGCGCCGCTAGGTCCTGTTGGGGTACTTTGTATACAGCGCACACTGAACAAGGGACGATGGTATGGATTTGTTACTGGTCTGGGAGCTGCCCTTAGTGATATAGGCTATGCCTTGATTACAGGTTATGGCATGAGTTTTATGGATGATTTCTTGGCAAAGAACCAAGTATTGTTACAAATTATCGGCAGTATCATGCTGTTCTTTTTCGGTATTTATACTTTTCGTAGTAATCCTGTCCAGTCTATCCGTCCTGTATCCTCTACCCCGGGCAGTTATCTTCATAATTTTGTTACTGCTTTTTTTGTGACTCTCTCCAATCCCCTCATTATATTCCTGTTTATAGGTTTGTTTGCCCGTTTTTCTTTTGTGATGCCGGGCAGTCCCATAGGCTTTCAACTGGTGGGGTATTTGGCTATTGTATTGGGGGGCGCTTCTCTGGTGGTTCGGAATTACGTATTTTGTCAATAAAGTACGCACCCGTTTTAATTTACGCGGCATTTGGATTTTGAACCGTGTGATTGGTATTGTAGTGATGCTGATTTCAGTCGCAGGTTTCATTTATACTATTTTAGGAAAAACGATGTACTGACAAAGAAACATATCTTGATGTATCATACGTTGGTTTTTTGATTTTTAATTATTAATTTTAATTTAAAAAGTATGTTCGTTTCCAAGCAGTTGAAAGAAAAGAATATAGCCGAGTATCTTATATATATGTGGCAGATAGAGGATTTAATCCGTGCCAACGGCTGTGATATAGAAAAGATAAAAAGCACCATCATAGCTCCTTATCCGTTAACGGAAGAGCAGAAAGCGGAACTCACTCAATGGTATATGGATTTGATTGAGATGATGCGTCATGAAGGGATTATGGAAAAAGGCCATTTGCAGATTAATAAAAACATTATAACTTGGCTTACCGACCTTCATTTGCAGTTATTGCGTTCCCCTAAGTTTCCTTATTATAATTCTGCTTATTATAAAGTATTGCCCTATATTGTGGAGTTACGCGCTAAAGGTGCGGATAAAGAGGAGCCTGAGCTGGAAACGTGTTTTGAGGCGCTTTATGGTATCTTATTGTTGAAATTGCAAAAGAAAGAAATCAGTGAGGAAACAAGAAAGGCACAAGAAGCAATCTCGACATTGCTGGCTATGTTGTCAAACTACTATATAGAGGATAAAAAAGGAGAATTGGAATTCTAATAAATGAAATAGAAATGAAGAATATATTGGTGACTGGTGCCAACGGTCAATTAGGAAATGAAATGCGTGTGCTATCGGCTGAATACAAGGAATATACTTGTTTTTTTACGGATGTAGCCGAATTGGACATTTGTGATGAGCAGGCGGTGATGACTTTCGTGAAAGAGAATAATATTCATGTCATAGTGAACTGTGCGGCCTATACGGCAGTAGATAAGGCAGAGGATGATATAGAGTTATGTACCAAGCTGAACAAGAACGCTGTGAGCTATCTGGCGAAGGCGGCTGAAGCCAACTGGGGTGAGTTTATTCAGATATCAACGGATTATGTGTTCGATGGCACGAAATATCTTCCTTATAATGAGGGAGATGTTCCTTGTCCCAATTCCGTTTACGGCAAGACCAAACTGGCCGGTGAAACGAATGCATTGGAGTATTGCAAAAAAGCAATGATTATCCGTACCGCATGGCTTTATTCTACTTTTGGGAATAATTTTGTAAAAACGATGATCCGTCTGGGAAAGGAAAAGGAAACTTTGGGTGTAGTCTTTGATCAGATTGGTACACCGACATATGCTCGTGATTTGGCACGTGTCATCTTTACAGCCATTTATAAGGGAGTGGTTCCGGGAGTTTATCATTTCAGTGATGAAGGGGTATGCTCCTGGTATGATTTTGCCAAGGCTATCCATCGTATTGCCGGTATCACGACCTGTAAGGTTAGTCCCTTGCATACAAATGAATATCCGGCAAAGGCTCCCCGTCCCCATTATTCCGTATTGGACAAGACCAAGGTTAAAACTACTTATAACATTGAGATTCCTCATTGGGAAGAGAGTCTGGAAGCATGTATCAAAGAATTAAATGCATAATAAAATATGAATAGTGAAATAGAAAGAAGACGGACGTTTGCGATTATAGCACATCCGGATGCCGGTAAGACCTCTCTAACTGAAAAATTGTTACTTTTTGGCGGACAGATACAGGTGGCCGGAGCCGTAAAGAGCAATAAGATAAAGAAGACCGCCACATCCGACTGGATGGACATTGAAAAGCAGCGTGGTATTTCTGTGACCACTTCTGTGATGGAGTTTGATTACAATGATTATAAAATCAATATTTTGGATACTCCGGGCCATCAGGACTTTGCCGAGGATACTTATCGTACTTTGACAGCCGTAGATAGTGTCATTATTGTGGTGGATGGTGCGAAAGGTGTGGAAACGCAGACACGTAAGTTGATGGAGGTATGCCGTATGCGTAATACTCCGGTAATCATATTTGTCAACAAGATGGACCGTGAGGCGAAAGATCCGTTTGATTTGTTGGACGAACTGGAGGAGGAACTTATTATCAATGTACGTCCTCTGACGTGGCCTATTGAAAGCGGTCCCCGTTTCAAAGGTGTGTATAACCTTTATGAACATAAACTGAATCTTTTCCAACCTTCCAAACAGGTGGTAACAGAAAAAGTGGAGGTTGATATCAATACGGAAGAACTAGACAACCAGATCGGTGCTCCTTTGGCTGAAAAATTGCGCGGAGAACTGGAACTGGTTGACGGTGTTTATCCTGAATTCAATGTGGAGGAGTACCTGAAAGGCGAGATGGCTCCTGTATTTTTCGGGTCGGCATTGAATAACTTCGGTGTACAGGAACTGCTGGATACATTTGTGGAAATTGCTCCGAGCCCCCGTCCTACCAAGACAGAAGAACGTGAGGTGGAACCCGATGAACCGAAATTTACCGGATTTGTCTTTAAGATCACAGCTAATATTGATCCTAATCATCGTTCATGTATTGCATTTTGTAAAATTTGTTCGGGAAAATTTTCCCGTAATACTCCCTATTATCATGTACGTCATGACAAGACGATGCGTTTCTCTTCTCCCACTCAGTTTATGGCACAGCGTAAAACAACAGTAGACGAGGCTTGGGCGGGAGATATCATTGGTTTGCCGGATAACGGAACGTTCAAGATCGGTGATACATTGACTGAAGGTGAGAAACTTCATTTCCGTGGAATTCCCAGTTTTTCGCCCGAGATGTTTAAATACATTGAGAATGCTGACCCTATGAAACAGAAACAATTGGCTAAAGGTATTGACCAGTTGATGGATGAGGGTGTGGCACAGTTATTTATCAATCAGTTTAATGGACGTAAGATTATCGGTACGGTAGGGCAGTTGCAGTTTGAAGTGATCCAGTATCGTCTGGAAAATGAATATAATGCAAAATGCCGATGGGAGCCTGTCAGCCTATACAAGGCATGTTGGGTGGAAAGTGATGATCCGGAAGAGCTGGAAGCTTTCAAAAAACGTAAATATCAGTATATGGCCAAGGATCGTGAAGGAAGGGATGTATTCTTGGCTGATAGCAATTATGTACTTCAAATGGCACAAATGGACTTCAAGCATATTAAGTTCCATTTACCAGTGAGTTTTAAATTTTTTGTTGGAGGTGTGTTCAAAAATCCCTAAGGGGATGGACACACCTCCTTCTTATTTCACGAAATATTCTTTTTTACTTTATTCCTCTGGCTTTATAAATTCGTTCTTTAGCGTTATTAATTTGTTGAAACTTCTCTTCTGCCGCCTTTTTTCACATCTTCACCCAATGTAGCAACACGGTCAGGGTGATGTTTTAATGCCAGGCGGCGATAGGCTGTACGTACTTCCTCATTGGTGGCAGACGGGTCAATTTCAAGTACTTTGTAAGCTTCTTCCAATGAGTTTCCGCTAAGGTTTAGCATGGATTCCACTTCTTTGGGTGACAGTTCCATGCATTGTGCCACTTCTTTTAATGCTGCTATTTCCTCAGAGCATACGCTTCCGTCACTTTTGGCTATGTTTACCAGAAAGTCCAACAATTGCAACCGTTGTTCGTAAGGCAGGTTCGAGGCAATCTGTGCACCACATTCATGGATGGTATTTTTAAATGCCATCGGATTTTGACGCTCCATCTGTTTGCGCTGTTCAAAAAGATTCAGCAAAATCTGTTCTCCTTGGATGACTGCCTCTTCGCCGAAATTCATTCTTAAGAATTGGCGTACATATTCCATTTCGCTGTGCATGATGCGTCCGTCTGCACGGATGATGTAAGACGCCATAACCAACATGGAGAATTAAAAAACTATTCCGCTGGCCTTCATCATAGTTTCCATGCTTCCACCTGTCCCTTTTTCGTATGTATTGCCAAAAAGTCCGTTGTTTCCATCCAGCAATGAGCCTAAGGCAAATCCGGCCAAAGCTCCCAGTGGTCCCATAGTCATGAATCCTAGAATACCACCAATCCATTTTCCTGCTCCCATTATTCTTTTAATTTTTTCGTTTTGGATGCAAAAATAACAATCTTGGATGAAAAAAGTCTCTTTGCCGCATTTTTTACTATCTTTACCAATCAAATTAAAAATACTATGTTTCAGAAACTTGTAGCAATAGAACCTGTCAGTTTGGTTCTGTCAGCAGAAAAAACGTTATATTCTTTTGCAGATGAGGTTGTTATGTACTCTGATATTCCAGCGGGAGATAATGAGATTATTGCTCGGATCGGAGATGCGGATGCTGTATTGTTAAGTTATACATCACAAATAAACCGGTATATTTTAGAGAGATGTCCGAATGTCCGGTATATCGGTATGTGTTGTTCACTATATTCTCCCGAAAGTGCGAATGTGGATATCCGTTATGCTAATGAACGCGGTATTACGGTGACGGGTATTCGTGACTATGGTGACGAAGGGGTAATAGAATATGTAGTCAGCGAACTGGTGCGTTGTCTTCATGGATTTGGTCAGAAGCCGTGGGAAGGGATTCCCCGGGAGATTACCGGCTTGAAAGTGGGTATTGTAGGCTTAGGAAAATCTGGTGGTATGATAGCGAATGCAATGAAGTTTTTTGGTGCGGATATAGCTTATTATGCCCGTAGTGAAAAAAAATGAAGCCGGTGCGAAGGGTTATCGTTTTATGCCTTTGAATGAACTTTTGACATGGAGTGAAGTGGTATGCTGTTGCTTGAATAAGAATACGGTTTTGTTGCATGAGGAGGAGTTCAAGGCACTTGGAAATAGAAAGATACTATTTAACACAGGATTGTCACCTGCGTGGGACGAATCTTCGTTTACCCGATGGTTGGAGGAAGATAATCTTTGTTTTGTGATACATTAGAGCATTGGGGAGTACGGCATTGCTTACCCGATCCGCATGTGCGTTGTATGCAAGTATCAACCGGCCGTACTCGTCAGGCGTTTGACCGCCTGAGCGAGAAGGTGCTGGCCAATTTGTCAGAATACAATGGGTGAAGTGATATTGAGCAGGGTGTTTACTACAGACCATCCTGCAATCTCTGATGTAGCACTGTACACTTTCTACTACTGCGTGTACTTGTTCATTTTTGATTTCCACTTTTGAGTATCACCTGTAAATCCAGGGGTGGACTGTATGGATACCTGCATATTGTCCGGTCCTACGGAAGCCAATGAGGCTGCGACAGATACATTTACTTTGGTTGGAAAAACATTTATAGCCTCTGTTGCATTGCCGGAAAAGACAATGCATCTTTCCTGTTGCAGCTCTTCCTTGTAAACCGATGTGCCTTTCAAAGCATCAGGTCCTTTTTCATTGAAAAAACGAGCTGTAGCGTTTCCCATCAAAGAGGTGGTTCTTAATACATCAAATCCTCCGATGGCTCCGGATACCAAGTAAACCCGTGTATCGTTTGCCTTGGCTGTTTCTTTGACTTTCTCATAAAAAGAGGTGTCTGCCAAAGCTCCTATGGATAGGGTGATAATGGAAGTTCCGTTTTCCAAGGTAGGTAAGGCCAGTTCTTTCATTGCGGCAGGCGAGGCTGATTCCATTAGATAATCAGGTTTTAACTCCAACAGTTCTTTTAAAGTGTGACAGGCTGCACACATTTTTCCGTGTTGCCTCATTTTATTCGCAATGCGTTCGGCCTTTGATGCTGTACGCGAATATACGCCTACTAACTCATAGTCGGGCAACATTCCTTTGACAACTGCGTTTGTTATAATTTCAGCAAGTCGTCCACATCCTACTATAACTAATTTATTCATAGAACAAAGATAGGTATTTTCATCATATAAACCTATTTTGTGAAAAATGGAATTTATTGTGATATGTTTCTTACTCTATAGGTATGTCTGTCCGAGCTGTTTTTAGTGTGCTTCTTAATCCCCTGTCTGATACATTAAAAAATTATACTTGTAATTTAAAAATAGTATGAGGAAGATTCGTCCTGATCAAGAATATTTTTTAAGGAATAATATTTACGTTTTATATAACAGACAGCATTATTACCTGACAGAATAAATGAAAAGTGATGGTTCAGAGTCGAATGGAAAAATTTCTTGTAAAACCAATATGATTGCATACTTATTCCTTAATACATGTTTTTTAGCATATTTTTGATGAATATTGCCCATTAAATTTGATAAATTTCGCCTTATGCGAGAATGCGGAAAAGTTTATACTTGTATTGAGAAAAAATGAATGATATACTATTAATAAAATGTTGTATTGTCTATGAGGAAATTATTTATTTTAATTCAATATTAGTATGAAAAAAACTTACTTAGATGCTTTAATGAGTATTTTTACACCTATTCCTTTGAATAATGGTTTTTATTTTGTGGATAACAACGGGACGATTGATTGGATTCTGTCGAATATATTCCTTTTAGGGTACGTGCTACCTGTAGAGGGGGTGATGATAGGTATCTTTTTCTATCTTTTATTATCTCATGCCATAGAACATAAAACTCAACTGATGTTCCGTGAAAAGTTCAAACTTGTTATTAATTTGTTCCATTATACACATACGCCTTTGGTGGTGTTACGGAATCAATTGGAAGAAATTGTGGTTGGTAATCTTCCTGAATCTGCTGTTACAAAGTTACAGCAGGCTCTGAAAAATGCCAATCAGGTTATTGATTGCAGCCAGAGTGCTATTTCACTTGGTAAAGCGGATTGGAAAACGATTCCTCGTGCTTCTGTGGTAGAGTTTGAGCTTTATGCCTATATCATGTCTGTTGTCGGTCTATGCCATCTTTATGCCGATTCGCGTCATATTCAGTTAAAAGTTACTGCCTGTTCTGATTATATCAGTTGCAGGATCAATGAAACCGTGATGACGGTAGCTCTTCAGCAACCTTTTGAACAAAATGATAGATAACACACCTCCTGACGGTTGTATAAATATTATCCTTTCACATTCGGCAAGTTCTTGGGAGTTGCGTATCAGCAATTGTGAAAAGATAAGAAATGGAATTTTAAAGATGATTCCGGCCATGCCTGCCTTCTCTTCCATATATAATTATGGTGACTTATGGACGGTAAAGAAAATAATCCGTTTGCATGGCGGTAAAATAATCGGTTATGGATACGGAAAAGTGGTTACTTACCAGGTTATTATGCCGAAATATTTTCAATCCCAATCCGAGGCAGATACCGGTATGGCGCTATCTGTAAAGAAGCAAAAGGTTTACTTGGAAGAAACCGTATCTACAGCAGAAGGAAAGAGCCGGACTGATAAAAAAGAGAGTAAATCTTGTATTTTGTTGGTTATGGCAGACAAAAAGTATAGTGATTATTTAAGGATGACTCTTTCGGAGTATTTCAGGTGTATTGTTCTGGACGCTCCCGATAGAATAATAAGTGCCTCTGTTCAAAATAACCCTGATGTGATTGTTGTTGACGAAACTGTGAATGGAGTCTATGGAGAGGAACTTTGTTCTAAAGTTAAAGCAGACAAGGCCATAGCGAATATTCCCGGTTATTCTTTTAATTAAGTCGGCAGATAAATGGAAAGCTATTTGTCGCATGTGGGGAGTAAAGCCGACCGGCTGGAAATTGCGGAGTGCGAATATTTGGAAATTCCGGACGGACATTACTATGCTTATAGATAATAATTTGGTCAGACAGGAACGGATGAGGCGATTTATAGCCGATACGGTTGCTCCTACACTTCCCGAGAAGATAAGAAAGGACGATGCTTGTCTGAAGTTTATAAATAAAGTCCGGCAGTTGTTGGAACAGAATTTGGCGGAAGAGTCATATACCGTTGATGCGCTTAGTGAAGATATGGGAATGTCCCGCACTGCTTTCTATAATAAGATGAAGAAAATGACAGGACAGGCGCCGGCCGATTATATGTTGACATTCAAAATGGAAAGAGCAAAGAGATTATTGGCCTCTCAAGATTACTCTATCGGAGAAATTGCAACGATGTTGGGCTTTTGTGACAGTCGGTATTTTGCAAAAAGGTTTAAGGAAGCGTGTGGTATATGTCCGTCAAAGTATATCGAAACCATAATAGGCTGATGTGATATGATGCGGATTCTCCATACCTTATTTTATGATAGGCTGTTTTGACATGTTTTCATTGTAGAGGTGGCAAAGTCCCTGAATTTCGATGAAATGGGAAGAAATGAAAATCTACTCGTGAAAAAGAGATGTCTATGACGAATCTAAAATGAAGATTTAAGGTAAATCTAAGGTTGTTTCTTCTTGTTTTTATGAATAGTTTGTTTACTTTGTGCCAGATAAGTAAATATAGAAATCAAATGAAAAACCAAACAACTATTATGCGTTTTATTCCCTTTGTTGGTGGCGTGTACCGGGCAACGCCACCAACAGCAGGTATCCAGTGAGTCAATCATAGAAGAAGCGGTGCGGAAGGGAGAAGTTCTGAAAGGGGAGATTGTTCCCATTGATACGGCTCTGTTCCGGTATGCCTATCGTATGCGTGTACAGGGTGACAAGGCGGTGATATTGGATTTGCACAATGCCGATTACTATTATCATGTATTTACTTATCCCGATTTTCAGTATCAGTCTTCTTTTTGGAAAGCGTGGGGAAGGTCCGGGTGAGTCCATTTATGCGGCGAATATCCGTTTTGCAGGGCAGGACACGGTGTGGGTTCTTGATGACGGCAAGGGTAGGATGTATCAATATAGCGGTATAGCCGGGGGGAAAACTCCCAAACAGGAAAAGGATATTTTGTTGGATAAGCGCTTGTTCCGTTCCCTTGATTTTGATTTGAAGGATGCCTCTACTGTTGTTATCCCCGATTATTCCGGTGAGAACCGTTTCAGTTGGGCTTCACTCTCTTCCGGCGAATTGCTTCGTAAATCCGAGCAGATACCTGTGTCCGATCCGGAACTGTTGAGAGAAAGTGCGCCTGCTGTGGCTCAAGGCTGGAACAGTTTTGTATCATTCAGTCCTGATAAGAAGATATTGGTTTCTGTCACTCAGTTTGGAGATAGGCTCGATATTTATAGCATGGCTTCACAAAAGCATATAGGAGAATTGGGTGGGGATGGTGAACCCCAATTTAAAGTGAGTCCTGAAGGGTATGGCCTTCCGGCAGGCAGAATCTGCTATTATGATGTGCAGGTGACTGATAACTATATTTATGCCATTTATGACGGGCGCAAATTTAAAGATATTATGAAGTTGGCCGATGCCTATAAGCAGGGGGGCAGGATATTGCGTATATTTACCCATGAAGGCAATGTGGTGAAAACCCTTGTACTTGATCGTCCTATAGCCGGTATTTATGTGGATGAGGCTGCCGGTCTGCTATTCGGTATGGATGTCAATGCTGACGAGCAGATAGTAAAATACTCCACATGCAACCGGCAGTATACTCCCAGCAAAACGAAGAATCAGATAGAAAGTATATTGAAAATGCTTTTCTGTCGCCTCAACCGTCTTTATCGAGCCATGAGAATTATACGGTATATCGGCAAGGAAAGAAGTTAATACAGTGCAGAAAGCTGTAGTCTCCCCTTCTTCAAGCAAAAATGACGGCATCTACAATCCAATTGGAAATCTCGGTATCTTTGGGCTTTAAATAATTGGCAGCCACCATGGTCAGGAACCTTTCGTTTCCTCTATTGTATAGTTAAACTTATTTGCCAGATCTGCAATAGCCAATCCTTCAAAAAATTCTTTCCTTCCCTTGAAATAAGTATCCAGGGTACTCACCAGCAGATTCTTTCCAAAACGCCGGGGACGACTCAGAAAATATGTCGTACTCACAGATACCAACTTATAAATCAAAGCTGTCCTGTCCACATAGACAAAACCATCTTCACGCATCTTGTCAAAGCTCTGTATACCAATGGGATATTTCATTATTCCCTTTTTCTTAAACGGATTGTTAATGCGAAGATAAATCGTTATCTTTGCATTAACAATAAAAGTTGGAAAAAAGCTCATTCATCCATTTGAAGAAATAACCAGACGGTATCCTTTTTTAGGTTCTGTTATAATCTGATATTCTGGAAAGTTCTTTATTGAGGATTTAAGGGTGGAAATATGATTATGTATTTTATTGTCGGGCTTGTCCTCTTGCGGCCAAAATACATTCTTTATGTCTTCTTTGGTTAGAAAATGTTCCGGTGCATTGATGAATAGTAACAGCAGATTGAAATCCGCAGGTGCTATGGGACACGGCTGGTCGTTGATATACAATTTCTGACTTTCCAGCTTTAAAACCATCTTTTCAAATCGTGTGCACTTCTGACTGGCAGGGATATCTTTTTCCAGCGGCTTTTTCAGAAATGACAAAGACACCCATACCAAGACGATGAAATAGGCGATGATGCTCCATAACACTTTTGGAGTAGTATGTTTTACTATTTCTGTCCAATGAATCATAGCCCATGCCTGTACGCCGGCACTTCTTTTTGCATCTATTGTTTGTACAGGGGTGACAAGGGCCGACTGAAAGGAGATTGAATCATTGTCACTAAATGCCTTTTCCTTGTTGTGGCGGTAAATGATTCCCGTCTTTATAGCAGAAATCCCATTCTTTTCCCATTCTTCTTGGAAGATCTTATTGAATTTGTCAGGATTGACAGGGATAATCCTTGTCATCACATACTGGTTGACCGATTGGGTAGCCAGTGACTCATGGATGCTGTCTTCAAAATAAATGGTTTCCATGCTATCACCGCATTCTATTTGAACACCTTTTACCTTTCTGCCTAAAGGACGATAGCTAACAAGTATTTTGTTTAATCGTTCCTGATAATCAATGTTGATCGTTTCACGTAGGCTGTCCTTCATTGTTATCAGAACATTTGTTTTTTCATCTTTAAAAGCAACATAAGATAGTAGGATGAATACAATCCATCCCAATACAATAAAACTTAACTTGAGTAATTTTGCTAACTTTTTCATGTCTCCTGCTTGTGATACATTGCAAAGGTACATTTTTTTTGTGAGAATTAGATTCATAATCCGGAGAGAATATGTGACTTAATAGCATGATT
>ENA-OQEL01000449-OQEL01000449.1-human-gut-metagenome-genome-assembly--contig:-NODE-449-length-14890-cov-2.006300_pt1 | contig 14890 bp, 16 predicted proteins | sample MGYA00242796_ERZ504637 | MGnify/ENA primary metagenome ERZ504637 (study PRJEB26092, sample SAMD00036306) | human gut metagenome | host: Homo sapiens | study: EMG produced TPA metagenomics assembly of... | reverse complement strand
CGCAGACAGGACATTGATATTTATTACTCTTTCGTTGGCAAGGTAGACCTGCCCGAATGACCGCCCGACCTATCCGGCGCAATGCGCAAACGCCGGATAGGAACGGCAAAATTTTTTACACTTCTACATTACTCTTTATCACACATCAGCAAAGAGCCAGGGCATGAAGCAGCTCATGGCGGGCGGCGGCGTTGCCCTTATCGGCGGCACCCTCGTACCTCTGCTTGCCGGACTGTTCGGTTAAGCGGCGGGGTTAGCCTATGCAGAGCATACTTGACGCGATTAACGAATGGATAAAGGAAATCCTCATTGGAGCCATTAACGGTAATCTGTCAACTATGTTCGGGGACGTAAACGAAAAAAGTCGGAACTATCGCCGCAGAGGTAGGACAAACCCCGCAGGGGTGGAACGCAGGCATATTTTCCATGATACAGAGCTTGTCGGAAAATGTGATTGTACCCATTGCGGGGCTTGTTATTACCTACGTTCTATGCGTGGAGCTTATCAGCATGGTAACGGAAAAGAACAATATGCACGATATTGACACGTTCATGTTCTTTAAGTGGTTTTTCAAGGCGTGGGTAGCGGTGTATCTCGTTACCCACACCTTTACTATCACTATGGCGGTGTTCGATATGGCGCAGCACGTTGTTTCCGGCGCGGCGGGGGTAATCGGCGGCGATACGAATATCGACGTTGACGCCGCCCTCTCGTCCATGCAAGCCGGACTTGACGCTATGGAAATCCCCGAACTGCTTATGCTCGTTATGGAAAACAAGCCTTGTGAGCCTTTGCATGAAAATCATGTCGGTGCTTATCACGGTTATCCTGTACGGCAGAATGATAGAAATTTACCTTTACTGTTCGGTATCGCCTATCCCCGTTTGCAACTATGACCAACAGAGAGTGGGGGCAGATAGGCAACAACTACTTAAAAAGCCCTGTTCGCCCTCGGTTTTCAAGGCTTCCTCATAATGATATGCGTCGGCATTTATGCGGTTTTGGTTGGCAGCATGATTGTAGCGGACAACCTGCACAGCGCGATTTTCTCCCTTGCAGCCTACACCGTGATTTTGTGCTTCTCCCTATTCAAAACAGGCACACTTGCGAAGTCAATCTTTAACGCCCATTAAAGACCGAAAGGAGGTTTTCACTTGGCGTATGTACCCGTACCCAAAGACTTATCAAAAATCAAAACAAAGTCGCTTTTAATCTGACAAAGCGGCAGATTATATGTTTTGCGGCAGCCCTCGCTATGGGACTACCGCTTTTCTTTTTGCTCAAAGACAGCGCGGGAACAAGCATGGCGGCATTTGCAATGATTGTCGTTATGCTTCCCTGCTTCCTCTTGGCAATGTATGAAAAACACGGGCAGCCCCTTGAAGTCGTGATAAAGAACGTCATTCAGACAAAGTTTATCCGACCAAAGGAACGCCCCTATCAGACGGAAAATTTTTATGCCGTCATAGAAAAACAACGAAAACTGGAAAAGGAGGTATCGGCTATTGTCAATGGCAGAACGAAAAACCATGACCCGCGCGGTAAAAAATCCCGTGAAGCGTAAGCTGACCCGCGCAGAAAAGAAAGAAATCGCCGCCGTGATACAGGCGGCAAAGGGCGACGGGAAGCCCAACACCGCGCAGCAAACCATTCCCTACTTGCAGATGTACCCGGACGGGATTTGCAGGGTAACGGAAAAGAAATACTCAAAAAGCCTTGTCTTTGAAGATATTAACTATCAGCTTGCACAGGCAGATGATAAGACCGCCATTTTTGAAAACTGGTGCGATTTTCTCAACTACTTTGACGCTTCCGTTTCGGTGCAGCTCTCTTTCATCAATCAGGGCGCAAGAAAGGAAAAGGCACAGGCGGCTATCGAAATCCCGGCACAGGACGACGCTTTTAACTCTATCCGCAAAGAGTACGCGGATATGCTGAAAAATCAGCTTGAAAAAGGCAACAACGGACTGGAAAAGTGCAAGTACATCACGTTTTCCATTGAAGCGGATAATCTTGCAGCAGCTAAAGCCCGCCTTTCCCGTATCGAAACCGACGTACTCAATAATTTTAAGGTGCTTGGCGTAACAGCCCGCCCCATGAACGGACAGGAACGCTTGAACGTGCTGCATGGGATTTTCCACCCGGAGGGCGAGCCGTTCCGCTTCTCTTGGGATTGGCTTGTACCGTCGGGGCTTTCTACAAAGGACTTTATCGCCCCGTCCTCGTTCCGTTTTGGCGACGGCAGGACGTTTCGCATGGGGCGTAAGCTCGGTGCGGTATCGTTCCTTGAAATCCTTGCGCCGGAGCTGAATGACCGTATGCTTTCGGACATTCTCGACCTTGAAAACGGGATAATCGTCAATCTGCATATCCGCAGTATCGACCAGAGCGAAGCAATCAAGACTATCAAGCGCAAGATAACCGACCTCGACAAGATGAAGATTGAGGAACAGAAAAAAGCGGTACGCAGCGGGTACGACATGGATATAATTCCGTCCGACCTTGCCACCTTTGGCAGCGAAGCAAAGAACCTGTTGCAGGATTTACAGAGCCGCAACGAGCGAATGTTTCTGCTGACGTTCCTTGTGGTAAACATGGCAGACACAAAACGGAAACTGGATAATGACGTATTCGCTACGGCGGGCTTTGCACAGAAAAACAACTGCGCTTTGACCCGCCTTGACTATTTGCAGGAAGCGGGCTTTATGTCCTCTATCCCGCTTGGGGAGAACCTTATCCCAATTCAAAGGGGGCTTACCACATCAAGCACCGCTATCTTCATTCCCTTTATCACGCAGGAGCTTTTTCAGCGGGGCGCAGCCCTTTACTATGGGCTGAACGCACTTTCTAACAACATGATACTCTGCGACCGAAAGCAGCTTAAAAACCCCAACGGGCTTATTCTTGGAACACCGGGAAGCGGGAAATCTTTTGCGGCAAAACGGGAAATGACAAACGCTTTTCTCATTACCGACGACGATATTATCATCTGCGACCCCGAAGCCGAGTATTTCTCCCTTGTGCAGCGTTTGGGCGGGCAAGTGATACGCCTGTCGCCAACAGGAAAAGGCATGGACGGCAAGCCCCAGTATGTGAACCCTATGGATATCAACCTCAATTACAGCGAGGACGACAACCCGCTTGCTTTGAAATCCGACTTTATCCTTTCCCTCTGCGAGCTTGTTATCGGTGGAAAAGAGGGTTTGCAGCCCGTGGAAAAAACCGTCATTGATAGGTCTGTCCGTAATGTTTACAGACCGTTTTTAGCCGACCCCGACCCGGCAAAAATGCCGATTTTGGGCGACCTTTACAACGAGCTTTTGAAGCAGCCGGAGCCGGAAGCTGCCCGCATTGCGGCGGCATTGGAGCTTTATGTTTCCGGCTCTCTGAACGTCTTTAACCACCGTACCAACGTGGAGCTTTCAAACCGTCTTGTCTGCTTTGATATTAAGCAGCTTGGAAAGCAGCTCAAAAAGTTAGGTATGCTCATTGTGCAAGACCAGACATGGAACAGGGTAACGATAAACCGGGCAGAAAAGAAATCCACCCGCTACTATATGGACGAGTTTCACTTGCTCTTAAAAGAGGAACAGACCGCCGCTTACAGCGTGGAGATTTGGAAGCGTTTTCGTAAATGGGGCGGTATCCCCACAGCCATTACGCAGAACGTCAAAGACCTTTTGGCAAGCCGCGAGGTGGAAAATATCTTTGAGAACAGTGATTTTTGTCCTTATGCTCAATCAAGCGCAGGGCGACCGTACTATCCTTGCAAAGCAGCTTAACATTTCCCCGCAGCAGATGAAGTATGTTACCCACACCGAAGCGGGCGAGGGGCTTATCTTCTATGGAAATGTGGTGCTGCCTTTTGTAGACCGCTTCCCGAAAGATACCGAGCTTTACCGGGTAATGACAACGAAGCCAGAGGAAGTTTCCGAAAGCGGAAAGTGAGGTGCAGACCATGAAGCAATATAAATCCCGCGATAAAATCACGCAGAAAATGACCCGCGACGGGCTTATCGAGGTAAACGAAACACAGCAGACCGCCGAGCGTATCAGTAAACGGGAACAGGAAGCGGATTTTCAAAAGTCCCCGGAGCAGCCGGAGCAGCAAGCGGCGCAGGACGGGACGCAGCTTCAAGGTGTAACGTCCCAAACTTCCCCGTTACCCCACGCGCCGGGAGTTGCCCCGCAAGGGACACCGCCACAGCAGAGCGCGTCATGGAGCATATCGAAACAGCACAGACCCGCAGAGCCAGTAAAAAAGCGGTACATAAAGCACAGGAGGAAGCCACTGCACAAACAACATCTTCCCGCTTGCAGTTTACCGAAGAAGAACTTGCCGCCCCGGAACTGGAACGCTATATTGAGAAATCAAACAAAGCCGCTGACCGACTGGACGCGGCAAAGGCAGCTATCCCGAAACAAAAGAAACTGGTTAAGGAGCGCACCTTTGAGGAAGCCGCAGGAAAGGCAAAGACCCGACTTCACTTTGAAGAACAGGAAAAACCGATACCCGGCGGCAAAAAGGGAAACCCGCTGTCCCGCCCTGCACAGGAAGCGGGGATTTTCGTCCACAACAAGATACATTCCGTTGAAAAGGACAATTCCGGCGTGGAGGGAGCGCATAAATCGGAGGAACTTGCCGAGCGCGGCGCGAAATACGGGGCGCGGAAGTTAAAACAGGGCTACCGCAGCCATAAGCTGAAACCTTACCGGGAAGCGGCAAAGGCAGAAAAGGCAGCATTTAAGGCAAACGTCAACTTCCAGTATCACAAAACCCTGCACGACAACCCGCAGCTTACTTCTAACCCTCTTTCCCGTTTCATGCAGAAACAGCAGATAAAACGCCAGTATGCAAAGGCGGCAAAGAAAGGAGGGGCAAAAGCCGCAGCGGAAGCCACAAGAAAGACGGCGAAGAAAACCGCCGAGGAAACGAGGAAAGCCGCCGCATTTTGCGGCAAGACACCCGGCGGGTGTTTTTGATTACAGTTTGCCGCGCTGCTTCTCTTTATCATGATTTTCCGCAGGGCTGTCCTCTTGCGGGGCTATGTTTTCGGGCTTGACTAACGGGGTGCTTGGTACGTCCTACACGTCCGAGGACAGCGACCTTGTGGCAGTTGAAAACAACTATGCCGCATTGGAAAACGGGCTGCAAAGTGAGATTGACAATATCGAAAGCACCCACCCCGGCTATGATGAATACCGCTATGACCTTGACAGTATCGGGCATAACCCCCACGAATTAGCGTCTTACTTGACCGCCCTCTTGCAGAGCTACACCCCGCAGAGCGCACAGGCAGAGCTTGAACGTATCTTTTCCATGCAGTACACCTTGACGCTGACCGAGGAAGTGGAAATACGCTACCGCACCGAAACAAGCACCGACCCGGAAACCGGGGAAACCACCACCGAGGAAGTCCCTTATGAGTATTACATCTTGAATGTGAAACTGACAAACAAGCCGATTTCCGAGCTTGCGGAGGAACTTCTTACGCCACAGCAGCTTGAAATGTACCGGGTGTATTTGGAAACAAGCGGCAACAAACCGCTGATTTTTGGCGGCGGTTCTCCCGACGGAAGCCCGTCCGAGGATTTAAGCGGCGTGGAGTTTGTAAACGGTACGCGCCCCGGAAATCAAGAGCTTATGGAACTTGCAAAGCAGCAAGTCGGAAATGTGGGCGGCTACCCTTACTGGTCTTGGTACGGCTTTAACAGCCGCGTGGAATGGTGCGCCTGTTTTGTATCATGGTGCTACAATCAAGCCGGAAAAAGCGAACCCCGCTTTGCGGGCTGCGAAATGGCAGGGCGTTCCTTGGTTCCAGTCAAGGGGACAATGGGGCGCACGCGGCTATGAGAATATCGCACCGGGCGACGCTATCTTTTTCGACTGGGATTTAGACGGCGTTGCCGACCATGTGGGGCTTGTGCTTGGCAGGGACGGAAGCCGCGTCTATACCGTTGAGGGCAATTCCGGCGACGCCTGCAAGATTAAAAGCTATGACCTCAACTATCAATGTATCAAAGGCTACGGGCTGATGAACTGGTAAGCAGCCCCGAAAAGAAAGGAGAATTTATTTTATGGCAAACAACAAAATCGACCGTATCAATAAGGAAATCGCAAAGACCCGCGAGAAAATCACAGAGTATCAGAACAAGTTAAAAGGACTGGAAGCGCAGAAAACCGAAGCGGAAAACCTTGAAATCGTGCAGCTTGTACGAGCTATGCGTCTGACCCCGCAGGAACTGAACGCTATGCTGTCCGGCGGTGGTATTCCCGGCATGACTGCCGCACCCGCAGAAGAAAACGAACAGGAGGAAAATGCAGATGAAGAATAAACTGAAAAAGACCATGACTGCCCTTTGTGCCGCCCTTATCCTTATGGGCGGTTTTTCTGTCCCTGCCTATGCACAGGGCGCAGCCACAGAGCCGCCCGCCGGGGACGCGACTAATGACAGCGGCGTGATTGTGGAGGAAAAAGAGGAAACGCCGCCCCTTACCCCAAAGGGAAACGCAACACTGGTTGACGATTACGGCGGCAATAAGCAGCTTATCACTGTTACCACCAAAGGCGGCAACTATTTCTATATCCTCATTGACCGCGCCGTCGAGGGCGAACAGACCGTACATTTCCTTAATCAAGTGGACGAAGCCGACCTTATGGCACTGACCGAAAACGGCGAAGCTGCCAAAAAGCCGGAAATCTGTAACTGTACGGAAAAATGCGAAGCCGGAAAGGTAAACACGTCCTGCCCGGTATGTGTTACCAGTATGACAGGCTGCACAGGTAAAGAACCTACCCCAACACCAACCGAGCAGCCGGAAGAACCAAAAGAAAAAGGCGGCAATCCCGGTGTGGTGCTTGCCTTAGTCCTCTTTGCCCTGCTTGGTGGCGGCGCAGCGTTCTACTACTTTAAGTTTATGAAGCCGAAGCAGAATGTAAAGGGCGATACCGACCTTGAAAATTTTGAATTTGAGGACTACGACGAGGACGAGCCGGAAGCAGATACCGGGGAAACTCCCGAAGATGAAGAAACGGGGGAAGAAACCCTATGACCCTGTTTACCGACAATCCCTTTGAAAAGATGATGATACAGAAACCGAACGGGCGGCGTGATAATGCGCCGCCTGTTCCTTATCCCCCGGCTTGCACTTCCTGCCCTTACAAGGGACAGTCCCCTTGTGTGGGGTACTGTGCTGAAACAGGTACAGAAGAAAAAAGAAACCAGAGCCGGAACGCTGAAAGGAGGAACTTATATTTGATTTTAGTTATCGCAGAAAAGCCCAGTGTGGCGCAGACAATCGCTGCCGTACTTGGGGCAAAGGAAAAGAAAGACGGATTTCTCACAGGAAGCGGCTATATCGTTTCTTGGTGCGTGGGACATTTGGTAGGGCTTGCGGAAGCTGCCGCCTACGGGGAGCAGTATAAAAAGTGGAGCTATGACAGCTTACCGATTTTGCCGCAGGAATGGAAATACACCGTTGCGGCTGACAAGGAAAGCAATTCAAGACCTTAAAGGAGCTTATACACCGGGCAGATGTTTCCGAAGTCGTCAATGCCTGCGACGCAGGGCGCGAGGGAGAACTCATTTTCCGTTTGTCTATGAAATGGCGGGCTGCAAGAAACCTATGCGCCGCCTTTGGATTTCTTCTATGGAGGACAGCGCAATCAAAGAGGGATTTTCCCGTCTGAAGAACGGCGAAGAATACGACGCGCTCTTTGCTTCCGCATTATGCAGGGCAAAGGCTGACTGGCTTATCGGTATCAACGCCACCCGTCTTTTCTCTGTCCTTTACAACCACACCTTGAACGTGGGACGCGTACAGACCCCGACCTTAAAAATGCTTGTTGACCGGGCGCAGCGATTACCACATTTAAGAAAGAAAAATACTATCATGTTCGCCTTACCTTATCCGGCGCGGAAGCTGCAAGTGAAAGAATTTCAGATAAGGAAGAAGCCGACGCATTAAAAACGACTTGCGAAGCGTCGCGGGCAGTCTGTACTTCCCTTGTGAAAGAGAAAAAGACCGCAGCCCCGCCGAAGCTCTTTGACCTTACTTCTTTACAGAGGGAAGCAAACCGCCTGTTCGGATATACAGCAAAACAGACCCTTGACCTTGCACAAACCCTGTATGAAAAAAGACTTCTTACTTATCCGAGAACAGACAGCGCATTTCTGACCGACGACATGAGCGACACAGCGGCGGGCATTATCAAGCTGCTTTGTGGGAAATTTTCTTTTATGGCGGGCATGGACTTTGCGCCGGAGCTTGCAAAAGTGCTGAACAGTAAAAAGGTATCAGACCACCATGCCATTATCCCGACTATGGAGCTTGCAAAGACCGACCTTGCCGCGCTGCCGGAAAGCGAAAGGAATATCCTTACCCTTGCCGGGGCGCGTCTGCTCATGGCGACCGCCGCAGTACATACCTTTGAAGCGGTTACGGCTACATTTGAATGTGCCGGACAGTCCTTTACCGCAAAGGGAAAAACAGTGCTGTACGACGGTTGGAAAGAGATTGACCGCCGTTACCGGGCAGCCTTAAAGAACAAGCCCGAAACGGACGACGCAGACAGCGACACAGAAAAGACCCTGCCGCCATTTACCGAGGGACAGACCTTTGAAAATCCGGCGGCAACGGTAACGGAGCATGACACAACACCGCCAAAACCCCACAACGAAGCGTCGCTGCTCTCTGCTATGGAGCGCGCCGGAAGCGAGGACACCGACCCGGACGCAGAACGCAAAGGGCTTGGAACTCCCGCCACCCGCGCCGCCGTCATTGAAAAACTGGTAAAGGGCGGCTTTGTGGAGCGAAAAGGCAAGCAGCTACTTCCCACAAAGGACGGTATCAACCTTGTGTGCGTCCTGCCGGACACCTTGACAAGCCCGCAGCTTACCGCAGAATGGGAAAACAATCTGACGCAGATTGCAAAAGGCAAGGCAGAACCCGCCACATTTATGGAGGGTATCGAGGATATGGCGCGAGAACTGGTAAAGACCTATCCGTTTCTTTCTGATGATAAAGCGCAGATGTTCAAGCCGGAACGGGAAGCATTGGGAAGCTGCCCCCGCTGCGGTTCTCCTGTCTATGAGGGAAAGAAAAACTACTATTGCAGCAATAAAGAATGTATCTTTACCATGTGGAAAAATGACCGTTTCTTTGAAGAACGAAAAGTAACCTTTACCCCAAAGATTGCCGCCGCACTCTTAAAATCCGGCAAGGTAAATGTGAAAAAGCTCTATTCCCCAAAGACGGGCAAAACCTACGACGGAACTATCGTATTGGCTGATACGGGCGGGAAATATGTCAACTACCGCATTGAACTGCCGAAGAAAAAATAACTGAATAGCAAGCATAGGAAAAGAGTACCCTTTTCCGTAAAATCCCTGCTTTCTCTACCGAGAACGGCGGGGATTTTGCTTGTTGGGAAGTTTCCCAAACCCTCTGAAACCGAAGAAAGGAGGTTACACATGGCAAGTTTACGGGACACCGTAAAGGACTATCAAGAAGAATTAAGGGACGGTATCGCTTGGGTGGCGTTTTGGAAAACGGGACGTTCTTGGAACGCTGAATATTTCCACCTTGAAATGGGCGACTACATCTACCCGGAGGACAGAAGCCGCATGGAAGAAATCAAGCAGGCTGACCCCGCCGCCGTTGTGGTAAACGGCTATTATTCCGGCTATCTTGGCGAGGATATGAGCCTTGACGAGCTGACCGCCGGGGTGCGCCGCCACTACGAAAACGGATATAGCAATATCAGGGAATTTATCGAAGCCCACGACGACAGGCTGCCGCCGGAGCTTATCGAGGAAGCAAGAGCCGCCGCCCACGCTGCGGGGCTTCCTTTCTCTGAAAAAGCCTACCGGGACGGCGAAGAACCCGACCCCTATATTTTTGACGGGAGCATGAGCATGGAGGACTACGAACTTATGCACCGCATGATTGAAAACGAAAGGAGTGAACGCATGGCAGAAATAAAAACAGGATATTCCACATACGACCATGACCGCTTAGACCCGGCAGACAGTATGAGGATAGAACGCAAGCTATATTTTGAACAGGACAAAGCCGATATTTCCGGGTTGATTGCCTTATCTATGGAACAGCTACGGGAAATCCGCGAGGAAAGCGCGGCGGCTGAACAGACAATTTATGAAGATTTGAAACAGCGGGCGACTGCATGGGAAGCACAGGCAGGACAGACCCTTGCCGTTGATAAAGCCATTGAGTATGTGAGGACACCCGAAGTCAAGCATACCGCTAACCAGTGGGAAGCCGCAGAAAATGACCGCCATATCATTAGCAACCGCGTTTATCAAATGCGCTACCACATTTATGAGAATACCCGCTATGACCGGGAAAAGGGGCAATCCGTTCCCTATGCGTGGACGCTCTCATGGAACGTTTACACCAACAGCCCAGACGGTTACAATCAAGCAAAAATCGCCGGACAGGAAAAGAAATTTGCAGACAGGGCAGCTATGGAAAAATATCTGAATGGGCGTATCAAAGCCTATCAGCATTTATTTACTGAAATATCGCCGCCTATTCCGAAAGAATATGCCTACCATTTCAAGATAAACGGACAGCCTTTTACCGGGCTACACGATTGAGGGCGAGGAACGGGAACAGCCGACCACTGAACAGGCAGCACCCGCCCCGACAGAGCCACCGCAGAACATAGGGCAAAGGAACGAGCCGGAACAATTTGCAATCCTGATTAACAGCCGCAGCCGTTTTGAAACAGGCGAACCGGGCGGCGTGTGGCTTTCCATGCCGACCACAAAGGAGCAGCTTCACGAAGCTATGAGAACTGTCGGCATTACCGCTGACAATCCACAGGACTTTTTTATTAACGGATATTCTGACAATGAAAACAGGCACATTGCCTTACCCTATGACATGGTATGCGCCGCTGACATTGACAGCCTTAATCTTCTTGCAGCGCGTATCGCACAGCTTGACCCCGCAGAGCTTCCAAAGCTCAACGCAGCCTTGCAGCAGAAACAGGGATTTGAAAATATCGGACAGATAATTGATTTTACTTACAACGTGGATTATTTCGTACATATCTCCGGAGTGAACACGTCCCGCGACTTGGGCGACTATTACCTTAACAAATCCGGCATGGTGCAAATGCCCGAAGAATGGAAAAACGGCGTTGACCTTGCTGCTTTTGGAAAAAATGCTGCCGAGCAGGAGCAGGGCAGCTTTACCCCTTATGGCTACCTTGTGAAAAGCGGCGACGAATGGGAACGCCATTTTGAGGGGCGCGAATTGCCGGAGGAATACCGCATTATGAGTTATCCGAAGCCGGAACAAAGCGAACAGGACAAGATTTTTATGGACGCAGCCGCCACAGAACAAACCGCCCCGGCGACAGCCATAGAGCCGCAAAAGCCCCGCCCGGTTATCCCTATCGTGCTGACAAGCGAAAAACCCGCAGAAAAGATGAAAGAGATTACCGACCGTTTGGAGCAGGGCATTACAGAACTCTTTGACAGTGAACGCTACAAAGAATATCTCAAAGTTATGTCCCGCTTCCACAATTACAGCTTTAACAATACGCTGCTTATCGCCATGCAGAAGCCCGACGCTTCCCTTGTGGCAGGATTTACTGCTTGGAAAAATAACTTTCAGCGTAACGTAATAAAAGGCGAAAAGGGTATCAAGATTATTGCCCCGTCGCCGTTCAAGGTAAAACAGCAAACGGAGAAAATCGACCCGCATACAAGAAAGCCTGTTATGGGGAAAGACGGAAAACCTGCCATGGAGGAAAAGGAAGTTACCATACCCGCTTATAAGGTGGTATCTGTTTTTGATGTGTCGCAGACCGAGGGAAAAGAATTGCCGGATATTGCGGTTGACGAGCTGACCGGGGACGTTGAGCGTTACAAGGACTTTTTCACAGTCCTTGAAAAGACTTCTCCTGTCCCTATTGGTTTTGAAAAAAATCATAGGTGGCGCACATGGCTACTATCACTTGGAGGATAAGCGTATCGCTATTGATGAGGGCATGAGCGAGTTGCAGACCCTCAAAACCGCTATCCATGAAATCGCCCACGCAAAGCTGCATGATATTGACTTAAACGCCCGAAAGACGAGCAGCAGCCCCGCGTTGACCGTCGTACCCGCGAGGTGGAAGCCGAAAGCGTAGCCTATACTGTCTGTCAACATTACGGACTTGATACGTCTGATTATTCCTTTGGATATGTCGCCGGTTGGAGCAGCGGGCGGGAACTTGCGGAGCTGAAAGGCTCTCTTGAAACAATCAGAAGCACCGCTGCCGAGATAATCAACAGTATAGATGAACATATCGCACAAATCCAAAAGGAGCAGGACAAGGAACAGGCAGCCCCCGCACAGGAGCAGCCGGAACAGGAAGTCCTACAGGACAAAGACACCTTTTCCATTTATCAGATAAACGGCGGGGATGAAACAAGGGACTTGCGCTTTGAACCTTACGACCGTCTGACTGCCACAGGACACCGGGTAGACCCGAAAAACTATGCACTTATCTATTCCGCAGAGCTTACGCCGGGGACTTCCCTTGAAGATATTTACACCCGCTTCAATATCGACCACCCGAAAGATTTTTAAGGGACACAGCCTTTCCGTTTCCGACGTGGTGGTACTTCATCAGAACGGGCAGGACACCGCCCACTATGTAGACAGCTTCGGTTAATAAGGACGTGCCGGAGTTTTTCAAGGAGCAGGAAAAAGCCCTCATTCCCGACGACTTGGAAACGGGCGAAACAATCAAAACACCGAGGGGGACTTTCTATGTAACCACCATGAGCCGCGAGCAAATGGAAGCTGCCGGATATGGATTGCACCACCAGTCCGACGACGGAAAATATCTGATTATGGGGAACGGCACAAGGGCTTTTGCTGTTCCCGTTCAGCCGGAAAACTATCTGAAAGCTGCCGAGCAGACCACCGAGCAAAACTACAATATGATTGACGGGCAGATAAACAACACCCCGACCGTCGCAGAACTGGAAGCAAAGGTAAAGGCAGGAGAAACCATTTCCCTTGTTGACCTTGCGGAAGCTGTCAAGGCTGACAAGGAACGCGGCAAGGCGGCGAAAACGGAAAAGAAGCCCTCTATCCGGGCGCAGCTTAGAGCAGACAAAGAAAAGACCGCACAGAAAAAAGCGGCAAAAATCAAAAAAGTCAACGAATTGGAGGTATGAGCATGATTAGACTGACCGTTGAAGAAACAAACCTATTGAGCATTTACAATGAGGGCGGCAAGCGCGGGCTTATGGAAAACATCAACGTCGCGCTGCCGTTCATGGACGAGGATATGCGGGAACTTGCGAAACGTACCCTTGTGAAAATCGCACCTCTGACAGAAAATGAGTATGCGGAGCTTGCCATTTTCGCCGCTGATGAAGTATGACCGGGGTTAAGCGGCTTACGCCGCCCCAAAGCCGGAAAGTCAACAGCCTTAGTAAAAAAGGAGTGCTGCAACTGCGATAACGGACACTGATTTTTACTGGACGACGGGGAGGAATGTGTCTGCCCGCAGCTTATTTCCTATTCGCTTCTTTGCAAATGGTTTCAGACCGCCGTATTGCCCCTTGATAAGCTGCTGTATGCAGAGCTTTTCAAGACCGAGGATAAAAAGCGTTGTACCGAGTGCGGAGCTTCTTTTGCGTCCACCTCTAACAGCGTCAAATACTGCCCGGACTGCCGGAAGCGTATTACCCGCAGACAGGCAGCGGAGCGCATGAGGAAACGACGCGCCCTTGTTACGCAGTAGGGGCAAAAAAAGCCTTGATTTACGGGGCTTTCAGTGCTTGAAAATGACGCAGCAAGGGTTTTATACCTTATCCCCTAAAAATGACGTTCTATTGCGTAACAGATACCAAAAACGCACCTACATAAAACAGGGCGCGGACAGTCTTTTGTTGGCTGTCTGTGCCCTGTTCTTTTACTTTATTCGTGCAGTTCTTCTATATCCTTTATTCGGTTTCCCGATAGGATATACAGCTCTCCATTCTCTACCCTTATAACCAAAGTATCATTTTCTTCGGAATAAGTTCCATATTCCACACATTCTATATATCCGATAAGTGTATTTCCGTCCTCAAAAGTAATTTGGATTTTACTGTCTGCGTCAATATAAGTTTCCACGCCATAACTGCCATTTTCTAATGTTATTCTGTAACATGGTGTAATACCAACCATTTCATAATTATTCCCGTTCCTTTCCTTTTTCCCGTTCCGGCTCTTTGCCTTGCCGCAAAATGCTGTCTATGTTCTGTTTAATAACGTCGTATTCCTTGACCTGTTTTTTCAGCTTGCCATAATCAGCGTAAAGGGCTTCTTTTTGCGCTTGTAGTTTCCCGTATTCTTCCTGCATGGCGGCAAGGTTGGGGAGTTTGGTAACGCCCGCCGCTTTCAGTGTCTTTACTGCCGCTTCATGGAGTATCAGACTGCTTTCCTGCTTTGCCCGGTATGCGTCCTTATCCTTTGCTCTGCGGTATGCTTCATAGACAGGTTTTGTTTTTTGGTAGGTGGCAACGTGCTTCATCAGCACCGCCATATCTGCAAGACGCTTCTCCACGCTCTTTAATGCGTCTGCTGTCTTTTCATTTTCCGCATTTATTTCCTCAATCCGGCTGACTAAATCTGCGTACTGCTCAATCTTATGTTCTGTCAAGAAATTCATAGTTTTTGCAGCCAGTTTCAGATTATGGATTTTCGCCCACTGTTCATAGCCCCGGCTCTGCGCTGCCTTGATACTGTTTTCAATGTCGATAAGCAGCGATACGCCGCGCTGCTCTTTGGGAGCTTTCGCCGCCTTTGTGCGCTTGCCCGCAATCCGTTCTTTGATTGCTTCTTCTGTATAATCTACACCGAGAGTTTTTAAG
>ENA-OQEL01000447-OQEL01000447.1-human-gut-metagenome-genome-assembly--contig:-NODE-447-length-14909-cov-3.201732_pt1 | contig 14909 bp, 19 predicted proteins | sample MGYA00242796_ERZ504637 | MGnify/ENA primary metagenome ERZ504637 (study PRJEB26092, sample SAMD00036306) | human gut metagenome | host: Homo sapiens | study: EMG produced TPA metagenomics assembly of... | reverse complement strand
CTTTTCGCGCAATCCAGAGATTTTGATAGTAGTTCCCACGGATAATTTTGTTGAATCCTGCCGCATGGAAGATGAATTCCAATCTGTTTCCCAAATTATTCCTGCATTGGAATCCTTCTTTGTTGAATCATTACATGATTGCCGAGTCGTGCCAAGGCAAAACGACCAACGCCTTTTGATCCGGCCAAAACTCGCTTCCGATTATTTGCATCAAAAATTTCATAAGATTTATCGCTTTTTCCAACATGCATCCATGCCGTTCTGATATTATTTTCGTCCATTCCTTGTCCGTCGTCAGCAATAACAAGCTGATCTCCTGAAAAAGAAATGTTCACATGCAGAGCTCCGGCGTCATAGGAATTTTTGACTAGTTCAAGAATAGCGGATTCGTCGTTTGTGAAGTTGTTCACACCCAGCAGATACGCAATTGTGCTGTCTTCAATTACATATTGTAAATGTTCCATGAAATCAAATCTCCTCAAACTGATAGTCGTTGATATCTTTGCAAGTTATTCGCTTGGATTTTCCGCTAACACTTAAGCCTTGGTTTGAAATATACTCCAAAAAATCTTTGCTTTGAAGGATTGTTAGCGCGTCTTGTAGACTGGATTTACCATCGGAAACGGTTATATAGATACCGGAATATGGGATGTCATCAGCTGCCAAATAATATACCTCAACAGTATTTGTTACTACTGTTGAGAGAAGAAGTTTTTCCTGATGGAGATGGCTTAAAGCCTGTGAGCGACCATATTCGTACCACTTTGCTGATTTGTCAGCATCACGCACAATGAGTTTGTCTTTGAAAGCGAGTAGGTGTTCGTATGTGTTTGGAAATCGAGATTTAAAATCATCTTCTTCATAGCGCATCAGGGTATCTTTTTCATCATAATAGTACGGGAAAATTATTTGTTCTTTTACATTGCGCCGGAGAGAGCGTGGAGCGGCACCTTTTCTTAAACATCCCGGTTCAATAGAGGCTTCTTCTTTTACAATAAATGCCTTATTTAATTGAGTTGCAACGGCTATAGATGCGTGATACCTGCTACCAAACCGGATTGTTTTTTTTTCTGTTAATATCAGTATTCAAAAAAACCCATTTATCGCCTAAAAGTTTTTTTTTCACTTGAACGCTATTTGCTTTCGATGTGGCACGATAATTAATAGTTGCTATATTATCTCTGCTTTCATAAACCAGAATGCTGCTTGATGTAAGCGTATCTTCAAATAATTGACTATTGGGATATTCCCATACGGTGCTGATGCCAGGAAGAAGTTTTTTTCGTATATCGTCTGCAAAAACATTCTTGTAAATATTGCTTGGAATCAATTGAACCATCTTTCCACCAGAAGCAAGTAAGTCGACACCTTTTTCTAGGAAAGCATAGCAGTAGTCGAATTTCCCCTTTTACAAGTTCTAAAATTTTGACGGATGAATTTTCGATTTGTTTCATCAATATCGTGATATGAAATATACGGAGGATTTCCAATAATAAAATCAAATTTAATATCTGTAGTCCACTGAAGTGCATCTGTGCACACAAACGACCAATTGACGGTTGAAATTCCATAACTCCTTACGATTTCATTGAGATCGCTGATGCATTGATCGTACAATTGTGGATCAAGTTCAATACCATAAATGTCAGCAGACAGTCCAGAGGAAATATTATTAACATCAGATATTCTGCGTGAGAGCATCCTCAACGTATCGCTTGACAATTTGTTTAATAATATTACCAGATCCAAATGAATACTCTAAAACTTTTTTTCCCCAAAATAAGTCACGAGAATAACCTGCCAAATCGAGCATGTCGTCTAGCTTTGTTTAGGGGGTAAACTTTTGGCACTTCTTTTTATTGCGTTCATTAGCTATAATTGGATTCATGACTTACCTCGAACTCTCAAATGTATTTCGCTTTTTACATGTATGAATTGACAAACAAGAAATCATTGATGCAAAATTTTCTATTAATAGTTTTTTGTTGACTTTTGAATTACATATGTCAACCGGCATAGAAAGGTGCACTATTATAGTATTGCCTTTTGAATCTTTTCCAGAATCGTCTGATCAGCCGGGAGCCACGGAACAGAATCAAGTTCCTCTTTAGTCAGCCAGCGTGCAGCCTCGGCTTCTTTCAACACCAGCTCGCCGGAAACTACTTCGCACCAGAAACAGTCCATGGAAAGACGAAAGGTCGGATAATCGTATTCAATGGTGCCAATCAAATCGTCTACCGCGATCTCGGTATCCAGTTCTTCCCGGATCTCTCGTTTCAGTGCCTGCTGCGGGGTTTCACCCGGCTCGATTTTGCCGCCCGGGAATTCCCATCCGCCCTTGTACTCGCCGTAGCCGCGGGCGGTGGCATAAATTTTATGTTTCGTCTGAATATCGTCGCAGATCACAGCTGCAACAACGCGAACAACCTTCATGATATTCTCCTTTTAACCGACCACCAGCTTGTTGGTCTTTTTGAGAAACTTTGCAGGGATTGGGCGGTTCAGCCGCCATGTGATATTCATGGGGCGGGAGCCCTCGTGTTTCACATAGTTCACCGTGCCCAGATAGGTATACGCTCCTGCACCGCCAAAACGGGCCTCTGCCTTGAACTCGCGCACGAACAGCAGCACCCGGCTTCCTTTTTCCCGGTGATGGATGTAGCGCTGCCCGGTGGCAGAGTTTTCGGCGGTGGTGCTCTGGCTCTGCCAGTGGAAAAGGCTTTCGTTGATGGAATAATCCTTGTACATGGTGGTGGGGGAGTAATCCTTGTCCGCTTTGTTCAGGGTCACAAAGAATACGTCCAGCTGCTTTTCCGGCAGCCACTTCACGCCCTCGCGGACAGTGGCAGGCTTCAAAAAGTCCAGCGCCACCAGCAGCTGGTCACGGGTATAAGTACAGTGCAAATCCAGCGGACAATCAAAGCCCACATCCACCGGCTCGTCAATAAAATCGATGCGGTCATATTGATACTGCAAAAGTGCCTGCAGCTCCCCCAGCAAAACGGGACTGTCCGAGAGAGCATACAGGTTATCGAGAACTTCTTCATCCTCCCAGCTTTCTGCAGTTTTGCCCCAGAGGGTCACATAGAACATCTGCAGCATCCGCTTCTCTACTGGCGATAGAGCCGCAAAGTCGGTGTTGTCCAACTTTGGCAGAAGCTCCAGCGAAAAAACGGATCCACCTGCGGGAATCCACGACTGCAAAGCGTGCAAGGGCTTTGGTCATGGTCTCTTCCAAAGGTTCTGCAAAATCGGATGCCGCCCCTGCGCGGACGCACAGCCGGCTGAAGCAGACCTTTTTGCTGTAAATCGCACGCGGGTCAAGATGATAGTAGTCGAGGAAGTTCCTGAGTGTCAGGGGTAGACCGGTATCCTCGGTAAAGGCAGTTGCCCGCGCCACAAGCCCGGAGGTGCGGTCATAGGAGGCGCTGATATTGTCCAGCACATATTTTGCGGCGATCTTTTCCAGCTGGATATAACAGCCCTTGGGCGCAGAGACAAACCCCTCTTTAATCTCTCGGCTGACGCTGTGGGTGGTGTTGGAGAGCAGGGCCGTAAACTTTTCCTCGAAATTGTACTTCTTGTTTGCCTGCCCGATGAAGTCCAGCACGGTCAGGCATTCCTTGTTTTCAGCCAGACGCAGGCCGCGGCCCAGCTGCTGCAAAACACGGTCAGCGACTCGGTGGGGCGCAGGAACAGCACGGTGTTGACTTCCGGGATGTCCACGCCCTCGTTATAGATGTCCACTACAAAAATGAAGCGAATCTCCCCGGAAACGAGCCGCTGTTTGACGGTGTTGCGTTCCTCGTCGGAGGAATCCCCGGTCAGCGCCATGGACGGGATGCCATGGGTATTGAAATAGTCCGCCATGAACCGGGCGTGCTCGATGGAAACGCAGAACCCAAGCCCCTTCACTTCATCGATGTCCGTAACATATTTCAGGATGGAGCTCACCACAAGGTCGGCACGGCGCTGTGCCACCATGCCGCTGAAGGCGTACAGGTTGGACAGTTCGGCCTTGTCATAACCGCCGGTGCGCCATTTCAGGCTGCTCAAGTCGGCCGTGTCGGTCACACCAAAATATTGGAACGGACACAGCAGCTTTCGGTCGATGGCTTCCGGTAGGCGAATCTCGGCGGCAACGCGCCCACCGAAATAATCCAGAATGCTCTTGCCGTCCATACGTTCCGGGGTAGCGGTCAGTCCTAGCAAAAATTTGCGGCTGGTAATACTCCAACAGCTTCTGATAGGTAGGCGCGGCGGCATGGTGAAACTCATCCACCACGATGTAATCATAAAAATCAGCCCCGGTTTTGGCCGTGAAATCCTGCGAGTTGAAGGTCTGGATGGAGATGAACAGGTGGTCGATGCTGTCCGCCTTGTAGTTGCCGACCAACAGCTCACCGAAATTGGCATCCTTCAGCACGGCACGGAAGGTGTACAGACTCTGTTTCAGGATCTCTTCCCGATGCGCCACGAACAGCAGGCGGCAGGGCTTGCCGGGATGCTGTTTGCAGAACCGCTTGTAGTCCAGCGCCGAGATGACGGTTTTGCCAGTGCCGGTGGCGGCCACCACCAGATTGCGGGTGTGCCCGCGCACGGCGCGCTCAGCTTCCAGCTTGTCCAAAATTTCCTGCTGGTAGGAATAAGGCTGAATATCCAGTGTGTAAATGCCGCTGTGGTCGGTCTCGCTGTACTTTTCGGCTTTCAGGGCACGCGCAAGGCGCTCCCGCTGGCCTTCGTCGTAGTACTCAAACTCGCCGGCGTTCCAGTAGCTTTCAAACGTGGCGGCGATCTTATCGATGGTCTCCGGCAGGTCTTTCCGGGTCACTTTCACGTTCCATTCCAGCCCGCTGGAAATGGCCGCGTTGGACAGGTTGGACGAGCCGACATAGGCTGTTGTAAAGCCGGTGTCCCGGTAGAATACATACGTCTTGGCGTGGAGCCGGGTGCGCTTGGTGTCGTAGCTGACCTTGATTTTGGTGTTGGGCAGCTGGCGCAGTTCTTCGATAGCCTTTACATCGGTGGCACCCATATAGGAAGTGGTGATGATGCGCAGCTCGCCGTCGTTCTGGTGAACTGCCGCAGTTCGTCCATGAGCAGGCGCAGGCCGCTCCATTTGATGAAGGACACCAGCATGTCGATGCGGTCAGCGGATACGATCTCCTTCTTCAACTCGGTGTACATCTGCGGCTCGTGGATGGGCCCCGGTAAACATGAGCTTTGCGCAAGGGACGTTTCCGGCCGCTCGATGTCCTTGGCAGCTTTTCCGGCGGCAAGGCGTGGGTCATTTTTCCATAAAAGCGCAAGAAGCTGCTCTGCCTGCCGGTCAACGCCCAGTGCGGCAAAGTCAGCTTCTTTGGTGGTCGTCTGGATGATGCTCACGATCTGGTTTGCCAGCTCGATCTGTGCTTCGATGCCGCCGCCGTTGTCCTGTACGTTGTCAAGGCCCTTCTGCACAACTTCGGTCAGGTACTGTGCCAATACCTTGGAGGCTTCGGCCGTGTCGATGGGCGCAGTGGACTTGCAGGCTTCCGGAACTTCCGAAAGTTCGCGGTTCAGCGCATTGTTGATGACCTGTTCGTACAGTCCGGGGTGCAGCATGATGACACTTCCTTGCAGTTTTCTTCTATTATAGCGCGGACAAAAGCCCTATTCAATGCTCACGATAAGGACGAGACATTGCTTAACCACTCAAAAACACAATAAACAGGCAGGCTGCTGACATATTTCTGTACTAATCTCTGGAAAGAAGTCAGAGAGGTGCAGCTGTGGTCTCTGCTGTGTAGATGGCGGTAAGGACTACTTGCGGCGTGTCATCAGGACCACCGAAGGCGGAAAATATGAGGACTACTGCGAAGAGCTTTCAGAGTGGGTGGAAGTTCCTGACCCGGACGATGATGACTGAACTCAAATGAACAAGACCCACAGATTGGGATGAGCATCCAATCTGTGAGTCTTGTTGTATCCATTAGCCGATACTTGTTGATACCAATTGATATCAATATACTGAAAACCAACAAAAGTCAAGTAAATAGGACTGCTTTAGCCCTTACTTAATGCGGATTCCCTTAAAATTGGCCGTATTTTAAGGGAAAGATGGAGCGATTAAGGGATTACTTCAACCGCAGGTACACAGTTGATTTGCCTGCTCCCACGCGTTTCAACTCGCCGTTTTCAACGAGTTTCCGCAGGGAACCCTCAATGGAACTAAGGCTCAGCGAAGGACAGAGTTCCCGGATATCCTGCTTGGTAAAGCGCCCGATCTTGTTCTTCGTAGCATTCCGAACAACTTCAATGGCTGGAAGTTTTGTTTCCACGAGGGCAAAGCGTTCTTCAAAATCGCGGTATGCAGAGAGAATGGTTCCCAAAATATATTTGATGAATGGAACAACATCCTCTGTGCCCTCGTACCATCCGCTTTGCGCCTGCGCAAGAGCGGAATAGTAGAGGTCTTTGTTCTTGGCAATCTTGGCTTCAAGCGAGATGTATTTCCCGACATAGAAACCGTTCTGATACAGCACCAGGGTCGTGAGAAGGCGGCTCATCCGGCCATTGCCATCGTTGAACGGATGAATACAGAGAAAATCATGGATGAACACAGGAATTGCGATCAATGGTTCTACTTCAAAGTTCCCGATCACACGGTTATATTCTTCGCAGATTCGGTCAAGAGCCGCTGGCGTTTCATAGGGAGCCAACGGGGTAAAAAGAACTTCGCTATGGCCATCGGGATAAGTTGCGCTGATATAATTCTGCACATTCTTTGTTCGTCCTGCGATGGGGTTGTTCATATGACTGTACAAGACCTTATGCAGCTGCAAAATATAATTCTGCGTAATCGGAATCACATCAAAATTTTCGTGAATGAGGTTCAGGACATCACGGTATCCTGCAATCTCCTGTTCATCCCGGTTGCGCGGTGTGGTTTTTTCTTCCACGAGCTGCTTGATTCGAGTGCTGGTGGTCACGATTCCCTCGATGGCATTGGAGGCCTCGGTGCTTTGCACCTTTGCAATCTCGACCAGATGTTCCAGTTCTTCAGGACGCTGCTTCAGATAAAGTTCCTGCTTACCCGCTTCTTTATAGATTGCAGCAATATAGCCGAGAATCTCGGAATCCCATTTTTGCTCTTTGATTTTGGAGTAATTGAATGCTCTCATGCCCTTACCGCCCTTTCTTTCCCTTAAAATATACTACATTTTAAGGGAAAAGCAAGGCGATTAAGGGATTCTGCTCTAAAAAAGCTGGACATCGAGAAGAACAAGTATATACGGCGACAAACGCTGACTTAAAGTGAAGGGGAGGTGAGCTCTGCCCTAACAATGATATAAATGATACTAATTGGTGTTAGCAGGCTTCTGATATTCGGCCATGATCCTTCTTGCCCTACCGCGCGTGGTATCCTCAAAGGTCTCATCTTCGCTGAAGCGCAGCCAGAAAGGATCTTCCATCAGGCAGGCATTGGTGCGCTTGACGATCTCCCACGCGTTGTAGTCAGGCAGGCCCATCATCTCCAGAATCTCCTTGCAGTCCATCCGATTCCGGGGAAAGATGCGCTTCTTTGCCCAGACGACCACATCGACCAGTGGGACTTTGCGGCTGCTGCCGATAAAGAGGTTCAAGGGCAGGTCGTACTGTAGCACGCCCTCATTGGCGCAGAGATACTGCCCATCTTCGCTCAGATGAGCGATTTCCCGTTCATCTAACATCAGTTTCAGGTAAGCCATATTTATACGCTCTTTAATAATTCTTTCCTCATGTGTGGAATCGCCCCATACCGTCCTTGCAGATAGCCCTTGGAGATGTTCTCACCTTTCCGGGGAGAAAACTCGGTCAGGGCGTAAATATCGGTCTGCATGGTCTTTTCATCCTTTTCTGCAAACCAAATCTGATCGCGTCGCAGCAACGTCAGGTCGAGAAGTCCGGTATCGTGCGTGGTGAAGATGAGTTGTGCATGGTTTGTATTGATAGCGGCATCCTGCACCATCTCGATCAGATGCCTTGTCAGCAGCGGGTGCATACTGGATTCGATCTCGTCTACTACCAAAACAGACCCGGATTCCAAAGCGGCAAGCCACATACCGATGTGAGAGAAGAAACGCTGTGTCCCAACGGATTCCTGCCCCAACGGGAGCCAGAAAACCCTTAGAAGTGCCATCTTCGGCATCGAGGGTGTGCAGTGCGGAAATGATAGGCTCTTCCTTGGAGCCTGTAATGCGGATGTCCTTGATACCGAGGTCTGCATACAGCATTTCATGCAGGATACGGCTCTTTTCAGAGCCGCCCTGCCGAATGGCAGACAATGTAGCATCCAGCCGCATTTCGGTTCCCATAAAGCCTGTCAGCTTTTCAAAGAACCACAGATACGCTTTTTCGGTCTGGGGGCAGTTCCACTCGTTGGAGCTGGACAGGTAAAGCCGGTTTTCTGCGGTGCGTCCGGCAAGGGTAAGCTGTTCCTGAACATTCTCGCGGAACTGATAACCATTGCCTTCTCTGGAAAAAACCATAGCCTCCCGGCCGTTGGGCCAGTGATAGAGATATTCGGTCAGGACTTTGGACTTGTCAAACGAGAACCCATAGGCATACTTGATGCCGCCATAAAAATAGATGGCTTCAAAGCTGGTCGGCTGTGTGGGCTGGTCAGTGAAAGCAAACGGCTCCTGCGGAAGGGACTCGCCTTTCAGCAGCTTGGCATATCGGCCACAGACCATTTCCCGCATGAGCAGGAGAGCATGGAGAACATTGCTCTTCCCGGCTGCATTTGCGCCGTACAGTGCCAGCACAGGCACAAGCTGTTTCTTCTCGTCCGGCGAAATCAGGCAATCAGACAGACTTTTATCCGTAGATGCTTTCAAGCTGATAATAGCCGTGTCCTTGATGGAGCGGTGGTTGGTGACTGAAAATTGAAGCAGCATCGCGATTCCTCCCAGATGATTTTCTGAATCTAGTGTACTCTATTCTAGGCAGAAAGTCAAATTTTGATTTTGAAATTTGCAAATATTCAGCAAAAATCAAGAATAAAATCTAAAATATCGGCTTTTGATATCGTTCAGATGCTATCGGGAATCATTCTGCATACACGATCTCCCTCACCATCACTTCCTCGGCCTGCGCTTTCAGCCCGTTCATGTGCGCCACCCAGAGAAGCTGTGCGCGCTCTTTGTCCGGTACGGGGTACTTGTCTAACAGAGTGTTCATCGTGCGTTCCAGCCACGCGCAGGCCGTTTTCTGGACTTCCTGCAAATGCGGCCAGAGCGTACCGTTCAGCAGCATCTGGTTGTACAGCACAGGACGCTGATTCTTGAGATAGACCAGCCGCATCCGGCCATACTTGCCCAGCGGTTCGGTATCATCGGTCTGCGGCAGGGTGAGCAGGGGCAGCTGATACTCCCCGACCTGGGCGTAATGGATCTCGGTGCGGACGGCGTTCGTGTTCTTCATGGAAATTCTCCTTTGCATTTTCAACAGGCGTTGCGTTCTTTGTGGAAAACAGCGCTTACTTCTTCCGATTCTGTGCGGTCAGCCAGTTGCCCTGCGCCTGATAGTAGTGCTCCATCGTGGTGGGGGCGTTCAGGATGGTGGTGCGCAGATAGGCCATGATGTTCTTGATGGGCTGGGTGGTGCTGGACATCACATCGAAGATGTACTCAATGTTGTTGGCTGGTCAGCTTGTCCAGCCGCAGCCGGATGGCTTTGGTGGTCTGCGGCTGCTTGCCGACATACTGGGTCTGCCGAGAACAGCAGTACATCTCCACAATGTTGTCCAGCAGTTCCTCCAGCTTGTCGGGGTCGTACCGCTGGGCAAGGATGTCGATCTCCAAACGTTCCCGAAACTCCTCCCGTACCTGTGCTTCCATCTGGTCAAAATCTGCGGATTCGCCTGTCGGCCCTGATAGATTAGTACTTTGTCTTTTAGTATTTTGTTATTAGTATTTTGTTGCGTTGCCTTTTCCAAATTGGGCTCAGCCAAATTTGGAAAATCCAAAAATGGTGAAGAACAAGGTTTCATGCAGCTTTTTCGGGCTTTTGGTTGCGGACGGGTTCGATGGCCCGCCTTCCTTGCCGGGAACGGCAGGAGCGTCCTCAACAGGCGATTCATAAACCTGATAATCGTAGTCGATGATCTGCCCTTTGGCATTGCGGACTTTCTGACGGCGGACGTAGCCGTGTTCTTCCAGTTCCAGAACAGCGGTGCGTACACTGTCCAGACCATCCTTGCAACCAACGGTCAGCCCTTTCAGGCTGTAATCCCAATCGTCCGGCAGGGAGAGCATATAGGACAGCAGTCCCTTGGCTTTCAGGGACAGCCTCTTATCCTGCAGGTGGTGGTTGCTCATAACGGTGTAGTTGACGTTTTTATTGACGCGGAATGTTGACATGGCGGCTTCCCTTTCAGCCCAATGCGGGCAAGAGAAAACGCAGCATCTCCCGGCTTTCGGGAAACGCTGCGTTCAGACAGGGAAGCCTGCTGTGAGCTGGCACAGCAACGGCAGCACTGCATATTTCTAACGGACATCTAACACAACTACACCTGAAATGCAGCCAGCTGACGGCCCGTGTGAAAAAGGCTTTTTCAACGTCATTTCGCAAAAATGCGGCTGATTTTTGCCTGCAAATTGCGGTGTGACGTGCCTTTTTTGAGGTTACAAAAATGCCCTCAGCTGCCAATGACGGCCGCGCGGGACCAGCTTCATCCAACAATTTTAACGACTCGAATCGTTTTGTCCTTAATCGGGCACGTGGGTTCGAATCCCACAAGGCACCCTGTCAAAAAGCACCTAATGAACGCAAGTTCTTAGGTGCTTTTCTTCGTTTATACCCCAACTTTTTACCACACTCAGGCAAAAAATTCAGGGTTTCCAGGGTTCAGGTGACACCGTTAATCATGCTATCCTGTGCGCTCCATGTGGTGCCGCTGGCTGCACTGTTGATACCGGCGCTGCGTCCAGTCTTGCCCCTGTAGTAATCGGCGCTGGGGCCGATCACTCTAGCATCGTCACCAGTGACGCAGGCCCAGTGCTTGGAATCCAGGGCGCTGCAATACTGGCGCTGGGCATCCAGAGCGGCGCGGGCAGTCTTGATGATGTGGTTGAATGCGTCCACGCGCTCGGTGGGAGTGCGGTAGTACTGGCGGAAATAGGGGATCATGTCGTGCTGGGCTGCATAGCTGCCAGCAGCGCGCAGCACCGTTTCATTGCTGGCGTTGCGCTCACACAGCGCGGAAAACTCGGCGGCGCTCATAGGGAGCCCGCTACTCAGCAGGCGAAAATCTGCGCTATCAAGTTCTGCACCATTGGGCGCGGTGCGCTTCATCAGATCCTCCTTAAACTCCTGCTCAAGCTGGCCCAGACGGGCAGCCGCAACGGTACGGAGGTTAATCATAGCGTTTTCGCAGTCGATCCGCACGCCGCGCTCGTAGTCCTCCGTGTATGCGCCAGAGCGTCGGCCCGCTGCTGCGCGCTCCATGATTCCCTCATAGTGCACGCGCTGCTCGAAGTAGTCCCGCACGATCTGGCGGGCATCATCAATAAAATTTGCATTCTGGTTCATGGTCTGCACCTCTCGTTCTTTCATTTATCTGCTTTCTTGCTGGCGTAGGGGCCTACGCCAAAGCGCTGGGCGGCAAAAGTCAGGGCCTCGGCCTCGGTATGGAAAGCCCACTTTCCAGGACCCGCCCAGACCTGCCAGGCGGTCACAACGCCATAGGGCGTGCGCACCTGCACGATCTGCACAAGCGGAAACTGCTCGTCAGTCGTCGGGTAACGCTGGATCGTCCAGAAACGTGGCTGCGTCAGGTCTTGCTCTTCCACACGCTCAACGATGGGAAAACTTTTCGCTCTTGGTGTCATTCGTTCACACCTCCTTCCTGTTCGTCGTTCTCGCTACCTGCGCCCAGGAACCCAGGCGGGGCCGTGCGGGGCACGTCGTCGATCATCACCACAGTGGGCACCGCTGCGCTGCCTGCGCTGTCGGAGAAGCGCAGAGCGAATTCCAGCAGCGCCCGCGCGGCAGCAATCTTGTTGATATCCGATGCACTGGGGTTGTCCACGATCTTTCGCAGAGTCTCCACAGCAGCACCGGTGCAGGCGCTCAGGCTTTGCACTGCCTCCTGCATCTGGGCATCACGCCCGGCGGCAAGAGCTGCGGCGTATTCCGGTTTCTTGCCATATTTTACCAATGCGCTCATGCTCATGCCACAGGCGCGGGCCGCTGCTGCGCGGCTTGGGCTGGAAAGTTCAGCCGCCAATGCTCGCCGCTGTTTTGCTGATAACAGAAAAATCACCTCCTAAATGGTAATTTTTAGTAAATTGTCGGATGCTCAGCCCTCCGCCGGGGCGGCATTGTTGTTCCGGATCTGCTCCGCCAGAGCGCCAGCCCGATCCTTCCAGGGCTGGAGCTTTGCCTTGTTCTCTTCAAACGCTGCCGCTCTGGAGGGCGAAATATCCAGCGACGCACCCAGGTGCAAACGTTTGGTAAACCTAGCCATTTCAGCGGGCCAGCGCTTCCGGCAATATGCGAGTGCATCTCTGCTGCTGTCGAAATACTGGCCGCTTCCAGCGTACTGCACACACCAACTGCGGCGCTCAGGGATCTGGAGCACTCCAGCCTGAAGCAGCAGCACCGCAACGTCTGAGGGAGCAAACGCCGTGCCATAGTGGTTCCGATCCGGGCACACCGGCACGGTGGACATCTCACCAAACCATTGCTCCGTGACCTCAAAACGCCGCTGCACGCTGAAGTCGAAAAGCTCGCCCTTGGTGGGCACCGCGAAGATCTCCACAAACACCTCAACGTCCTGGTCGATAAAGCGTGAAGGTACCATAAAACACTCCTTTCGGGGCGATCTCTGCCGCCCTCCTCTCCCCTGCCTGCCGCGCTGGGCGGGGCCAGCTCTGGCACCCTGCGCCAGTTGGCGCGCGGCGGTCAGGGTCAGTTTTATGAATCACAAAAAATGACGTTATGTCGTTTAGGTGGAGGACAGTGCAGGACAATAGGTAAAACCCTATAAAAGAACACTAAATTTTCTTTAGAAAAGTTTCCGGTTTGTCCTCCGTTGTCCTCCACCCTTAGCCTATAACAAGAGTCAGAACCATTCAGGCAAGAGTTTTAAACCACGGTAGAAATTGCCCTGTTTTGTTTTCTTCCAGCGAATGCCCACGCCCTCCAAAGCGGCCTTGAACTCGTCTTGTCTTCTGGGAAACTCACCCATGCGTGTGCTCCACTCGCGATAAGTCGCCAGAACAACGCCTGATTTTTCGCTGTAGTCCTTGCCGATCTCGCAACAGTCCTCCAGGAAGTGGGCTAGCCAATCATTGTCGGCCTTGTACTCCTCCACCGCCTCGCGGACGCAGGGCGGCGGGTCCAGCTTGAAATCCGCCGCAATGAACCGGCGCGCGCCCTCGATGATCCAGGACAGCACCGCGCCGCCTGCGTGGTCGAACAGGTGCCCGGCCATGTCCTTGATCTCGCCCGCCTCGTTGCGGAACTTTGCCCGGCACGGCACGACGACCAGGCGCGACCATGTGCCAGCATCAGAGCTGCCCACCTTGGGCAAGAAGTTTGTGAAAAGGACGCAGGTGTGCGACGGGATGAACTCGAACGGCTGCTTATACTTTGGTTCAGCGTGCACAGCGTCCGTACTGCACAGGCGCTTGAGCATAGAAACATCAAGCCGCGTGCCCTCCTCGAGTTCTGCGGCCAGCACAAGCCGCTTGCCGCGCAGCTCTGCCAGTTCGGGCAGCTTGTTCCGGTTCGGGTTCGCCGTCAGCGCGTCGGCGCTCAGAGTGCCCGCATAGCTACCCAGAACACGCGCCAGAACGTTGAAAAAGGTCGATTTACCGTTACCACCGCTGCCGTATGCAATGATGAGCTGTTCTTGGTAGACGTGCCCGACGGCAGCAGCGCCCGCCACTCGCTGGAGGTAATCCGCCAACGCAGCATCGCCGCAGGTGAAGCGCTGCACGAAGGTCTGCCAGAGGGGCGCGCCCGTGCTGCCCGGGTCCACCGCGCACGCCTTGGTGCACTTGTCCGCCGGGTCGTTCGGTCGTGCCTTGCCGGTCTTGAGATCCACGGTGCAGCCAGGACAGTTCAGCAAAAACGCATTGCTGTCCAGCTTCTCCGTGGGCACGTCGCAAAGGTGCTGTGCCTCGCCCAGTGTGGCCCGAATCGCAGCACCAGAGCGCTGGGCAATGACGAACTTTGCAAACGCCTTGGCGGCATCCTGCTTTGCCTTGGCGTTGCTGCTGTCCTCGATCCCGGCGGCGGCTGCTGCCTTGACCTCCTCGCGGGCCTGTACGATCTGCGCGTCAGTCAGAGCATGGAACCGGCGGTGCGCTGCCGACTCATCGGCAGCGAACTTGCTGCCGTCCCACACAAGCCAGCCCAGACCCGCACTATACAGCACCTCGCCTGCGTTACGGCGCTCGAAGATACGCGCCTGGGCAAGGTTCGAGTAGTCGGAGGGTCGTAGGCCTGCCGCGTCTGTGCTGCCCTCCTGAAGGCCCTGCAGCGCGTAGGCTGTCGGGTCCAGATAATCGGGCTTGTTGGCCACCTTTGCCCGGTAGGCTCGCACAGCGGCCCGCCAGATGGTTCCTAGCTCGTCGTCGTCCAGCGGCGGCACGCACTGCGCGGCCTTTGCGTCGAATAGTTGGCGGGCCGTGCCACGTCCGCGCCCTTGGCCTTGAGCACTTTCAGTGCGTAGGCGCTCAGGGTGTCGTTTTCGGCTGCCCTGCGGGATAACCTCCACGGAGGCCGCTGCGTGCTCCTCGTGGCGGTGCTTCGGTCTCAGGGTCCAGTACCTCATCCGAGAGTAAAAAGGCCCGTCCACGGCCCCGCCCTGGGGGCACTCAGTGCCAAAGAGAACCGTGCGCGTCCACGCAGCTGCATCGTAGTACGGGGAAGCGGCT
>ENA-OQEL01000445-OQEL01000445.1-human-gut-metagenome-genome-assembly--contig:-NODE-445-length-14977-cov-3.229764_pt1 | contig 14977 bp, 21 predicted proteins | sample MGYA00242796_ERZ504637 | MGnify/ENA primary metagenome ERZ504637 (study PRJEB26092, sample SAMD00036306) | human gut metagenome | host: Homo sapiens | study: EMG produced TPA metagenomics assembly of... | reverse complement strand
AAAAAGACTGAAAAGAAATTTTTTGCTTTTTAAAGAAAAAGTTTGGCAGACTGTTCACCATGCAAAATGAATATTTCTCGTTTTTTGCCATTGCCAATTTTAACTATGTGTTATCCATTACATTTGAAAGCCGATTTGGAAATAAGCTCATGTATCAACATGCGATGAAAGCGCCAGATGAAATGCGAGGACTACATAGACTGTTTTATTTATATACCAAAAAAATATTTCTTGCAGAAAAAGGTAGGCGTTTTGTACAATAAATGTTGATCTGATGGCGCAGGAAAAAGAAGGAAGATAAGGAATCATAGATGCAGAGGAATGACAGAAGCTATAAAAACTTAAAACAAAAACAGAAAAGTGCAATAGCTGATAAAACATACAAAATGTATCTGAAGTTTTACCTTGAAAATCAGAGAATGCCGGATGCTGCTGAAATGAATGATATTTGCAAAAGTCTGTTTGCGACTGTTCAAACACTTGCTCCCCAAACTGAATATGAAGACTTCTATAAAATTGTCGAAAAGCGTGAGAGGGGATATGAAGAACGTATCCTGAGAGATATTGAGAGCGGAATTACATTGGAAATACTTACAGCGAAAAAAAGCATAAGAAGCGCCAGAAGAAAAAGCTGTTATTATAAAACAGAAGAAGCAACAGAGACAGGCAAAACGGAAGAAAGAAGCAAGAGAAAAGTCGACAGCAGATGAAATCTTGCAGGATGACAGACTTTTTCTTTATTGCAGGTTATACCTCCGGAGGTGCAACCATATGGTGTCACCTGGGAGGAAATGGAAATGGAACCATGGGAGGATTTGAAAGAAAAATGAGTGAGTTGTCAGTGCAACATCATTCATCTCTTGAAACAGAATCTGATTCCCGATTTTGGCTGAAACAAGTCAGAATAGATATCATAAATCTTTGAACGATCCAAATACAAAATATAGCAAAAGTGCGATTGACGCCAACAATATCTTGTGTTAATATGATTGTGAGATTTGTATTTGTATCTGTAGACACAGATAAGAAACGCTGGTTCCGGATCTGACCGGGAGTAAAACATTAAGGAGCCAAAAGCCTCCTGCCTTTGTAATGAATAAGGTCATTTAGAATGAAAATTTCTAAATGGCCCTTTTTTTGTTGCAAAAATATGGCAGACAACAAGTACAGATCAGCAAATAAGGAAAGGAGGATCATAAAAAACACAAGGAAACTCAGAATGCAAGGAGGGCGTTATGAAACGAAAAAAGATGGAAAAGGAGGTCGTGCACCTTCTTGAATGGATTATCGAATATCCAGGAGTATGGCAGATCGTATGTAATCCAGATGGAAAAGAAACAAGGGCATCTTCTAATCGAAACCGTTCTGACCGTGCAGAAAACCAGCGTTCAGCTTCCAGAAGCACCAGAAGTGAAAGAGCAGCAGAAATGGATGACCGTGACTATGACAGGGAACGTGAAGGTGGAAGATACAGAAGCAATACCAGAACAGATGCATCGGATGACAGACAGAGATCAAATTCTGGCGGGACAAGATCCAGAGGAACTTCGGCAAGAAGCCGGGAGCGTAGTCAGGATATTGATGACCGGTACATGGAAACAGATGATGAAAAACTGGATTTTGACTGAGCAAATCATAGGAGAAAATGCTTATGATGGTGAAAATGAACAAATGGTTGTCTGCACATAAAAAGCTGTGCGTGATAACTGGAATTTTTGGTCTGTTAGTATCACCATTTTTATGGCCGGTATTTCTGGCAGTGATCATACATTCCCTTTCACTGGTCATTCCGGTTGCAGCAGGACTGTTTTTCTATGAAAAATTTATTATGAAAAAGGACAAGGAGGAAACGAATGAGAATGATGATGACAACAAACAGCAAAAGAACCATGCAGATGCCCGTAAAGTACATGCAGATGCTGAAAAGACCGAGGATTTACCGAAAAATCATGAGAAGGGATCGGAAACGGTAAATTTCAATAATCAGGAGAAGCAGGCAAGATGCAGGGCACAGGCTGCCATATGGTACGAAAATGAAGGCTTTGAGCGGATCCAGGCGATTCGGAAAACTCTGGAATCTGAAAATCGAAACCGTTTTTCAGTAAACAGGGAAGGAATCTGCAGTATTTTCATTGGAAAAAGGAATTTGGAACCGAACTTCCGACAAACGAAGGCCTGGATGTGGAACTGACGGGAGACTGGAAACCCACAAAATATGGAATGCAGTATAGTGTGAGCAATTTTTCAGTAACCATGCCAACCACAAAAGAAGGTATTCGGACTTATTTGTCGTCATCCCTGATCAAAGGGATCGGACCGGCAATGGCAGCCCGCATCGTAGAAATGTTTGGGGAAGATACACTAAATGTTTTTAATGACAGCCCGGAGAAACTTCTTCAGGTAAAAGGAATTACGCAGAAACGCTTAGATGACATTTTGGAAGGATATCAAAAAAGCAGTGCCATCCGGGAACTGATGATGTATTTGTCCCCCTTTTGGGGTGACTCCTGCAAAAGTATCAAAAATACGGAGAAATTTGGTCCTTCTGCAGTTATGATCGTGAAAAGAGGAGCCTTTCCGGCTCTGTGAGGTTCATGGATTTGGATTTTTGACTGTTGACCAGATTGCAGTAAAGGCAAAACATTTCCGTGCAGACGATCCCCTTCGCATTAAGGCTGCTATTTTGCATTCAGCAGGTCATACCGGTGTGGTACTTCTTTGCCGTGAGATAAGCATACGAAAATCGGAAGAAAAATGGCATTGAGGGGAAATTGAGCAGGAATTGAAGAAAAAAAATATATTAGTGCTTACGTTCTTCATGTACATCTTGTTGTGATTTCATTGTTTTTTATCGTATAATATGGATACTGGAGGTGGTTTGGATGAAATACAAGAACAAGATTTTAGTTGTCGATGATGATAAAGAATTAGTGAAAATGCTTTGTAGTTATTTTAATATGAAACAATATGAAACCATTACGGCTACAGATGGAATGGAAGCATTAAATAAAATAAAATGAAACCGGATATTATTTTGTTGGATATCAATATGCCACGCATGGATGGGATTGAAGTATGTCGTCTGATACGCAGTAAAGTGTTATGTCCAATTTTATTTCTAACAGCAAGAGTTGACGAAGATGATAAAATTAATGGGTTGCTTTCAGGTGGGGATGATTATATTACGAAACCATTTAGTCTTCGGGAGTTGGAAGCAAGGATTGTCACAAACATAAAGAGAGAAGAAAGGCATCAACAAAAAACGGAATACCGTTTCATGGATGAAATGCTGATTGATTATTCTGAAAAAATAGTAGCTATAGCTGGACACAGGATGGAGTTCACAAAAATTGAATATCAGATTATTGAATTCTTATCCATGCATCCAGGGCAGGTGTTTGATAAAGAACGTATATATGCACAAGTCTGTGGATATGATGCGGAAGGGGACAGTAGAACGATAACGGAATTAGTACGGCGTATAAGGAAAAAAATAGCGGATTATTCAGAAAAAGAATACATAGAAACTGTATGGGGGATTGGATACCGATGGAAAAAATAAGAAACTTGTCACTGAAAAAAACAATTCTGCTTTATTTTGTGATCAGCTTAACGGCAGCATTTCTGTTATCTGGATTTACAGTTCATTTTGCAGGAAATATGCAGAATAAAATATGGGAAAAATATATTGATTATGCAGATTATACGGACGTGTTTCAGCAATATGGAAAGAAATACGAGATTGAGATATCAAGACCTAATCAATCGCAGATGAATCGTTTGGACTATCATCTTTCGGAAATGTGTGACTTTATGGAAACATATTCGGTACTGATTTTTTCGATTGTTGGGAGTGTTGTTGCGGTATTCTTTTTTTATAAAAATAAGTTAAAGACACCTCTACAGGAACTAAAAGATGCCTCACAAATGATTGCAGATAATGAACTGGATTTTCATGTGTCCTATGAAAATAAAGATGAGATGGGAACTTTGTGTAAAGAATTTGAAATGATGCGAAGTGATTTAGCAGATAACAACAGAAAGATGTGGCGAATGATTGATGACGAGAAGGCTTTGCGGAATGCAATTGCACATGATATACGTTCTCCACTTTCCATATTGCGTGGGTATCAGGAAATGCTCTTAGAGTTTGTTTCTGCTGAGAGTATAAAAACAGAGGATGTTATTGATATCTTACAAACAGGCATGTATCAGATTGACCGTATAGAGCATTTCACGGAAAACATGAGAAAAATGTCCCATTTAGAACAGAGGGAACTGCAATGCTCAGAGATAGAATTATCGGAACTGGCAAAAAAGATTGAGGCAGAAGCTGCCATGCTGTCCAAGAAGGAAAGTAAATTATGTAAGGTAGAAAGAGCGCAGGAACAAAACATTGTGAAAGTGGATGAGGAACTTGTCATGGAAGTGACAGACAACTTACTGGAAAATGCGGTTCGATATGCACAAAAAAGTATTGCTTTGCAGATAAAGAAAAAGGATGGTTTTCTTATAATTTCTGTTGAAGATGATGGAATAGGATTTGTGGATACTGAGGAAAAAGTAACAGAACCATTTTATCATAAGAATCCACAAGATGATTTAAAGCATTTTGGCCTTGGTATGTATATTTCTCGTATTTTCTGTGAAAAGCATGGAGGAAATTTGAAAATATATAATGCCAGACAAGGCGGTGCTCATGTAGAAGCTCTTTTCAAAGCTGAATAAAAATACTTTATAAGGCTGAAATCACAAATAAAGTGGTTTTAGTCTTTTTTGTTGTGAATTTATTGAGAATTGATTTGTATGATGTTGTTAAAGAAATAAAGAAAGGAAGAGATACAATGAAAACAATCATAAAAAGAAGTATACTTGATTATTTAAAGAACCCTGTTTTGTGGATTGGCTTGATTATTATAGTTGCCAGTATGTATCAATGTCTGTCATCGTATTTGCAAATTCATTATATCAAACAGAATGAACAGATCACACAAAATGACGTAGCATTGGAAGATGCTGATGTCATGGATGGGTACATTCCCACATCTGATGATAAAGAAAGAAGAAGGGAGTGGGAAGATACGATCAAAGAGACGTTAATGGACACCTCCAAAAATGGTTTTGGATTTAGCAGGCAGGAAGCAGATCATGTAATGAAAGAAATTCAGAATATGGATGTAAAGACTGCTTCTGAGTTTTTGGAATCCCAATATGGCTATTATAATGCAATATATGCTTATGAGGACCTTGAAATTCATAAGGGGACAGCAGAAGAAATCAATCATTATATCGAGCGGAAATTATCCGAACATTCTTTTTCCTGGTACTTTGCCAAAAAATTTACGGATTTTGCAGGATTGCATATGGCCTTTTTTGCAACAGTCTTGCTATCATTTTTATTTATTCAGGATACACGAAAAAGTACCTATGAATTATTACATACAAAGCCTGTTACGGCAATCCAATATATATGTGGGAAAGTAATAAGCGGATTCATTAGTATGCTGGGAGTATTAGTGATTTTGAATGTTATATTCTTTATGCTGTGTTTGAAAACGTCTTTAGAATCGGGCTTTCCAGTAACACCAATTGATTTTTGCGTGAATTCTCTGATCTATATTGTTCCGAATCTTTTGATGATATGTTGTGTCTATACAATTACAGCATTAATATTTAAAAATCCGCTTCCGGCAGCACCAGTTTTGTTTTTACACATTATATATTCAAATATGCTGACCGAGAAGAATGATATTTATTATATGAGACCGTTCTCTATTATGGTGCGATTTCCTGGCAGGTTTTTTGAAACACATGCAGCCAAAATGTCAAATATAAATCAGATTATGCTTGTGATCGCATCTGTTATATTAGTATGTATTTCTGTTACAATCTGGAAAAGGAGGAGGGTTCATTGAAAACGGAACTAAAAAACTGCCTGTCGTTATATAAGATTTTTTATTCATGTGCATTTATACTGATATTGTGTGTTATTCATCCGATTATATACTATGAAGAAATCGGTTCAGCAATTCAGTCTCCAATAGCATTTTTAACAATTATTTTTTGTAGTGACACATATTTGATGGAAGTAAAAAGTAAGCGTGCCGATGTATTTCATTTGTATGATCAAAAAAAGCAGTTAAAAGTAATATCGCAGAGAGTGGGCGTTCAAATATTATATTTATTAATACTTTCTTGTGTTGGATATGTTTTGTTTTTCTGGCAAAAACCGGGCAGTGTAAACGAAGGCATTTCGGGTATTCAGATATTTCTTTTATATTTCATTGCAATGTTTGGAACTATCTGGTTTTGGAGTATATGCTCTGTGATTTTGTGTACATTGCTTCGAAATATGTGGGCAGGTATTGGATGTTTATTTGGAATTGTCATTGGACTTATATCAAAAGCGGGAAGTTCATTTTTCGGAAATCTGGGATTGTTTTCTTTCAGCTTTTGTGAACCTACTCAATTAATGTCCGAGAGTTGGATTTATGGAACGCTTGTGTCTTTTATAGCGGGGCTGTTTTTATTTGCAGTATTACCAATTACTTTAAAGAAAAGAGGATAGATTATGAGTATTAGAATAAATGATTTAACAGTTAGATTTAAAAATGGTGTAGTTGCAGTAAATAAGGCATCTCTTGAAATACCTAAGGGAATTTACGGACTTTTGGGTGAGAATGGTGCTGGAAAAACCACTTTGATGAGGGTTCTTACAACTGTTTTAAAACAAACGGAAGGAATGGTTTCCCTTGATGGAATTCTGTATAACGAGGGAAATTATGAGAAAATACAGAAAAAGATTGGTTATCTTCCACAGGAAATCGACTTATATCCGAATCTTACGGTGAAAGAATGTCTTGTATATATGGGGGGACTGTCAGGAGTAGCCAGAAATGACCTCGAACAAAGAATTACCTATTATCTGGAAAAGACTTCTCTTACAGAGCATCAGAATAAAAAAATGCGGCAATTATCTGGTGGTATGAAGAGACGTGTCGGACTCATACAGGCACTTCTTAATAATCCGGATTTTTTGATTATTGATGAACCAACAACTGGGTTAGATCCGGAAGAAAGAATCAGGATCCGCAATCTTTTGGTTGATTTTTCAAAGGATAGAACTGTGCTGTTTTCCACTCATGTAGTAGAAGATTTAGCAGCAACCTGTACACAGCTTGCCATTATGAAAAAAGGAAGTTTTTTATATTCTGGAAGCGTGAGTGGGTTGCTGGAAAATGCAAAGGGCTGTGTTTGGAATTGTACGGTACAAAATGCAGAAGAAGCCCGTTTGTTAGAAGCCAATTATTCTATATCATCTAAGCAGTATGTAGAAAATGGAATTCATATGAAAGTATTAAGCAAAGGAAAGCCAAATGAGAATTGTGTCCTGGATAATGATATCACTTTGGAAGATGCATATATTTATTTGACGAATAGTTGAATATAACGGCGGGCAAGTTGCCCGCCGTAAATTATGCTTATTTTGTTAAAAGACCGGATAGATTTTTTCCAATGCAAAATCCAATCTGTGGATATAACTCCTGAATTTCCTGATATTTTGCTTCAATCATTTCTGGTTCATCAGCCCAGATCTTTTCATATATTTTGAAAGCTCTTTTAAAATGTGTTTTGGCTTGCGGAAGATTGGCAGTCATCAGATAAATGGTTCCAAGGGTTTCCTGTACTTTGGCATAATCCAGACAGTCATCGGAATGGTATTCCTTGATGATGCCGGATAATTTTTGCAATTCAGAGATGCCTCTTTCGGGTTCCTGCTGTTCTGTCAGGAACATTGCATAATTGGCAATCTGAGGTATGCTGTCATTTATATGAAGCAGGTTAAATTGGTCAAGCAGTGAGATACTTTTTTCCATGTGTTCTCTTGCAAGATCGGGATGACCGTTCATGCGGTAAAGTCCACCGAGATTGGCATGAAGGTTGGAAACAAGGCGAGCATTGTCAGCAGTGATATTTTCTATCTGGGCAAGTGCATCCTTTTCCAGTTTTATTGCTTTTTCTGGCTTGATTTCAAGAGTAGCCTGAAAATCCAGTAACAATGCCCGGTCAGAGTCGGTTCCAATGTTTTTTGTCTTTAACAGCCCCGTCAGTTCCTGAATGATTCCCTTCATACCTTTGTGATAGTTATAGTTATCCATGTATGGAAATGCATTTTCCAGAAAAAGCAGATACTTTGGTATATCATCCTTTTCAATCAATTCTATGATATTTCCGATTGTTTGAAATAGCTTTTTGTAATAATCGACTTCAATTCCATGCATTAAACATATTTTCTGTAAAGAATCCAGTAATATGTGGCAGCGAGTCACAGATGGTTTTGTCTCTGAAAGGGTGATTTCCTGAATCATTGGATGCAGAGAGATAGTGCGACGTGTTGTTGTCTGAACAAAACCAGTCTCAATTAAATCGTTGATTTCATTTAAGGTAGGCAGTTCCAGCCATTTGGCGAATATGCGGGCAGAAATACCAGTGTAAGGAAGAAAACACAAATTGCACATGATATCCTGCTGTTTTCGGGATAAAGCATATAGTGAAAATAGAGTATGGATATGACTATAATAAGTGGCTTTACTGCTTTGACCATCCTTGATTATCTTAATTTTATCTTCATTATCGAGAGATGCTCTTTCTTCCTGAAGTTTTGCTAATAACTGACCTGGAGTTGAAATTCCATTTTCCAAAAGTTTTGCAGCCAGTTCTACAGCAAAAGTATGATAGTGTACGGTCTCTATGATTTTTTCGACGGTCGAACGATACTTGTCTGCTTCTGAATAAAATGCAGATGTCAGTTGGAAAAGAATGTTTATATCCTTTATTTCTTTTAATTGAAAAGTACAGTATTCATTCAGATTACTTCTGGTCGTAAATAAAATCTGACAGCGGTATTTTAATACTACTGACAGAAAACTGTCCTGTGTAGCTGTGACATTAAAATTATCTATGATAAGCAGAGTATCGGATTTCAGGGAACGCAGAAAACGGTTATGTCTTTGAAACCGTTTCTGTTCGCTGATTTCTGGTGGATCATCAATAAAATCCATGTCAGTAATGTCCTGATGAAGATCACCTGTATATTCTACATATAGAATGTTAGTGTAATGCTTTTTGTAATGTTTTTCGTAGGCTTTGGCAAGTTCGCTTTTACCAATACCGGCAATTCCGCAAAGAAAAACATGACGGTTTTCCTCAAGCATGGTATATAATTCTTCTAGTTCTTTATCTCTTCCGATAAAATGACGGCATGGTTTCGGAACCTCACTGTCCATAATATAATCCAGCACAATGGGTGACAGGGCACCTCCGGCAATTAATTTTTGATTTTTAGTATCACGTTTGATAAATTGTCGCTCCATGCCAAAGAAATCAGCTTTGCAAGAAAAAGCAGACGTGAGCTGGCTGGTTTGTACAGAGAAGCCAGATTTTTCTTTTTGGCATCGGAGATGGTGTCATCTTGTATAAATAATGTGTATATATCCTGCATAGCCATATTGCAGTCAGACATCAATGGAAGCAGATTCTGGTGAATGGTTTCTGCCAGTTTTTTCTGATTACTGGGTTTGGAATAGTAGGCAGATATTTTGGGGACTGATCTTTGCTTGACCGGTCAGCCAACGACAAACCAGACCATTATCCATAGAAAAATCCTGATTTGCCGGATCATCCATAAAATCTTCAAATAATTCGTATAAAAAATCAGGCTGACTCATTTGATTACTTTCGCTGATATGATTTTTTAAGCAAGTGCTAATAGAAGAAAAATCGCATCGATTCAATAGAAATTCCCCTTTCGTAGTTAAGATTGAGTATATCTATCATAACACGAACATATATTCGATTCAAGAAAATGCGGATATTTTTAAATTGATTGTGTCAATTTACAATCAATTTCTATTCAATGTGGTTTTCCGGCAGGTTCTGTAAAATAAGCTCAGATCAAAACAATAACGGGAGGAGCTTATGCAACAGAATATTGAATTTGAGCGGTGCATTGATTTTCTGGTACGGATGATTGATAAGTACGGCGAAGAAGTCCTCCGGGAGTTGGAGGAAGAAAAACAGAATAAGCAAGAAAAAGAAGCGGCAGTTTTCTGAAATACAAAATGTAAATCATACTGTCGCATTTTTTCGTGTATTTTTAAATCAAATAAATTTTAAAAGCTGATGCAGAGTGTGTGGCTCATTATTCTGGGAAGCGGTAATACGAGTATCAAAATGGCTTGAAATGATTCTGTGTATAAAAGCTCAGAAGAAATTCATTATCTTCGCATTCAAGAAACTCCATAACGCCGCCTACGGAATATTTGAGACTGGATATGGTTTCCAGTGCAAATCCCAGTAGAATATTTCCAGGGATTCGTTTATTCTTTGGAAGAGAATAGTTCTTTCCCAACTGGGCAATCAGGTAAGCTGCGGTAGTATAGGATTGTGTTTCTTCATCCAAAATACTGACACGGGACAGCTTTTTTTGCCATTGTCTTGCTGATATTTGAAGCACGGACAGAGATTGGTTTTACTGTAAGTGAAAAATAACCAACCAGTGAAGCATCTTCAGCATCAAATACCAGATAAGTGATAGATTGATCTTTTTTGGTAAACTCAATCGCATTATGTAATAAAAAGTATTCCACATCGGGATTTTTGGGACAAGAAAAATCGGAGAGTAAGTCGTAAAGACTTTCCTCTCCGATATATGTCGGTTCGTCTTTATACAAATATGCCCGAATATTAACGGTAAAATATTTATCAGACATGTTTTTTCTTCCTTTTTGACATTAAAGCTAAGATTTCCTGTGGGTTCGTTAACTGACGTCCGGGAAGTGTCTGCTTTGGTGTGCGGTCACGGTCGGCTTCGTCAATTGCTGCGACAAAACGCTTTACGCTATTTGGATTGGATACGACAAAATTATGAGTAATACTTGAAGTAGCCATACTAACACCTCCTCTTTTTTGGCTTTTTGTGTATTTATAGTATATGCAATGTGTGATAAAAACACAATATCAAAAACAGAAATTATTTCTAAATAATTTTCAAGCCGGACATTTATTAGACGCTTCCGGTAAGCGAACAATATTTTCGAGCCAATCATTTATAAGTCGCCAATGGTGGGCGGGCAATATTTTGATAACAGAAATGCTCTGTATCTAACTTAATTATACGATTGGCGAAGAAATGCGTCAATACGGAGAATAAGTATTGAAAATAGTTGGAACAAGTACTAAAATAAGGTTGGGACAATAAAACAGAGTTATACTGCGAGGAAGATTATGAAGAATAAAAAGATTAAATGCGATATATATACCAGAGTATCCACAACCATGCAGGTAGATGGCTACAGTCTGGATGCTCAGAAAGAAAAACTCAAGAGATATGCGGAATTTCAGAACATGGAAATCGTAAATGAGTATTCCGATGAAGGTAAGTCTGGAAAGAGCGTAGAGGGCAGACCGGAATTTCAGAGAATGTTAGATAATATTGAGAATGGAACAGATGAGGTACAGTTTGTATTGGTGTTCAAGCTTTCCAGATTCGGTCGTAATGCGGCAGATGTATTAAACTCTTTGCAGAGGATGCAGGATTTTGGAGTGAATCTGATCTGTGTTGAAGATGGGATTGACAGCTCAAAAGATAGTGGAAAGCTGATGATTTCTGTTCTGTCTGCGGTGGCAGAGATTGAACGGGAGAATATCCTTGTGCAGACAATGGAAGGACGTAAGCAGAAAGCAAGGGAAGGAAAATGGAACGGCGGGTTTGCTCCATATGGCTATGAATTGGTAAATGGAGAATTGCAGATCGCAGAGGACGAAGCAGAGATTATTCGTCTGATCTATGATAAATTTATTCATACAAATATGGGAATTTCTGTGATTGCTGCATGGCTGAACCAGCATGGATATAAAAAGAAAAAAACGACAGAATAATACACTGGACGCATTTGCCGCTTCATTTATAAAAGGCGTTCTGGATAATCCGGTATACTGTGGAAAGCTGGCTTATGGACGAAGGAAGAATGAGAAAGTATCTGGTACAAGAAATGAATACCGTATTGTAAAGCAGGGAAAATTATATGCTACACGATGGTATCCATGAAGGAATCATTTCGGAAACAGACTGGGAGCTGGCACATCAAAAACAGGGAAAAACAGGTGTAAAAATATGAAAAGACACATAGCCTCGATCATGAGCATATTTTATCCGGAATATTGAGATGTCCGTTATGTGGAAGCGGTGATGTATGGAAACGTGAACCGAAAGAAAAGAAAGACGGAACCTTATATAAGGATTATTTCTATTATGCCTGCAAACATCGTCGCCTGGTAGACGGTCATAAATGTGGATATCGTAAACAATGGAGTGAGGAGAAGATTAACAATGCAGTGGAAGAAGTTATTCGGAAGCTGGTGAAGAATCCGAAATTTGAAGAAGCAATTCTGAATAAAATCGGTTCAAGAATAGATACAGAAGAAATAGAAAAAGAGATTGAAAGACTGGAAAAACAGCACAGGCAGCTGACCGGAGCAAAAGCAAGACTTGGACAGCAGATGGATAGCCTGGACATCATGGATAAATTTTATGAAAAGAAATATCAGGATATGGAGACAAGGTTATACCGTCTGTATGATGAAATTGAAGGCGTGGAGAACAGTATAGAAGAAGTCAAGAACCGCCTGCTGAATATTCAGCAACAGAAAATATCAGAAGAAAACGTCTATCAATTTCTTTTATATTTTGATAAACTATATGATAAGTTCACCGACCTGGAGAAGAAAGAATTTCTTAACAGCTTTGTAGAACAGGTGGACATTTACGAGCAGGAGCAGCCAGATGGCAGATTCCTGAAGCACATAAAGTTCCGTTTTCCAGTGTATTTTGGAGACAGGGAGACACAGGAACTTTGTTGGGACAACGAAAGTACCGTTGAAACTGTGTGCCTCTTGAGCAACCGAAAACCAGATACCACGGTAAAAATCAGCGTGGATATGGACGATTACTACCGTATTAAAGATGGTAAAGAGCCTAAATAAAATCGAATAATACACTGAATTAAAGCAGGATAGAAGCTGTTGATGCGTTAGAAGATAACGTGTCAGCGGCTTTTTCTTTTTATCTGAAAATCTATTAGTCAAATCTGAAAGGAGTCAATTCTATGGCAAAGAAAAATGTAAGGAATATGAAGGTTTGTGGACAGAGCGGTTATAAATATGAGACAGTTCCGGCAATTACATTAAAAGGAAAGTGGCTGGAAGAACTGGGATTTCATCTTGGGGATTATGTGCAGGTGAAATGTGAAAATGGTCAGCTGATTATCACGCCGGATGTGGATAAAGCACAAGAGCAGGAAGCGAAGACCGCATTTATGGATGAGGAGATTAAGAAACTGATAATCAGATACCAGAATGAAAAAGAAGAAATTACTGCAAAATATGTGGCAGAGCAGAGTGCAGGCTGTTATGGAAAGAAAGCATGAGAGGGGGAGAATGTATGGCAAGGATTATAATGTGTGGATCATTTAAAGGGGGAGTTGGCAAAACTGCCAGCTCCTGGAATTTGGCGTATTCACTGGCTGAGATGGGAAAAAGGGTTCTGGCTGTTGATTTTGACAGCCAGGCAAATCTGACAACCTGCTTCGGAGTAGAAGATCCTGCGGCTGTGCCGGTGACGATTGGACATCTGATGATGAATCGGCTGGAAGATGAGGAAATGCCGGATCCGTCAGAGTTTATACAGAGTAGAAATGGTGTGGACTTTATTCCATCATCCATGATGCTTTCAGCAGTGGACAGTAAGCTGCGGATGGAGATGGGTTCAGAGAAGATGCTGACTGGTATTCTGGAGCCGCTGAGAGGGCTGTATGACTATATTATTGTAGACACCTGTCCATCGCTCGGAACATTGACGATTAACGCATTGACGGCGGCTGATGAGGTGATTATTGCCGTCAATCCGCAGCTTTTGGCAATGATGGGATTGCAGGATTTTATCCGGACAGTGAAGAAAGTCAGAAGCAGACTGAATGACCGCCTGCAGATTGCAGGGATCCTGCTGACTATGTGTGATGCCAGAACAAATCTCTGTAAGGTAATCACAGAACAGCTGACGGATACTTTTGATGGACAGATCCGGATTTTTTAAGAGTATCATACCAAAACACAGTAAAAGGTGGGAGAATCAATTTATTACAGTGAGCCGCTTCTGGAGTATGCACCGGAGAATAAGGCTTGTAAAGCATACCGGAATCTGGCAGAGGAGGTGGTTGGGGATGAAAGCTAATGCACCAAAAATGAAAAGTATTTCAGGACGCACTGGATCTTCTTGCTGAGGATCCGGTGAAGAATACGCCAGTGCCTGTGAACGGGATTGTTTCTATTCCGGTTGAGGAAATACATTCGTTTCATGATCATCCGTTCCGGCTGTATGAGGGAGAACGCCTGGAAGATATGGTACAGAGCATCAGGGAGTATGGTGTGCTGAATCCGGTGATTGTGAGGAAAGCTGCAAGGGGATATGAGATGCTTGCAGGGCATAACAGAACCAATGCGGCAAAGATAGCAGGATTGACAGAGATACCTGCGATTCAGTATTTATCAGGTTTTGCCGAAGCTGATTGAATTGTGGGGGGATGAACATCAGGACGGATGTGGAGGCTAAAAAACTTCATGCAACAGACCGTGAAATGACAACTCCCCTGTTTCTTCTCCGGTGTGTGCAGCTGGGGATTTCCATCCGGGATCTGGATCTGCTGACTATCGGGATGGTGAATGATATGTTTGTGGAAAGCAGGAACGATGAGTATAAGGGATGGAGACAGGTTGCCACGCAGGAGGATTTTGACAGGTTCTGATCTGATGATTATAGGTGACAGGATGCCTGGAAAAAGGTATAATGGTTTTATCAAATCGGAATTGAACAAAATCGCTGCGCGATGGCCTGCCAAGGCTGTGGCATAGCGATTTTCTG
>ENA-OQEL01000444-OQEL01000444.1-human-gut-metagenome-genome-assembly--contig:-NODE-444-length-15002-cov-4.257748_pt1 | contig 15002 bp, 17 predicted proteins | sample MGYA00242796_ERZ504637 | MGnify/ENA primary metagenome ERZ504637 (study PRJEB26092, sample SAMD00036306) | human gut metagenome | host: Homo sapiens | study: EMG produced TPA metagenomics assembly of... | reverse complement strand
CTTACTGGATACTGTTATCGAAGATACGAAACAGCTGAGTCTTTTCTAACATTGCATATTTTACAGGAGGATTTTGTCTCAGCAACCATCCAAGATATATAGATGGTTGCCAAGCTCTGTGTCCCTTATATAAAAACATTATAAAGCCTTTAGATAGAGCTCGTTATCCCGAACTGAGGTAGTTATAGCAATGCTTGCCGCTTGCTCTACTGATGACGAACAGGGAGCTAACAGTGCCGCCAATGAGGTGAAGATTGCTGCCACCGTTGGTGAAAACAGCATTTTTACCCGAAGCAATCCTGTGGGTACAGAAGAGGAACAAACGAGTTTTAATGAGGGCGATGTAATCAGTGTAACGACTGAGGGCAAAACCGTGGTTTATACCAAAAATAAGACTGGACAATGGGCGAATGCGAATGACTATCAGCTCTGGACGGGTAATGCCCAGACTTTCGAGGCTTTTTATCCAGGGAATTCCACCAATTCTATCTCTGAGGGTCATATCGAAGCTGATCAATCTGACATCACGAAAATTTGCTCAGTCTGATTATATGACATGCACTGAAAATGTGACAAAGATACCTGATACCAGACAGTTGACATTGAACTTTGAACGTCAGACGGCTCGTGTCATAGTCAAAGTAAGTGCTTTTGGAAATGAGTTCGAAGGACTGAATCCTACGCTTTCTACCGTAGAAGTTTATTCTAAGCTGAAAGTTCCTGCAGAAGATGGTGACAGCTACGCACCCATCCAAACTTATAAAAAAGAAGAAAATGGCAACAATGTATTCTATGCTTTGGTATCTCCTGGAGCAGGCAATAATGCAGAGAAATTCCTGAAACTTACTGTGACATACAATGATGGTGAGGGCAACGCAACTCAGACTAAAGAACTGTATGTAACTGGAATTCCTGCTCTTGACAAAGCTATGAGCTATACCTATGATGTAAAAATAGGTAAGGACAAAGCTACAATAGGAAGTGTAAGTGTTACGGATTGGGGTACTGGCGATGCAATTACTGGTGGCGATGCTGTAACAACTACAGAAAATGCCGTACTAATTATAGAAAATGCTTTGGCTGCGGGCAATACGAACATTGAAATCAAGAGTTTGCCTGCAAATGCAGATAATAGTGTGTTTAAAGCTATAAGAGAAGCTCTAAGCAGTGCAAGTGATGGCAGAATAGAATTAACTGTTTACGGAGTTGAGGCTTTGCCGTCTAATGCATTTTCGAATTGTCAACCGCTGAAATTAATTGGCTTGCCAGATGTAAAGAATATAGACAGGAATGCTTTTCAGGGGTGTAATAGTCTTGAAACAATCTATGCTCCGAGAGTTTCATATATAAGTGACTATGCCTTTTCCGATTGTAGGCTAAAATCGGTGACATTAGGTAATATTTCCACTGCAGGTATCTGTATCTTTGATGGTGTATCTACTGAATCTGTAGATTTAATTTTGTCACAAGATCAAAAGGTTATGAGAGGAAGTGATGATGAAAGGTGGCAATCTGATGAATCTGAGCCTTATGCAAATTCTGCGGATCATGTACAACGACAATTTCTTGGAAAAATATTCCACTCCATAAAATGTGGACGTTATCAATATTCATAACAATTTAGAAATGAATAACATTAGATAAACTCCTAAGCTGGGCAGGAGTATAAGTTGCCTAGCAATTATATCCCCCCGCACCTCACGGGAAACGACAAGGGTCTATATGCCACGATGAAAAGGTGGCGTATAGACCCTTGGTTATATGGTGATATTCGTAATCTACATCTCCGCTTTCAGCAGCTTTATCTCCTCTGACGTCAGCCCCGTCATATCCATGATAGACGCTTCATCCATACCCTTTGCCAGCATCTTCCTGACAATCTCAAGGCTTCGCAGGTTCATGCCTTCAGCTCTACCCTTTTCCATGCCTATTTCTATACCTTCAGCTATACCTTCACGCTTAGCTGTGTCTACGGAATTCTTGATGTCGCGATATGCCATCTTGCTGGTCTCGTACTCCCTCATTTCCTGCGGAGTAAACTTGGCTATCTCGGCTTCCTCGAAGAGGCGGTCGAAAACCTTGTCGCACAGCTCTTTAGGGCGCTGGGTAAGCTTATAGAGGTTCTTCAGTGCATAGAGCCACTTCTCGTAGAGCGTATCCAGTTCTTCCAGGGGTTTGTTGAACTTGGAAATCTCTACATAGATATATTCGAGTTTGTCGTAAAATACTTTGTGGGTAGCTGTGTCGCACAACTGCACATGATGGCGGATTTTCTCCTTGTCGAAAGCATCCTCGTTCATGTTGAAGTTGAGCAGGGCAACGGTATAGATATTATTGAGCTTGAAATCCCACTCATTCCCCTTGGGCGCCTGTTCACGGATAGGGAAGGTTGAGTAGAAAAGGGCGCGATCCTTGAAATACGTCTGGTAGGCATTCTGCATTTCTACGATGAACTTCTCGCCGTTTTCGCCCTCGCAATATACATCAAAGATGGCTCTGCGGTCGGTATATACATCTCCCACGTGCTCCGGGTTCAGATACGATACGTCCTTCACAACCTGTCTGCCATTAAACAAGCTGTTGAGGAAGCAAATGAGCAAATCCTTGTTCATTGCTGTTCCGAAAATTCGCTTGAAACCGAAGTCGGTCAGCAAGCTGATGTATCTTTCTTCTACCTGCTTCATAATCATCTGTATTAAAAATCCATGCCGCAAAGGGCGACTCTATTTAAAAGAATGATAAAACCTTTTCTAATTTAATAATTGCTTGGCAGAAACTTCTACTACCCCGCCATTTCCGTCACTAATGACCACAGGACGATTGTATAAAGCCTTTTCTACCAACATATCATGCTGAGCTTCAACTAAACCTGATTCAACTTTGTTGATAAAGCCCTCAATCTCACTTTCACTCATAATCCTTAATTATTTTAAATTTAACAATATCCTTAATCTTTGTTGGAATAAGATCTGGTTGCTAAAGTAGTTTTAAATTCTTTGGATGCAAATATACTGCAAAATCTTGACAACGCCAAATATTTGAATGAAATTAACATCATTATTGGCCAAATAATACTAAATTCCCCATCCTGCTTTCTCAAGCGGGATGGGGGATTTTACTTTCGTATAATTACTTATCTATCTTGTATAGCATTTCATCATGGCAAAACAAGGTTGGATTCAAGTGACCTATTCCTTGATAATCCAATCACCTATCGTCCGCTGGTTGCTGTCATAATTTACGCCAATCTTAAACAGACGCTTACCATCGGCAGAATATGGAATCAGATATCCCTTTTCGAATATCATCATTAGGTACACCTATAGTATATACTCCAATAATAGGGTTATAATTTTTTTATTGAGAGAATTCCAAATTGATAAAGGAAAGGAATTATGTCTGACTCCCCAAAAGGAATTTCAGGCAAATCCCCAATATTATAATTCTTAGCAACATCAAAATTACAAAGGTACTCATTTACTGTTTTATGGATGTATAAATCGGAAAACCAGTAAGGAGCAATCTTTTGTGCATTCAGTGCCTTTACCAGACTGAACGGATTGAATACATCTTCAGATTTCTTACTGAAATGATAGCCGTCGTAGAATCTTGTCAGCTCTGCCAGGCACTCCTCATACGTCATACCCAGGTCTTCTCCCAATGCCTCAATATCCGGTTTCATCTGAGTGGTAAGTTCCTTCTTGCTGATACCGCAGATAGCCGAATACTGGTCGAACATACTGATGTTATCGAGGTTATTCAGTTCGCTGAAGATGCTGAGCTGCGAGAACTTGGTGATACCCGTGATGAAGGTGAACTCCAAGTATGGGTCGAGCATCTTGATGGGACTATAGAAGTTCTGCATGATGAGGCGCAGCGGTTTCAAATTTTCCTTTTCATGCACTACATCCAGCAAAGGGGCATCATATTCATCAATGATAATCACTACCTTCTTACCCGTCTGCTTGTATGCTTCTTTCACCAGGTCTTTTAAACGGAGGTTAGCGTCCACCTGATGCGTCTTATATCCCCAGATTGTCTCCTGCTCTTCAAGCATATCAGCCAGGTATCTTTCCAGCTGCTCCACTCCCATGTGCTTGGCGCCGCTCAGGTCGAAATGCAGCACAGGGTGCTTCACCCAATCCTTCTCATAATCAGCAATGGCCAATCCTTCAAAAAGTTCTTTCCTTCCCTCGAAATAGGCCTGGAGGGTAGATGCAAAGAGCGACTTTCCGAATCGTCTTGGACGACTCAGAAAAACATACTTCATTTTTTTCTCTCGAAAATCCACGATGTATTGGGTCTTATCTATATAGAGATAATTACCCTCTCTGATATTCGAGAATGTCTGTATTCCTACAGGATAGAAATTTACCATTTTTGCCATATTTCTACATGCTTTACGTTTTGCGCTGCTAAGTTACGAATATTTTTTTGAATAGGAAAATTTTGGGTGAGATATTTTTCACAATTATCTTTTGCACTATTAAATTAATAAGAGAACTTTCGCAAGTTTTGCCCACACGCCCTGAACCAACGGTCACCGGCGCGTAGCGGAAAGGTAAAGGGCAGAAGCCCCTAGCCCAGGGCAGCGCCCTGGGTAATTACGGACGCAAACCTGTCGCCCTGTTAATTAGTTCAAAAAGGGTGTGACATAAATCCATGACACACCCTCTTTTTCATTTTTGCATAGATTATTCTTCATTACAAGCATATTTTGTCCCTTCAGAGAACACGCCAGGCAATAAGGTGGCAACATATCGAAGTTTTTACATCATCCGATGATGAAGGTCTTCTTTTCACAGAGGTTGTCAAACAATCTCAGACCCCTTTCAGCATTAAACTCCCTTTCTCATTTTCTCGCTGAAGGCATAAATATCATTTCCTGAAACTGGCAAGTCTGAATTGAATGTGTACATCTTGCCGCAAATGTCACACTCTTTCTCATTGAACTGTTGATATTCTACACTCGAAAACTCTCTAAAGTCCTCTTCTTTAGGGATAAACCCTAGCTGAAAGATACTCTGTATGGCTTCACCGCCACCGAACAACAAATCAAAAAATCCATATTTCTTAAGTCTTAAAATGAATAATATGACGGATTTCAGGCATTCGTAAAAACCTGACACATCTGTATATACTAATTTTAAAAGTGTACCACTTTCTAATTAGTATATACAAATACCTCTTCTATTTATCGAAAATATAGACAAGCCAATCCTATCATCAGAGAATAAGCGAACTCTTTCTCTGCGTCATCAGCCCCTCATAATATCTATCAAGCTTGTCATAACTTACAAATTTCACCCTATCCGAGATTGGCTTGAAATAATCATTGCTCAACTTGGCTATAAATTCATCATGGCGCCTGGCATCAGCCACGATAAACATCTGGGCATTGAAACACTGGAGGTCAGAAAACTTACAGAGAGAATTCTGAATATCCGTAGAATGCTCTACCTCAAAGAAACTATCGGGCATCATCACCTCGCTGCCCAAAGAATTAGGCTGAAACCACATAACGTCTATCGTGCTACTCCTATTCACGAATTCCTGATAGGAGAATGGCGGAACTTTCGTCAATGTGGAGATTTCGCCCAGCTTCACATTGATACATCTCCTGTTCTTATCCTGTGCAGGGACATAGGTTTCAAGTTTCTTCATGTTACCGATATACAGCAGAAGTCCCTGATAATAGGAATGATTGAAATCCTGCACCTGCTCAGAATCCGAATTCGTCACATCTTGTGCCACAATCCCCCTATCCGCCAAGAGGCTTCTATATTCCTCCAAAGCCCATAATCCCGGACGAATGCGAAAGATTTCCTTGCGGTCTTGCACAATACGACGTATGGATGCAAATGGAGTCTTGGTATTCCATGTGCAATCCTCAATCTTGAACACCTCCTGATTCAGCTGACCGAATGTAGCACATCCACCCAACCTCTTCAAGGTCTCTATTACAGCTTCGTATTGTTTCATATCTCGCTAAGTTTTATTTCGTTTAAAGCCTGTATAAATAAACACTCTGCAAATTTACATCAATATTCAGAAAGAACCAAAAAAATACATGAAAAACTTTCTGTTTTTATTCATTTTAACCAATTTTTCTTTTCTGTCTGCCGAATTGATCTATTTTGATCATGAAAGTTAAAGTATGATCTAATCATTTATAAATCAAATATTTGCATTACCTTTGCACCCGAAATGATGAATAAAAAGGCGATATATCATAGGGCTGATGATTTCACTCTCCTTCACGGAGACTGCATCCGGCTGATGGGCGAATTTGATTTCAAGTTCGACATGATCTTCGCCGATCCTCCTTACTTCCTGTCGAATGGCGGAATCAGCGTACAGAGCGGAAAGGTGGTGTGCGTGGACAAGGGAGATTGGGATAAGGGTGGGACGCCCGAACATATCGACCTGTTCAACGAGGAATGGATTGCGGAATGCAGGGAACATCTGACGGAAAACGGTACCATCTGGATTTCGGGAACTTATCACAACATTTTCTCGGTGGCCAACAAACTCACACAGCTCGGATTCAAAATCCTAAACGTTATCACGTGGGCGAAGACAAACCCACCGCCTAATATCTCGTGCCGGTACTTTACCTACAGCACCGAGTTCATCATTTGGGCAAGGAAGTGTCCGAAGAAGCCGCATTACTTCAACTATGACCTAATGAAACTGCTGAACGAGAACAAACAGATGACGGATGTATGGAGGCTGCCAGCCATCGCAAGATGGGAGAAATCGCAGGGCAAGCATCCTACGCAGAAACCGCTCGCCCTGCTGGTACGCATCATCCTGGCTTCAACCCGGCACGGAGCATGGATCCTCGACCCGTTCTCGGGAAGCGGAACTACCGGCATCGCTGCCTCGCTGACCGGCAGGCGCTATCTGGGCATAGAAAGGGAAAAGGAATATCTGGACCTGAGCATCAGGAGAAGGGTAGAACGGAGAACGGGAGTATCGTAAAGAGCTACCGCAAGAAGATAAGGGATATCGTAATTGCGGATGGAGAACCGGAAGAGGCTGATATCTTCGGGGTAACGGATGAGAACAGAATTCTGGATTTGCCTTTCTGATTTTTCGCCGACAAAACCTTCGCCCTTTAACTTTGCTTACCCTTCGACCAGCGATTTTCAATTCCGCTTCGCGCCGGTGAGCGTATAAAGCGACTTGCGATTGTTCTTCATTATTAAAAGAGGGTGTGTCATAACTGCATGACACACCCTTTTTCTTTTTATCTATTTCTTCTTTGGCAAACCTATCTTCTTGCCTACCTTGAAACGGTCGAAACCTTCGCCATAAACACCGATGACGGCACTCTGGCTAACAAAGGCGGTAGGATCTATCTCGTCGATAAGACGGAATATCTTCTGAGACTCACGCTGACGCGCCAATACAAACAGCATGTGGACATCTTTGCCACTGTAACAGCCATGACCATCCATCACCGTACAACCTCGGTCGGCGGCGGTATTGATGGCTGCACTGAGCTCCAGATATTTGTCGCTGATGATGAAGAACTGAACCGAACGGCGCAACGCATTCACCACATGATCTACACAGAGCGACTGCACAAAGAGGCAGACATAACCGTAAATCACCATCTCCCAATCGCGCAATACCAGATAAGAACTGGTGATGATACACAGGTCGCAAATCATGATGGCATGACCCAGGGAAATGTTCCAATACTTGTTGATCATCGCCGCTACGGTATCAGAACCACCCGTAGAACCATTGCAGGAAAGACCCAGACCGGCACTGCTGCCCATGAAGAACGCACCGATGACCGTTGCCATGAACGGCTGGTCGTGAAGCAGCGGCGTCATGCCTACCGTATGCGTCTCTATCAGACGGGTAGTTAAGGCAAAGATACCAACACCATAGATGGTCTTCAGACAGAACTTATAGCCCAGAATGCGGAATGCGATGAGAAGCAGGAACACATTGAGCGCCAGATAAGATACAGATGCCGGGATGCCAAATCCCCAGTAAAGGATAGAAGCGATACCTCCTACACCACCCATCGTGATATGATTGGGGAGCAGGAAGATGTTCAAACCGATACTACCTTCTATCATCGCCAGGGCAATGATAACGTAGTCGCGGATTTCATGAAGTTTTGTTTTTCTCGTCATATAAATATACGTATTTCTTAAAATGCGGTGCAAAGGTACTAAAAAATAAGTAAAAAAGGGCAGCTACGTGAAATATTACTTAAAAAACAAATCTTTTTTATGAAACCGGCACCTTAATTCGAAAAGATTTCCTATTTTTGCAGAAACTATGCATTATTAATAATCAAAAATTTCTAGTCTATGGCTAATTACGAAAATGAAATCAACTCGTGGCCAGTCCTGAAAAACGGACTGCACTACAAATGGCTTGTCGACTACGCTGCATTCAGCGCCTTCGGTACTTTTGAACTCACAGCAGAGGAATGGGAAAAACGCGACCTTATCGTCAACTTTAAAGGTAACTCTGAGCTCACTACAGAGAAGGACCATCAGGAAGCCCTGAAGAAGGCTATCGAAATGGTATCAGACAAGCTGAAGAGTCTTTTGGGCGAAGAGGCAGCACAGTTTACCCTGGTCTGCATTCCTGCAGCTCTTGAGGCGCATACCAAGCGCCGTTTCAAGGAGTTCAGCGAGGAGATATGCAAGGCTACGGGTATGACCAACGCCTACCCTGCCTTCAGCTACACGCATGATGTAGATGAAGATGGCGATCCTGTAGATGAACTCCATATCGACGAGGCTTTCTTCCAGGGCAAAAAGATTATTCTCTTTGATGACATCATCGCATCCGGCAATTCGGTAGCCAAGTTTGCCGACCAGCTGGAAGGATATGGTGCCAAGGTTGAACTGGCTCTAGCACTGGGAAAAAAGATTTCTGACGGATATGACCAGAAATAAGATACTATAAATTGATAGTTTTTCAGGCACGGATTACACGTGCCTAAAAAACACCGTTTATTATCAGAAAGCGATTTGGCTTTCCCTTTTCTATGAACTCTGCATTCACGATGTCGATATCCTTCCACATCGCCATATCCGACTCCAATGCGGCTAGGCTTGAGACATCCTCGCCATAACTGAAGAGGCGCTCTATCATTACACCATAGGTAAGATGCTCTATCTTCTCTATCGGATGAAGAACCACCGATTCCTCAAAACTGCTTTTCTTACCAATCCGGATTTCTACCAGCAAACGGGCACGTAACAGTTCCTTAACCGACTGGTTGACAATCTGTTGAGGTATCTTCGTTAAATCATGAATTTCTTTCGGAGTATACGCCTGTTCGCCCTGATTGAACCGACGACATACCAGATGCATCACTACCCCACAAACCTTGATGCGATGCACCAGTTTCAGATGATCGTACTGCAAATCACCATCATAATAATGGATGTTCTGGTTGGTATGGCAAAGCAAGGCGCCAAACACTACGATAGCCCACGAAATCTGAAGCCATAACAGGAAAAGCGGAATGGCTGCCAGCGAACCATAGATGACATTGTAGCTGGACAGAAAAACCTGCAGATAGATATATCCATACTGAAGTGCCGTCATGCAGACACCCGCCAGGAACGATGGAACCAGGGTACTGCGAACCCGGATATAGGTATTCGGGATGACATAATAGCAGAACACGAAGAACAGGAACATAGGAACAAAAGCCGCCAGATGAAGGATGAACGAAGGAATGGTATCACCGATATCCGCTATCCTGTCTACATTATCAACCATATTCACCGTCCATACATTGATGCTCGAAGCAAAGAGTATCAGCAGTCCCAGACCAAACAAAATGGTAGGATATTCGGTAACAATCTGCTTCCACGAACGCTCGCCCGTATGCCAGATATCATTGAAGGTAAGCTCTATCTTCTGCATCAGCGAAACGATGGTATAGAGAAACATCACGATACCCGTACCGATGATATAGTTGCTCTGCGTATTCTCGATATAATTGTGAACGAAGTTAACGATGGTCTGCGCTACAACGGGCTGTGCCTCGAAGGTGGTAGAGAGCCAGGATTCAAGCAGAGAGGCATAGCCGAAACCACGGGCTATGACAAACATCATAGCCATGAAAGGTATCAGAGCCATGAAGGAGGCAAAAGTCAAGGCAGCCACATCCCTGGCCCACATATCCTTGAGATAGAAGATGCGACCGGCAAGCATACCCATCTTGATCCAAGACTTGAGTCTGCCCCGAAAGTCTTTGATATTAGAAGAATTGAACTCTCTGATATCTTCGTAAAAATCCTAGTATTCTGTCTATTACCCCCATAAGTTTAAAGTATTGGTTTCACGATGAAACATCAAATCCCTCCACAACACCACCAGGATGCCGTGAAGGGATTTGTCTTAGTATAAATTGCTTCAGTTCTATGGATTAATAGAACTTGAAGTAGTTGCGAGCATTGTTGTAAGAGATATCCTCTACCATGCGAGAGAGGCTCTCCATGTCGTTAGGAAGCAAGCCCTTCTCTACATCATTGCCGAGGAGGTTGCAGAGCAAACGACGGAAGTACTCGTGACGTGGATAGCTGAGGAATGAACGTGAGTCGGTCAACATACCTACGAAACGGCTCAGGAGACCCAATACAGAGAGTGCGTTCATCTGGCGGGTCATACCATCGAGCTGATCGTTGAACCACCAGCCAGAACCGAACTGAATCTTACCTGGGCAAGAACCATCCTGGAAGTTACCGAGCATGGTAGCGATTACCTCGTTGGCACATGGGTTCAATGTATAGAGGATAGTACGTGTGAGCTTACCCTCCATGTTGAGCCCATTGAGGAAGCTGCTCATAGCCTTGGCTGTAGTGAACTCACCGATAGAATCGAAACCGGTATCAGCACCGAGCTTGTTGTACATCAGTGTATTGTTGTCGCGGATAGCACCATAGTGGTACTGCTGTGTCCAGTCGGCAGCGTGATCCATCTCAGCGCAAACCTTGAGGAATGCATGCTTGTACTGACGGATTTCGAGAGCAGAAAGCTGCTGACCACGCATAGCCTTGGCAAAGATAGTCTCAATCTGAGAATCTGTGTATGGCTCATCGTAGAACTCCTCGATACCGTGGTCGCTCAACTTACAGCCGTTCTCAGTAAAGAAGTCGTGACGCTTCTGCAAAGCATCAACCATTTCCTGGAATGTAACGAGGTTAACACCTGCTACCTCACCGAGCTTGTTCATATAGTCAGCGAAATCTGGCTTCTCGATGTTCATAGCCTTGTCTGGACGCCAAGCAGGAATCATCTTGATTTCGAAACCGCTCTCATGTGTCTGCTTGTGGTAACGCAGGTCATCGATTGGGTCGTCTGTTGTACAAACGCACTCTACGTTATAGTGACGCATCAGGCCACGAGCGCTGAATTCTGGCAACTGCAACTTCTCGTTACACTCATCGTAGATTTCACGGGCTGTCTTAGGGCTGAGCTGCTTATTGATACCGAAAGCAGTCTTGAGCTCCAGGTGAGTCCAGTGATAGAGAGGGTTACGGAATGTATAAGGCACTGTTTCAGCCCACTTCTCGAACTTCTCCCAGTCGCTAGTATCAGTACCTGTGCAGAAGCGCTCATCTACACCATTGGTACGCATAGCACGCCACTTGTAGTGGTCGCCGCCGAGCCAAAGTTCTGTAATACTCTTAAACTTGTGATCATTGGCTACCATCTCAGGGATGAGGTGGCAGTGATAATCGATAATTGGCATTTTAGCCGCATGATTGTGGAAAAGATCCTGTGCAGTCTTCGTGTCGAGCAGGAAGTTTTCATCCATAAATTGCTTCATAATTCGTTATCGTAGTTTTTAAATGTTTATTTATACATTTCAAATTGTAGCGCAAAGATACAACAAATATCCGAAAAAAGAATCGTTTAAGCGAAATATTTTTGATAATTTCACTTAAACGATTACGTTGGCTGTATTATATTCAAGTTTCGCAAGTGAGGGAATTGATTGAAGTTAAAGAAGTTATCACTCCCTACGGTCGTTCGGGAAGTTAAGGGACAATAGTCTTCTAGCGTAAAACGTAGGACATTTGTCCCTTAACTTCCTTCTAACTTCCCTAACTTCACTTAACTTCCCCATATGCGAAAGTTCAGTAACTAATCACTATTTTAGATATTCAAAGTCTTCAGGATGTCGCTCATCTTCTGCTTGGTTGCAATACGGGTAGGAACCAGAGGCAGACGGAGCTCGTTCTCGATGAAGCCCATATCATTGAGGAGCGCCTTTACACCGGCAGGGTTACCGTCAACAAAGAGCAGACTGTAGAGCTCTGTAAAAGAATGATGAATCTTACGGGCTGGCTCATATTCGCCACGGAACTCGAGACGGATCATACGGCTGAAAGCCTTAGGCAGGGCATTGCCGATAACAGAGATCACGCCGGCAGCACCACTGGCAATCATTGAGAAGGTAAGCGCATCATCGCCGCTGATAACATCAAAATTATCAGGCTTGTTCTTGATAATCTCATCTACCTGTTCCAGGCTGCCACTAGCCTCCTTCACGGCTACCACATTAGAGAAGTCGCGGGCGATACGGCAGGTTGTTTCAGGCTTCATGTTGATACCGGTTCTGCCAGGAACATTGTAGAGCACGATAGGCAGCGGACTAGCCTGGGCGATGGCCTTGAAGTGCTGATAGAGACCTTCCTGAGAAGGTTTGTTGTAGTAAGGACAGATACTGAGAATGCCATCGATGCCACTCCAGTCGGTGTTCTTGATTTCTTCAACGACAGCAGCAGTATTATTACCGCCACAATATTTCAATATCTTGATGCGACCCTTGTTCACATCTTTCACCAATTCTGTGATTTTATCTTTCTCTTCCTGTGTAAGACATGGAGCCTCACCAGTTGTGGCAAGGATGCAAAGGAAGTCTGCACCATTGTCAATTTGAAACTCTACCAATCGCTTGAGCGACTGATAATCAACCGAGCCATCGGTGTTGAAAGGAGTAATAAGGGCAACACCTAAACCCTTGAATATGTTCTGTGCCATAATCTATAATATCAAAAACGTTGGCAAAAGTACACAATTATTGTCAATTTGCAAAATAAAAATGAACTTTTCTTTCAAGATTGAACCATTTTTGAAAAAAATCTGTATTATTATACCATATTTCACGTTTTTTTAGTAACTTTGCACCCGAATTAAGCAAAGAACGTAGAACAAATCAAAGCTCAAAGTTCATAGCAAAAAACAAAAAAGTTCAAAGATCATCATGAGATATTTCATATTCTTCGGTTACGACGGCACCAACTACCACGGCTGGCAGATTCAGCCCAATGCCAATTCGGTACAGCAGGAGTTGCAGCGCGCCCTCTCCATACTTCTGAAAAAGGAAATGGAGGTGGTGGGAGCAGGAAGGACCGATACCGGCGTACATGCCCGACACATGGCAGCCCACTTCGATACCGACAAGATTCCGATGGAACCCGACCAGCTGGTATACCGCCTGAACCGCATCCTGCCCCGCGACATCGCCGTATACGAAGTAAGGGAGGTAGCCCCAGAGATGCATGCCCGTTTCTCTGCCATCTCGCGCACATACCATTATTATATACATACGCAGAAAGATCCGTTTGAGCGCCATTATTCACTGCAGATGAACTATCCCCTGAATTTCGAGAAGATGAACGAGGCGGCTCAGCATTTTCTGCATCACGAAGACTATGCAGCGTTCTGCAAGGCGGGTGGCGACAACAAGACTACCATCTGCCATGTAACAGCCGCCCGATGGATACAGACCTCTCCTACCACCTGGTATTTTGAGATTACCGCCAACCGTTTCCTGAGAAACATGGTGAGAGCCGTAGTAGGTACACTCATCGATGTAGGCAGAGAAAAGATTACGATGGAACAGTTTCTCGATATCCTGCACAACGGAAGCCGCAGCGATGCAGGCGAAAGCATGCCGGGTAACGCATTGTTCCTGGAAGACGTGGGGTATGATTTCAAAGATTAAATGATTAGAAACACAAGGGCGCGAGCCTCATTCAACATTCAACATTTAACATTCATAAAAATGTGGTTAGTATTAGCATTTCTCTCAGCAGCGCTGCTGGGATTTTATGATGCCTTCAAGAAGAAGGCGCTTTCAGGTAACGCAGTGATTCCCGTGCTCTTTCTGAACACGCTCTTCTCATCGCTCATCTTCCTGCCGTTCATCGTGATGAGCTATACAGGAAATTCGCTGGATGGAACGATGTTTCATGTAGCAGAAGGCGGATGGGAAGTTCACAAGTACATCGTGCTCAAGAGTTTCATCGTATTGAGCAGCTGGATCTTCGGTTATTTCGGCATGAAGCACTTGCCGCTCACCATCGTGGGACCTATCAATGCCACCCGACCGGTAATGACACTCGTGGGTGCCCTGCTGGTTTATGGCGAGGTACTGAATCTGTATCAGTGGATTGGTGTCATACTTGCCATCATCTCCTTTGCCATGCTTTCGCGCAGCGGCAAGAAAGAGGGTATCGACTTCAAGCACAACAAATGGATTTACTTCATCGTGCTGGCTGCCGTACTCGGTGCAATAAGCGGTCTCTACGACAAGTATCTGATGGCTCCACCAGAGAATGGTGGTGTAGGATTAGACAGAATGATTGTGCAGAGCTGGTACAACATCTACCAGTGTTTCCTCATGGGAGCCATGCTGCTGATGATATGGTGGCCTACCAAGAAGAATTCTACCCCATTCCACTGGCACTGGAGTATCATCTTCATCAGTATCTTCCTTTCGGCAGCCGACTTCGTATATTTCTACGCTCTGAGTCTGCCTGGCGCCATGATCAGTATCGTGAGCATGATTCGCCGCGGTTCGGTCATCGTCAGCTTCCTCTTCGGTGCAGCCATCTTCCATGAGAAGAATCTTAAGGCGAAGTTCGTAGACCTTCTCCTCGTTCTGCTCGGAATGCTCTTCCTCTATTTCGGAACAAAGTAATGATTAGATAAAAAAC
>ENA-OQEL01000443-OQEL01000443.1-human-gut-metagenome-genome-assembly--contig:-NODE-443-length-15011-cov-3.142233_pt1 | contig 15011 bp, 18 predicted proteins | sample MGYA00242796_ERZ504637 | MGnify/ENA primary metagenome ERZ504637 (study PRJEB26092, sample SAMD00036306) | human gut metagenome | host: Homo sapiens | study: EMG produced TPA metagenomics assembly of... | reverse complement strand
CCTCAGCCGCGGTTGATTGTCTCAATCGTGTAATTTCTTCCACTTCATAATAAAAATCCTCTCTTAATAAAAATAGTACATAGTATAAATAAAGTTTTTATTTCCAAAACATTTCCGTACATTTTACAAGGCAGTCATACGACTGCCTCCACAACTTAATCTCATATAATAACCAATGAAAAACTGTTGCTGTATAAAAGCCCCAATTTTTTTTATACGTAAAAACAGCCTTAAAAAATGCCCCGCCACACATGGCGGGACATATATTATAGGACATCTATTACAGATCATCTATTACAAATCATCTATTTACAGATCGTCCAAAGACTCCTTGAGCTTATCCATAAATCCTTTTTTCTTTTTAGAATCAGTAGAAGCTCCGCCCTCCTTTGTCAGAGAACCGCCTGAAAGCTCATCAAACTTCTTAAGAGCCTCCTTAGCTTCCTTAGACAGACCTGTAGGCGTATTGACAACAAGTGTGACATAATGGTCACCTCTTATTGCTTTATTTCTTGTTGAAGGAACACCCTTGCCCTTTAAGCGGATACGTGTACCTGTCTGTGTACCCGGTGCAACTGTGTATATAATATCTCCATCAACAGTCTTGATTCTTATATCTCCGCCTAAGGCTGCAATAGCATACGAGATGGATGCCTTTGAAAAGATATTAACATCCTGACGCTCAAAATCCCTGCTGCCTGAAACAATAACTTCAACAAGAAGATCTCCACGCGGTCCGCCATTTATGCCCGGCTCGCCGTATTCACGTATTCTGACACACTGTCCATTATCTATACCGGCTGGAATCTCAACAGTCTTTCTGACCTTCTTGGTATTGTAGCCTGTACCGTGGCATGTAGGACACTTATCCTTTACTACCTTGCCCGAACCACCGCAGGATGGACATGTTGTGACATTCTGCACTACACCAAACAGAGACTGGCTCTGTCTGACAACCTTACCTGTACCATTACACTGGGTACATGTCTCAGGAGATGTGCCCGGCTTAGCTCCGTTGCCTCCACAGGTAGAGCATGTCTCCTTATAGTTGAACTCAAGCTCCTTTGTGCAGCCAAATATAGCTTCCTCAAAAGAAATTCTTACACTGAGACGGACATTTGCACCCTGTGCAGGACCATTTCTTCTGCCACTGCTTCTTCCACCTCCGAAGAAATCTCCGAAAATGTCCCCAAAAATATCCCCCATATCCATGCCTGAGAAATCAAAGCCACCGGCTCCGCCGCCTGTGCCATCAAATGCTGCATGACCGAACTGATCATACTGGCGTCTCTTATCCGGATCAGACAATACGGCATAGGCCTCCTGAGCCTCCTTAAACTTCTCCTCACACTCTTTATCACCCGGATGAATGTCAGGATGATATTTCTTTGCCTGCTGTCTGAAGGCTTTTTTAATCTCTGCATCTGTTGCAGTCTTAGATACTCCTAATACCTCATAATAATCTCTTTTTTCTGCCATAATTGAAAATTCCTTTTATTATACAACTAATTCGCAAGGCCGGCCAAGCGGCCAACCTTGCGAGCAATTTTACTTACGCAGCCATTATGATGCTTTGATTGATAACCCGAATTACAGGTCATTAATCCTCATATCATTATGGCAGCATCTGTTTAATTATACTTCCTTGAAATCTGCGTCGATGACATCATCATCTGCACCGTTTGAAGCGCCTGCATTCATATCAGGTCCTGCTCCTGCTGCTCCTGCATTCATGTCAGGTCCTGCTCCTGCTGCTCCCTGCGCTGCCTGAGCCTGCTCATACATCTTTGCAAATACCTTCTGAGCACTCTGTGTGAGCTTCTCCTGTGCTGCCTTAAGCTCTGCAACATCAGCCTCTGTCATAGCCTCAGCCTCTTTATGTGCATCAAGGAATGACTTAACTGCTGCGATATCAGCCTCAACTGCTGACTTATCAGCGGCATCAACAGAATCTCCAACCTGCTTTAATGCATCCTCTGTCTGGAATACAAAGCTCTCAGCATCATTTCTTGCATCGATTGCTTCTTTTCTCTTCTTATCCTGTGCCTCAAACTCAGCAGCCTCTTTAACAGCCTTATCAATCTCATCATCAGACATATTAGATCCTGCTGTGATTGTGATGTGCTGCTCTTTTCCTGTTCCAAGATCCTTTGCAGACACATTTACGATACCATTTGCATCGATATCGAATGTAACCTCAATCTGTGGAACTCCACGACGTGCTGGTGGGATACCATCAAGCCTGAACTGTCCGAGTGATTTATTATCGCGGGCGAACTGTCTCTCACCCTGTACTACGTTGATATCAACGGCTGTCTGGTTATCAGCGGCTGTAGAGAATATCTGGCTCTTTCTTGTAGGAATAGTTGTATTTCTCTCGATAAGTCTTGTAGCAACGCCACCCATTGTCTCGATTGAAAGAGAAAGTGGAGTTACATCAAGGAGAAGTACTTCACCTGCACCGGCATCTCCTGCAAGCTTACCACCCTGGATAGAAGCACCGATTGCTACGCACTCATCAGGGTTAAGAGACTTGCTTGGCTCTTTTCCTGTCATCTGCTTTACTTTGTCCTGTACGGCCGGAATACGTGTAGAACCACCTACAAGTAATACCTGTCCAAGGTCTGCATTTGTAACGCCCGCATCCTTCATAGCGTTCTGTACAGGGATTGCTGTTCTCTCTACGAGGTCATGTGTCAGCTCATCGAACTTAGCTCTTGTAAGAGTCATATCGAAATGCTTTGGTCCCTCTGCTGTAGCTGTGATGAAAGGAAGGTTGATGTTTGTAGTAGTAGCTGAAGACAGCTCCTTCTTTGCCTTCTCAGCAGCTTCCTTTAATCTCTGGAGTGCCATCTTGTCTGTAGAAAGGTCAACACCCTCTGCCTTCTTGAACTCGTCAATCATCCACTGTGTTACCTTGTTATCGAAATCATCACCACCAAGGCGTGTATCACCGTTTGTAGATAATACTTCGATGACTCCGTCACCAATCTCGATGATAGATACATCGAATGTACCACCACCAAGGTCATAAACCATAATCTTCTGCTCTTTCTCGTTGTCAAGACCATAAGCAAGTGCTGCTGCTGTAGGCTCGTTGATGATACGCTTTACATCAAGACCTGCAATCTTACCGGCATCCTTTGTAGCCTGACGCTGAGCATCGTTGAAGTAAGCTGGTACTGTGATAACTGCCTCTGTAACCTTCTCACCGAGGTATCCCTCTGCATCAGCCTTTAACTTCTGAAGCACCATAGCTGAAATCTGCTGTGGGCTGTAGCTCTTGTCATCAATCTGTACCTTGTAATCTGTACCCATATGTCTCTTGATAGAAGAAATTGTCTTCTCGGCATTTGTAACTGCCTGACGCTTTGCAGGCTCACCGATAAGTCTCTCTCCTGTCTTTGTGAAAGCAACTACTGAAGGAGTAGTTCTTGCACCCTCCTGGTTTGCTATAACTGTAGGTTTTCCACCTTCCATAACTGCTACGCAGCTGTTTGTTGTTCCTAAATCAATACCAATGATTTTGCCCATTTTATTTTCCTCCTATTAAATATAGTGTTTTTACATGTTTCATTTATTTGTAACCATCCGTTGTCTCACATGAATCCCTTAAATGCTGTCTGCATTCATATAAATCTGATTCACTGTCATGCCGGATAGATGTACACATCATTACTGTACTACCGATACCATGCTGTGGCGTACCACTGAATCCTTGTACATATAGCCCTTCTGAAGCTCCTGTGCTACGGTGCCTGACTCAAGCTCATCATTTTCAACCTGCATCACTGCATTGTGGAAATCAGGATCAAACTCCTGTCCTACGCACTCTATTGGCTTTACACCTGCAGCATCAAGCTCTGTGAGCATCTGCTTGTAGACCTTATCCATACCTGTGATAAAAGGATCATCCTTCTTATCATCCGGTACTGCTGCAAGACCTCTCTCAAAATTGTCGATTACAGGAAGGATTTTCTCAACTATTGTCTTTGCTCCCATGTCAAACATCTGGGATTTTTCCTTCTCACTTCTCTTGCGGAAGTTCTCGAACTCTGCCATCTGTCTTTTCAGACGGTCGTTAAGTTCTTCTATCTGCTCATCCTTCTTGTCGTTTTTTCCTTTTTCTTGAAGAGACCTTTCTTTTCATCTGACTTATCATCTGCTTTTGCTTCTGCATCAGCTAAAGCATCATCATCTGATTCAGTTTCATTCATATCTGTATCATTTTGCTTCTTCGGCTGCCTGAGTGCTTTCCTCATCAGCTCCTTCAATCTCTATCTCTTCTGCTTTGTTTTCTGCAGTCTCATTGTCGATTGCTTCTTTTTTAATATCCTCTGGCATTTTTGACCACCTTCCTATGTTTCATCATCAGACTTCTTATAAATTCCATCTAACTGGGATTTAAGAGTCTTTAGATTATCCATTACTTTTTCATAATCCATACGCTTTGGTCCGACAATTCCTATCGTGCCCTTTACGCCCTCACCCAGATCATATGTCGCAGTGACAACACTGCAGTCCTTCATGGTCTGGATTGGAGATTCATTTCCTATATAAACCTGAATACCTGTTCCATTGTCCTTCTTCTCGGAATCGGATAGGGATTCAGTAACAAGGCTTGCTAGCTCTTCCTTTTCCTCAAATGCTGACAAAAGTGTCGCTGCATTATTGGAATCCGAAAGTTCAGGATACTTCAGAATATTTGTTGCTCCGCTGGTGTAAATCTTAAGATCCTCACTCTCAGCGAAGGTCTGTGCCAATGCATCAATCACATCAGAGACAATTCCTGAATGAATACCGGCTCTCTCCTTTATGCTTGCAATGTTTCCAAGATTAATCTCATTCATTGCGAGTCCGTTTAATGAGGTGTTAAGCAGAATGTTGAGCTTAAGTATCGTCTCATTGTCAAGCGGCTCATATAAATCAAGCATCTTGTTTCTGACCATATTGTTGTTCATAACAATTACTGCAAGCAGGTGCTGGTCGTCAACCTGTGAAAGCTGGATGAATTTCACCTTGTTGTGATTGACATCCGGTGCAGAAACAAGTGTGGCATAATTGGTATTGTTTGCAAGTACCTTCGCCGCCTGCTTTAACACCTGCTCCATCTTCTCGGTATTTTCAATGACCAGCTCCTTCATATCAGAAAGCTCTTTTTCCTTCTTATCATTGGTCTCTATAAGATGGTCTACATATAATCTGTAGCCCTTATCCGAAGGAATTCTTCCTGCTGAGGTATGTGGCTGTACTATATAGCCCATCTCCTCCAAGTCACTCATCTCATTTCTGATTGTTGCCGAGCTCAGATTAAGATCTGTATATTTTGAAATTGTACGTGAGCCAACCGGCTCTCCTGTGGCGAGATAATTGCGGATGATTGCATCCAGTATGGTAAGCTGTCTCTCGCTCAATTCTAGTTCTTTGTTTTCATTTTCCATTGGTCACACGCTCCATCTGAAGTATGCTTTTAATTTGTTAGCACTCTGTATTTTGGAGTGCTAATTTTTTATCTGTACATAACATACCACCACCTATTAGCAATGTCAACCCTTGAGTGCTAATTTTTTTAAAGTAATTTTTAAAACCCTTGATTTTACAGGGTTTTCAGGCTTTATTAAATTTGTATTAAATTGATTTTGGCGTTTACTGTACCATTACTGTACCATTTTTTTCAAGTTTTTTAATTCAAGCTTAGCATCAAATGCATTATTTAGGTGATTATACACGTCTAATGTTACATCACTTTTAGCATGTCCCATTATATATTGCGCTACTTTAATGTTCACACCAGACCTTGCCATATTAGTGCATCCGGTATGCCTCATAACATGAGAAGAAAATTGATGAATAAGAACCAGCTCTCTATTCTCTTAGGATGCTTTTTCAGTTCATACTCGTTATAATACTTTACTACATTATATAAATGACAATGATAACTGGTCTGCCCATGCTCCTGTCTGTATGTGGTTTGACTATGGAGTTCTGAATGATTTTCTGAAAGAATGGGTGGTTCGGATGGATGAACTGAAATCCGGTGAGATTACCAGAGATGAGTATTTTGATTAGAAAATCAACTGGCCACAGACCTGTGATGGTTGTGGAAAATATGAGCCAAAGAAACAATGGCGAGTATAGCAAATACAATGCTCCCCAAAACTGGAAAAATTCCAATAACTGGGGAGCTACTACTCTTTTTAATCTAATGCTCTTCTACTATTATATGTATTTTTCATCACTCAACTACTTTATAGCCAGCATTTGTAATTACACAAATCTCTTTGCTTTTTCTTTCGATATATTTTTCTTTCAAACAAGCATTAAGTGCCTCTTCCCAAACAACATATTCACGTCTATCTGGATACTCCTTAGCAACTACTTCGCTGCCAATTTGAATATATGTACCTGATTCCAAATCTGAAGTTATCAGGATCTGCCCTCCCGGTGCATCTGCCACTTTTTTAAGGAGTTGCTTCATTTCCTCTGTTATTAAGGCAGGTGTAGCACTGATATTCTCATTTTTGGTTGATACATCGCCATTTATTTCACTGATGAACTTGTCCCTTGCTTCTTCCCAAATAATATCTTCATTATCTGAAATATCAAATTCTGATTCTAATTCCCGTCTCAACTGATTAAGGCGATCTTTTACTTCTGAACGATCACCATCTAACTTAATAGCAATGCAGTCACTTCCAATTACACCTTTCATTCCAGAAAAATCAAAACCAGGAAGAAGAAGTGAAGTTGCATTGGCTCTTAGTACCCATGCTGCGCCCATTTCATTTAAGCTGACTGGGCTTTCGTAATATTCTGGCGAATGTACGAAAATAATATGCAAGTCATAATTAAGGAACCGTTCCCTTAAAAAGTCAAAAATATTGGCTCCATTTGGTATTCCATATCCTGGTAGGGAGCTGCAAAAAATATCTCTGCGAGGACTTAAATTGATTGAACGAAGTAAATCCGCAATTTTGCAACTTGATCCTTATTCTTAGAAGAATGACTTATAAATATAAGCGGTTTCTTTTTCATACCAGAAGCACCTCCTTGTGAATGTGACAATCCTGACTCTTTCTCCTCGTCCGGATAATATTTATCAATATTTTTTCTAATAGCCTGAAGTTTTCCGACAAGCTCAATAAAATACTTTTTCTCCGTAAAACCATCCAGGCGCTTGCCACACAAATTGATAGTTTCCCATACAAAAGTGTCATGAGTTCGATCATAAATTCCCTGTAATTCCAATTTTATCTCTTGAAGCCAATTTTGGAATTCAGGCACATCACTGATCCGTTCAAATGATGTTCCCATACCTCCATCAAACGGATGAAACATCTTTTCTATTTCTTTTCGTGAATCTATAAGTTTAATTAAATCTTTCTTCAATTATTCTACCCCCAACGCCTTAAACACTGCATCTTCCGCACTCTGATAAGGAATCAGCTGAAATGCACTCATCAGATCAGCCGGAACGCATGCAAAATCAACAAATGAGGTACTCAGAATCAGCACCTTCTTTGCGCCGCTATCCAGACACACCTGAAGTGTATTGGCAAGTTTATCCACCTTTATCATTATGCCACTAATTGTTATATCTCCCAAACCTCTATTGTCAATTCTTTGTTCGGCAACAAAGCTGCCATACCAAACTTTGTAGTAGAAGGGAAGATGCTCTGCATACTGCTGATAGAAACCTTACTTTGCGTTTCTCGCTGAAGCTGATCTGCCATCGTATCCGCTACTTCATAATGCATGGCATCTGAGATAATTACAAATACTTTCGTATCCGAGGTTTGAATACTGGAACGGTAAAAATTCTCCTGTTGCGGTACTTCCAGAACTTTACCGTAAGTTGCCAGTTCATCCGCACATACATCTGACCAGTTATTGCCCAACTCACCTAAGAACCAATGATTATAGAGCCCTTCCACCTTATCGACAACGTGCTTGAATAGATCATCTCGCAAAATTATTGGAAGTCTCCAAACTCTTTTGAAACTAAGATGGAACAAACGGTAATAAGTATCCATCATGATAGTAACTCTCTGTATATTCTTTCCAGATACTTTTGGCAGCCTTTACTGCCATATTTTTACTTGATTGATGAAGAAATTGAACTCAGTGCTTTGTTTAAAGCATCTTCATCAGCCTGTTTTTTTCTCTCACTTTCCCACATACCAAGTATCTGATAAATACATTCTTTCACAACAGGAAAATACTCTCGGCATTCTTCTTCGCTTAACTCATGAATTCCCTTGCTCAAAATTCCATAAATAGTTGTATTTTTGACCAGTATATCTGGAAGATATCCTTCCAACATCTTAATTCTTTCAGCAACTCTCGCCTGTTCAAACATCTCGTTATCAATCACATCAGCCGCAGCTTCTTTTGCTTTGTAAACAAGTCTTTCAAGAATTCGTCTCAAATAAACATATGAACCAGCACCAACACCATTTGCAAAAAGTCCTATTGCGGTTCCAAGTTCCTTACGATCTTCCTTCAAAATTACATGTTTATATGCATCTAATTCTGGGAATGTCATATCTGCAACAGATGGATACTGTCCAATTTTCATCATTGACTTATCTGTTGTTAGAACAATATAATCAAGATGATGTTCCTCATTCATGCTACAAATAAATTTGAATACCAAAATCCTTGACACTTCTTCAATTTGTGATTCTTTCCACTTCCATACCGTATTTTGTTCTTCTATGTGTCCTCCAACCGTCGGTGTATTTTTAAGAATATACAACTGCTGAATTCTCCAAACTTCTTCTGAAAGTTTTTTGAATAGCATTTATTATCCTTATCTTGAATATATATATAAGGCTTCATTGTAAAAACACGCTCTTCTTTACATTCTTTGCAATAAGCACTTATTCGAACTTTTCCATCAAGTAAAAGAATTAAATCTTCAATATTGTCTTCATCTATTTTCATTGACTTATAAAGCCCAGCTGTTTGCAAAAAATTTGCAAATACATTATCTTTTCCAGAAACTATATTTGATGGTATTGAATCAAAAATATTATGTCTCACTTTATTTTCTCCTTTACTACCGCTTTTTCAGGCACTTTCTCCTCATATTCCTGTTTTCAATTCCTCTGCCAAATACGCATCGCTCATGCAGTGCATATCAGAAACACCATCACGGATCAGCTGATAGACCTGGGAATGATAAAAGAAATCCAATGCCACATCCAGTGAAAGTCCCTGCTGTTTAGCAAAACATTCGATAACACGGCTATATTTTTTCTGAAGCAAAATCGGATTTGCTGTCATAATGTTTCACTCCCTTCAAAATGCAACAGAGACAGTGCTTTCTCTGTGCGGAAACATATTTGCAGGTTCGGCTTTTCATAACGCAGGCGGTTGATAGCTTCCGTTTTATCAATCAGTCCGTCAAAGAACAGCTCCACGGTATTAAACACCTTATCGTTGGCAACACCACCCACAACAAAGTCATAATCGGTCGAATCTTTTCCGCTGCGACAGTTCAGAATGAAATCCAACCACTCTTCGGAATAAGAATCGAATTTCAGCGTTTTCAGTTCAGCTTCCCGCCTTTCATCATATTCATACCTGGAGATAATACCATCTTTCCCACGGCGTTTGAACTTACCACACCACTTCGCCGCCTGTTCATACAGCGGCGTGACATAGAAGCCACGCCCGAAGTCTACATTGGGGCGGGAATGAACCAAATCCGGCTTTGCAATTTCTAAGAAAGAACCATGATAAAGAATCATACTTCCACACCCCTTTCTTTCATCACATCAAGGAGGTCATCAACGATATATTCCCGGCTCTGGGTATGCAGCACTTCATATTCCGGCACGATATAACTGTTCAGAATATCACTTTGTTCGGTAAATGCCTGATAGACACGCTCTGCATCCACTCCCAGCTTTGCTGCTACATTTTCAATACAAAATACAGCAAACTCCAGCTCACTGGAATTTTTGATTCTTTCATCCGTTATCATATGCAAGCCCTCCTTTTACGATAATTTTGAAAAATTATCTATTAAAATCAAATAAAAAGTAGACGGATAAATCCCCTCTCTTAAAGCTATTCTACTAACCATTCTAAACTGTTTCATAAGTTTTTCTTCACTTTTTGGTGTTGTCTGAACCTTAATCAAATTCATAGCTTCTTTGCATAATGGCATCGCCATATATTCATGAATTGAATTTGCTTCTTTTTCAATTTCTTCTTTTGTAACCGGATCAAGGGATAATGTATTAAAAAGTTTAAAAAACTTTTTAGCTTCATCAGAATCCGAATATTTTCTACCACAATTATATTGTGGCTGATTCGCATCCAATGACTTCCATAACTGCTTAATATCTGCAAATTCATATGTTTTAGTCAATGGCAATTTCTTTGGTGGCTCACCATACGAATAGAAAACCACCTTATCTAATGAGCTTTTTTCTATGCAAGCAAATATATGACTGTCATTCTGTGGTGAAAGCCCTATAATATGCAATTCACCTGAAAATTTTTCAAGTTCCCCAAAATGATAATCCGTGGCAATTTTCAGTTCTGGATGTTTGATATAAGTATCTATAATTTGAGCTTTTTCTGATTCTACACCTGCTCTCATTATCTCAAATTCCTCTACATCCAAATCATGTAATTGCTTTAGTCTTTGAAGTACCTCAATTCCTTTCACTTTATCCTGAGCTTCTTTATATTTATTCTGTCCACTAAAATTAAGTAGCGCATTACAATAACATTGCGGATAATTCGGATTCATAACGATTTTTCCGTTTTGCTTGTTCAAAAAGCCCTGAACTGTTTCAGGATTTTCAGAATCTGCAAGGACAGAATAATCCCCATGCTTCTTATTGCCTTGTGTGTATATTTAACTGATTGTCTATATCCCGTCCTGCATACATTACTCTAAGTATTGTTACAACCTTTTTATCATTATCCGGAATATAAAGAACAATATAATTATCTACCGGCAATACACGAAGTCCACGGCTTTTCCATGGTTCTTTTTCATATTTTCGATAACGCTCCGGCATCTTATCCAAGCTTAATATCTGTTCCTCCAAACGATCAAGCTGTCCGCTTGCGTTTTCCAGTGATTGTAATTCAAAAGCAATATATTCAAAAATTCCTCTCAAATCACTGTCAGCCTGTTCTGATACTTCTATTTCATATATCATAAGCCATAATCCTTGCGAATGTCAGCAAATGCTTTCTTCGCATTTTTTGTCCGTCCAGCCTGCATATCTGCATATCCTTTCTCCAATTCTTCATTGAACTCTACTTCTGATAATGTGCTGATATCAACAGGTCTGGCAGATGGTATTTTACTTCAAACGGAAGTCCTCTCTGTAAGATAATCTGTTTATAAAACATATTGATAGCACTGGAAGCAGGGATACCAAGTGTAGACAGGATACTTTCTGCTTTTTCTTTGACATCTGGTTCAATCCTTGCATATAAATTTGCTGATTTTGTAGCCATATAAAACATCTCCTTTCGTGAGTAGTATTTCCATATATCTTTATTATATGCAAATGTCCGTACAATAGCAATACTAATTTTATGCTCCAATAATCTTATTGAATAACTGTGGTGAAATGTAGAGCTGAAAGTACAAGTGCCACTATATATCCGATTCCACAGAAAAATTTTATCTCGTTTATTTTCTCTGATTGCAATCTTATCCTTTTTTTCCAATTTTTCGCACTTTCCTTTCAGGCAAAGAAAAATGACGCAAGCCATATTTCTATAACTCACGCCTTTCTCTGCACTTATTTACTTTACAGTTCCAATTCGCTACGCACTGCGTATCCTTTTAGAACTTACTTATTTCGTCAGAACCCGATAATTTTCTTTCTTATCATAATCTTTATGGATTCCATCATCTTCATACAGAGTATAGCTGCTGCCTTCATATCCGATAAGCTGCATATTTTCTGTATCAATATCCTTCACGCACTCTGCTGCTTCTGCAACCGGGATGCATTTGCCGCTGCAAATGAAAAGCGGTACTTCATTGAGTGCAACCTCTACATAATGAACTCCCTTTTCGAGGACTTCTTCAGAAATGCTTCCATCCGGCATAAACTTGATGAATTTCATTTCTTCTGGCAGGTAAACGTAACGGCCTCTTGCGTTCTGCTCATAACCCGGTGCGATCATGATCTCGTTGCCAAGCATCAGCTGGTCTTCGACGCGGATTGCCATCTTATCATCCGGATAAACGAAGCCAAGCGGTTTAAAGTACATATCGTCATTCAACGCAGCTTTCATGTATTCACTGTAAAGATACGGCACAAGACGATATCTGGCGTTAATGACGCTGCGGAAATCTTCGATGTTTTCGAACTGGTAACATTCCTGTTCTCTTGTTCCTTCTGCCGCATGATCACGCATCAGAGGTGTAAACACACCGAGTGCAAGGAAACGGAGCAGAAGATCTCTGGTCGTGTCGTCACCAAATCCACCAAGGTCTGAGCCTGTGTACATAAATCCACACATATTCAAAGATGGAAGCATCTTCAGATTTAAAAGGATGTGTGACCACCAGGATTTATTGTCTCCCATCCAGATTCCTCCGTAACGATGCATTCCAATATAAGAAGATCTGGAAAACATCAGGAAACGTTTTTCCGGATCAATGCGTTCGAATGCTTCTCCGGCTGCTCTTGTCATGTTATAACCAAAAAGATTATGTACCTTGTCGTGCCGCATACGCCCCTGTTTGGTGTTGTGGTAGAACAGCTTATAATCGTTTTCGTTGTTGGAAAGCCCTGCCACCATGCCGGTAAAAGCACCAAAGCTGGAAATATCCAGGTTTTGCTTGCTGTATTTCTCAATTTGAGCAAAGGTCTTTTTCAGTCTTTCCTCTGCGTAGAAGATAGCAGGCTCGTTCATATCATTCCAGAAGCCCTCGATCCCCTGATCCAGCAGAACCTTATATTGACTGCCAAACCAAGCACGGGCTTCCGGGTTGAGCATATCGGGGAAGTGTACCCGTCCCGGCCACACACCGGCTACAAAGGGGGTGCCATCCTGATTCGTGCAGAAGTAGCCGTTTTTTCACGCCTTCCTCGTACACATCATATCCATCTTCGATTTTGACTCCTGCATCGATGATGGGGACAAGATGGATGCCCTGCGCTTTCATCTCGGCGGCAAAATCTGCAAAACGCGGGAAGCGCTGCGCATCCACCGTAAAGTCCTTGTAATGCTCCATGTAATCGATATCCAGAACCACAGCGTCCAGCGGCATATGATTGGCACGGTAATTTGCCACCACCTCGCGGACCTCGTCCTCGTTCATGTAGCTCCAGCGGCTCTGGGCGTTGCCAAAAGCCCATTTGGGCGGAATATAACTGCGCCCCACCAACTGGCGGAACTGGTGCACAATATCGGTCAGGCTCTCGCCCTCAATGATGTAGAGATCGTAATTTTCCTCGGCCACCGTGACCCGCAAGGTATCCAGGTCGGTGTAGCCGCAGTCAAAGGTGACCTTGCCCGGGTAGTCGATAAAAAAGCCAAATGTATCCTTGCCGGACACGATCATAAAATTATAAGCACCGTACAGCGAGGATTTGCCCTCGGTATGGTTGCCGTCATCGGAGCATTTGCTTTCGTACACCCACCCGCGCTTGTTGATACCACGGACGTTTTCGCCAAGACCATACAGGACATCCTGCGGTTCCATGGCATAGGAGAAACCATCCGGCTCCTTGGTCAGATAGGGTATCGTTTCCATCATGGGCAAAAAAGAACCCACTACACTTTCGGTATCAAACGGTTGCCCGTATTGCTTTTTGTAAATCATAGCAAAACACCTCTCCTTTGTTTTTTGAATCGCATGCTGATCCTGTCGAGATAAAAATTTTCTTTAAATCCAAACGATGCAAAATCATCTCGCCCGATGCACCGCGAAACGAAACACCACCATTATGATAGATCGTCTCCCGCATGGCCTGAAACGCATTTTTCCCAGCCTTACCGTATCGGAAGTGTAGATTTCATCTGTAAGCCTTCGATCGAATTTCATTTTCATCCTCGTAGGTTTTTGATTCTGCCGCGCACTTCAATTCTGGTATGTCTTTTATGGTCAACTGGCATACTGATTTTTGATCAAGCTTGTACAGCATAGCTAGTATAGTATACTTGCGCAGCATTTCGATTTCAAGCGCTAATTGGCATTTGGCTGTGTAAAAAATGAGAGGCCAATCTGCGTAAAAATTTGCGCAAGTTGATCCCTGTACTTTTCCACAATCCGGCTATCAGGATAGACAGCCACCCTGCGACGCGGTATACTCGAACCAGATCAACATTTTCAGGAGGGAAAATCATGGCGGGAGAAAACAACAAAGGTCGTTATTGTTACTGGAGGAAGCTCCGGCATCGGACGGTGCACGGCATCCGCTCTGAAAGAGAATGGCTGCATCGTCTATGAGTTCAGCCGCAGAAATATCCCTATGGAGGGTGTTACCCATCTGTCTGTCGATGTGACCGATGAAGATGCGGTCAACGCCGCTGTGCAGCAGGTCATCCAAAAAGAGACCAAAATTGATGCAGTGATCAACTGTGCAGGCTTTGGCATTTCCGGTGCGGTGGAGTTTACGTCCATGGAGCAAGCCAAAGCGCAGTTTGATGTGAACTTTTTCGGGATCAGTCACTGTAAATAAAGCAGTTCTCCCCTTCATGCGCCATCAAGGGAAGGGGCATATTGTGAACATCAGCTCTGTTGCTGCCGTAGCGCACATTCCGTTCCAGACCTTCTACTCTGCAAGCAAAGCCGCCGTTTCTTCTTACTCTTACGCTCTGGCAAACGAAGTCAAGCCCTACGGCATCCATGTTACCGTCGTAGAACTGGGTGACATCTGCACCGGGTTTACAAAAGCACGTCAAAAAAGCATTCTCGGCGATGATGAATACGGTGGACGCATCTCCCGGAGCGTCAGCCAGATGGAGCACGACGAGCAAAACGGCATGGACCCGGCACGCATTGGACGGTACAT
>ENA-OQEL01000442-OQEL01000442.1-human-gut-metagenome-genome-assembly--contig:-NODE-442-length-15018-cov-3.159559_pt1 | contig 15018 bp, 14 predicted proteins | sample MGYA00242796_ERZ504637 | MGnify/ENA primary metagenome ERZ504637 (study PRJEB26092, sample SAMD00036306) | human gut metagenome | host: Homo sapiens | study: EMG produced TPA metagenomics assembly of... | reverse complement strand
CGTATTGGTGATGCTGACCATGCTGAACACAAGTGCAAGGATTATGTCGTGATCGGCGACCCCGGCAGTGAGCTGAAAAAGATCTCTCTGGATGAGTTCTACAAGAACTTTACCGGTGTTCTGCTGCTGATGAACCCCACCTCGGAGTTCAAGGGTGGTAAGATCGAAAAGGGCGGCATGTTCAAGCGTTACGTCGACCTGTTGCTGCCCCAGAAGAAGCTCTTTGCCTATGCGATCCTGAGTTCTCTGATCGTTACGATCCTGGGCATTGCCTCCTCCATGTTCAACAAGATCCTGATGGACGAGGTCTTGCCATATGGCCTAGACAATCTGCTGGTCACGCTGATCCTTGTGTTCAGCATGGTCAGCATCACCAATACGCTGGTGGGCTTTGTCCGGCAGTGGGTTCTGATCCACCTATCCATCAAGATCGATATTCCGCTGATGCTGGGTTACTTCGGGCATATCTTCCGTCTGCCCATGAAGTTCTTTGCCACCCGCAAGACTGGTGATATCACCACCCGTTATTCGGATGCAAACACCATCAAATCCATCTTTACCAGCATTGCGCTGAGCCTGATCATGGATATCTCGATGGCCATTATCACCGGTATCATCCTGTTCCGCATGAATGCGATGCTCTTCTCGATCTCGCTGTTCATGGCTCTGGTCAGCATTCTGCTGGTGCTGATCTACAAGCAGCCTTACAAAAAGATCAACGAAGAGACCATGGTGCAGTCCGCTGCACTGAACAGCCAGATGATCGAAAGCCTGCGCGGCATTGAGACGGTCAAGTGCAACGCCAACGAGGATACCGAAATGGAGAACCTCGAGCGTGAGTACATCAAGAGCCTGAAGATCAGCCTGCGCTCCAGCAAGATCAGCACCACGCAGGGCCTGATTTCCTCCTTCATTTCCACCGGTTTCAGCATGCTGACCACCTATGTGGGTATCAGTCAGGTTCTGAAAGGTGAGATGACACTGGGTGGATTCATGGCCTTCAGCACGCTGTCCTCTTACTTTACTTCCCCGCTGAGCAACCTGATCGGTCTGCAGATGCAGATTCAGGAGGCCAGCATTTCCATGAAGCGTCTGGGCGAGATCATGGATTATCCCTCCGAGACGGTCGGCGACGAAGACCGCACCGATCTGGACAAGGTGGAGGGCGATATCGAGTTCAAGGATGTCACTTTCCGTTATGGCAACCGTGCCCCTGCACTGGATCACATCAGCTTTACCATTCCGGCCGGTAAAAAGGTCGCGCTGGTGGGCAGCAGCGGCAGCGGCAAATCCACGATCACCAAGCTTCTGCTCAAGTATTATGAGCCGGAAGATGGCGAGATCGACTTGAACGGTGTGAATCTGGCTGAATACACCAATGATTCTGTCCGCCGCGCAATTTCTTATGTGCCGCAGAACGTTGAGCTGTTCAGCAAGACCATTTATGATAACATCCGTGTTTCCCGTATGGACGCTACGATGGACGAAGTTAAGGAAGCTGCCAAGAAGGCAGATGCTCACGACTTTATCCGTCATCTGCCCCTGCAGTATAACACCTATCTGGAAGAAGCGGGCAACGGCCTGTCCGGCGGTGAAAAGCAGCGCATTGCGCTGGCACGCGCTTTCCTGAAAGATTCCAACCTCTACATTCTGGATGAATCCACCAGTAATCTGGACTTTGCTACGGAAAATTTGATCTTCAACATGATCTACGATCAGCTTGCAGATCGTTCCATGCTGATCGTAGCTCACCGCCTGTCCACTGTTCGTGACTGTGATCTGATCCTTGTGATGGATCACGGCAAGATCGTGGAACGCGGCACGCACGATGAGCTGCTTGCCAAGGAAGGCAAGTACTACGAGCTGTGGAACATGCAGCAGGGTATCTACCGCAGCAAAAAGGCAGAGCCCAAGCAGTCTGTCATGCAGGCCGTGGTGGAAGAGGATGACGACGGTGAGTCGATCACCTATTGATGTGTTGCAGCCGGGTGCGCACCCGGTTACATATGAAAGAGAGTAATTCATGATGGATAGCTTGATTTGACATAGTTTTGCTGTGTCAGATAAAAAAGAGCTAGAAAGACTTTCTGTTTAGTAGAAGTAGATGGTGTTATCCTGAACAGGCCCCGCCTGCTCAGGTAACTATGCCTCACTATGGTGTGCCCGGAGGCAAAATGCCTCCGGGCACATTTTATTTGCAAGATCCCTATTACTTTTATAAGTAGTAGGCGATCGGGAGCGGAGAGGAAGCTGCTCTCTGCAGCGGTTTTCTCCCCTTTCTCGGTTGCCTATTACTGCCTCTTCTGAGGTAAATCTGAAAAGGAACCGAGGTATTCAACATGAAAGAGATCAAAGTAGCCGAGAACAAGACCCTGAAGCTCACCAATGTGCTCTCCCGTGAGATCCATCCGGAAGAGATGGCCAGTCTGCCCGTGGTGCTGACCCAGATGCACAACTTTATCAAGAGCAACAACGCACAGCCCATTGGCCCCATCGTGCAGGCCATGGTGGTTGGTGAGGACCGTCAGATGCACCTGTACATGATGCAGCAGGCTACCCAGTTCATCGGCCAGATGGAGCAGGACTACCATATGGATGCCATTCTGCGCGTGAAGAACTGCCTGTATGCCCACTACACCGGCCCCATGCCCGAAAGCCAGCTGGCTTCCTACAAGCTGCAGGTCCACGCTTTTGAGAATGAGCAGAAACTGACCGGCACCTCCTATACCATCTATGTCAATCAGGACGAGGATGATGCCGTGGTCGATGTCTTTATGGAGACCAAGTAATTATGACGATTAAAGTTCAGAACCTTTCGGATCTGCAGGACCGCCGCATCATGATGGAAAAAAAGCTGCCGCCTTATGGCTACGCTTTTGTCATTCTGGTGGGCATCTTCATGCTGTTTCTGGTGGTGTGGAGCACCCATACCAACCGCATTTATGTCAGCCAGAACGCAGGCACCGTTCAGGCCAGCAATAAAACCTATATCATGTCCAGTTATTCCGGCTCCATTACCGAGATGTATATTTCGGAGGGCAGCTATGTGAACGAGGGCGACCTCGTGGCCCACATCAAGAGCACGGATATCGACATGCAGCAGGATAACCTGGAAAGCCAGCTCAAGATCTACCAGACCCAGCTGGACCAGTACAACAAACTGCTGCAGTGCGTGCAGGATGATACCAACTACTTCAGCGAGACAAACCCCGAAGATCAGCCCTACTACTATCAGTACGAGACCTACAAGAGCCAGGTCTCTCAGAAGACCTTTGATGCCACGGCCTATCAGGCTGCCGGTTACTCCGATGCTCAGATCAAGACCATGATGGAGCAGAGCCAGAGCGAAGTAGAAGCTCTGTACTACTCCACCATGCAGTCCATCTCCCAGAGCATTACCAGCGCACAGAGCAACGTGGACAACGTTCAGGCTCAGCTCGATGCCTTGAACACCGGTGCCAACGATTACTACATCTACGCCCCCACCTCCGGTGTGATCCACATGGATACTCCTTACAAAGAGGGCATGGTGCTGAGCGCAGGCTCCCCGCTGGCCACTGTTGCCAGCGAGAACGACGATCTGGAGATCGTTGCCATGGTCACCGTGAACGACCGCCCGCTGCTTCATGTGGGTGACCCGTGCAAGATCGCCATTACCGGCCTTTCGGAGTATTCCTATGGCACCCTGACCGGCACTGTAACGGCCATTGACAGTGACGTGACGGCCAGCTCCAACGCTTCCTACTATAAGATGACCATTAAGCCCGATGCCACTTATGTGGTGAGCCGCAGCGGCGACAAGGTGGATCTTTCCAACGGCATGAGCGTTACTGCCCGCGTGGAGTACGATCAGGTCACCTATTTCGAGTACGCAATGGAAGCCCTGGGCGTTCTGTTCCGCTAAACCGGAGCTGTGCTGACTGCCAGCCGCCGTTATATCACCCAAAGAGGTACACTTACTATGAAATCAACCGCAAAAAAACTGGCCGTCTGTGCGGCAGCGCTCTGCCTGCTGGCCTGCGGCACAGCTGTGTCTGCGGCCGCAGCAAGCCCTGTCTCCGGCCTTGCCCTGAGCGGCGTTGCCATGCCGTGGGATCAGGACGTGCCTGCCGAAAGCATTGAGGCCGGCAGCTATACCGCCAACATGCTGCTGGGTTCCTCTCAGCAGCTGTCTCCTGTGGTGCGTCCGCGCAACTCTACCGACTCGGTTGTCTTTATCTCGGACGATACTTCCATTCTGACCGTGAGCAACTCCGGTGTCGTGCAGGCTGTGGGCGTAGGCACCACCCGCATCACCGCTGCCGCAGGCAACCAGATCTGTGCCTACACCATCGTTGTCTCCATGGATTCTTCCATGATCGTTACCGAGATGGACCTTTCCCTTTCCTCCAACACCATCTATGTTGGCAACTCGGTCTCGGCACAGCTGCAGGTGCGGCCTACTTCGGCTTCCAACTATGCCACCGTCGCCCTGACCTCTTCCAATGAGAAGGTCGCCACGGTGAACAATTTCGGCCGTGTTACCGGCATTGCCCCCGGCACCGCCACCATTACCGCTACCTGCGGTTCGGTGACTGCTACCACCAATGTCACGGTCATGAGTATTCCCAACTCCAGCACTGGCACCGCCAGCACTGGTTCTTCCAACAGCGGTCAGGTCGTCACGGTGAATCCTTCCTACGTTGTGCTCAAGCCCGGTGCCACCCGCACCCTGACCGCCAGTGTCAAGCCTTCTTCCGCTTCCCAGAAGTTCACCTATAAGTCCGCCAACAGCAACATTGCCACGGTCAGCCCCAGCGGCGTGATCACGGCTGTGGGCACCGGCGCTACTTCCATTACCGTTTCCAACGGCACTGCATCCGCCATGGTCACGGTCATCGTCAACCGTTCGGCTGCATCTTCTTCCGATAATTCTTCGGACAGCAGCTCCACCGAATCGGATAACGATACTCCCATCGAGATCGATCCCGTTGTGCAGGCCATTCAGGACAGTGAGGACAACGAGATCGTTTTCACACAGGCCGAGGTGCCTACCGTGACCGGTGATATCCTCAATGCGCTGCGCACCACCGGCAAGACCCTGTGCGTGGTGGGTGATGGCTACACCATGCAGATTGCAGGCAGCGGTGTCAAGAGCACCACCAGTGAGCTGGACACCATGCTCATCCTGACTGAGTCCGATCAGGGCATCGAGTTTGAGCTGGACAAGGGCAAGGCTCTTCCCTGCTCGGTGCGCATCGATCTGGATGTGAGCACCTATACCCGCCTGTATCTGTACAACGCCGTCTCCAACAAGTGGCAGTACCTGAACAGCTACACCGACGGCATCATCACTGCCGATACTGCAGGCCGTTATCTGCTGACCAACCAGAACCTGAAATTTGCCAATATCAACTGGACCTTCTTCATTGCCGGTGGTGTTGTAGTGGTTCTGATCGGCATTGCATATGTTGTGCTGAAAAAGCGCTACTGGTTCTGGTAATTTTCAAAACCACTCTTTCATGAAACAGCAAGACCCTCTCTGAGTGTGATATGCTCCCCCCTAGAGTAGACAGAGTAAAGCAAAAACTCTGCGTACTCTGGGGGTATTTTCATGTCAAGAAAGAACAATCACTTTTTGCACAAAAATTCGCCGTCTCCTTGTGGAAACGGCGAACAAAAACTTATATTATTTCTCTGCTACTTGACGGAGCGCACTTTCAATGGAACGCCTGGGCTTTGTTTGCATATGATGTCTGCCTTCGTTACCTTTTTCAATGGGGCGTGCGAGGGCTTCCATTGCCCTTGTAGTTCTCGTAGCGGCTCTCGCGGATCTTGGTGTGGGACCAGATCTCGTCCGCCGTGGGCTGCCAGTTGGCCGCATAGTTCTTGCACTTCTCGCACAGGTGCTCCACGCTCTCCGGCGACTGCAGGTCGGTGCTGTGGGCACCGGTCTCGTGCACCATCTTCTGCAGCAGTTCGGGGTTTTCCAGCATCGGGCAGGGACGCAGATGGTTCTTGTTGAAGGGCTGGCCGTTGTGATAAGCCATGAACAGCGGGCTGTGCAGAATTTCCAGAATGCTCTGGTCGTGGATGTTTGCATTGGAGTAGTGGATGAACACGCACGGCTCTGCGTCACCGGCAGAGTTGATGTGGAAGTAGTTGCGTCCGCCGGCAATGCAGCCGCCCACGAACTCGCCATCGTTCTGGAAATCCATCGGGTAGAATGGGATATCGCACTCTTCCGAGCGCAGATAGCGGATGCGGTCGATCATATATTTGCGCTGCTCCGGGGTAGGCATCAGTTCCGGTGCTGCCTCGTTGCCCACGGGCATGTAGTGGAAGTAGAAGCCGAAGTGTGCGCCCTTCTCACACAGGAAACGCATGAACTCATCGTTGGTGACAGCTTCGATATTATCGCGGGTGTAGCAGATGGACGTGCCGAACACGATGCCGTGCTCCTTGAGCAGATCCATAGCATGCATAACAGCGGCATAGTGCCCCTTACCGCGGCGGGCATCGTTGGTTTCCGGGGTGCCCTCGATGGACAGCATGAAGGCAATGTTGCCCAGACGCACCACCTCTTTGCAGAAGGGCTCATCGATGAGGGTGGAGTTGGTGTAGATGGCAAACTGCACATCGTTGTGCTTCTCGGCCAGCTTGAGGATATCAGCCTTACGCACCAGCGGCTCGCCGCCGGTCAGCATGTACAGGTACACGCCCAGCTCCTTGCCCTCGGTAACGATCTTGTCCATATCCTCAAAGCTGAGGTTATTCTTGTGACCGTATTCACCGGCCCAGCAGCCCACGCAGTGCATATTGCAGGCGGAAGTGGGATCGAACAGGATCAGCCAGGGGATGTTGCACTGATACTTCACGCGGTTCTCGCGGATGGTCTTGGTGCCGCGGAAGAAAGCCTCGTAGCCCAGATTCAGCGCCATAGTGCGGGCCACGTTGGGGTCGGTCTGATCCAGCACACAGTTGATGAGCTTGGACCACTTGCTGTCGGGGTCGGTCAGGGTCTGTCTGGCGTGTTCGTAGGCTTCATCGCTGAACGAACTGCCATAGAACTGCTTTGCAACATCCACCAGCTGTCCCACGGTTTTCTGACGATCTTTATCGGCATGAGAAAGCACCACGTCCACCATTTTACCAACGGCAGCACGCTGCATTTTATGAGTCAGGCTCTCAACAGAAGTATTCATTATCCTTTTCCTCCAAACTGGTATTTTTTCCGGAAATCTCTTTTTTCTATTTCTATGCCATTACTCTACCACTCTATCCCACAAGTTGCCATAAACAGAAAAAGCGCCGTGATAGAAAACCCATCACGGCGCAGATTGATAAAATTTTGTCGATTCTTCCGGTTCAACCGTCCTGTTCCAGATGGAATCTTATTGCTGGCAAGGCGGCATAACGCGCGGCGCAGATCGCCCTGCAGCATCCGTCCCATACGTTCTACCATCACAGCGGGCTCGGTCTTCATATCCCGGCGGATCCATTCCAGCACCACGCCCACCAGCGCATATTTGTGAAAAATCCACCACAAACTGCTTGTCATCGTCCTGCACGGTGATGTCGCGGCATTCGCGATCCGCAAATTCCTTCAGCATGGAGTCCCAGAAGTTTGTACAGATACTGCTCCACCTGTTCACGACCCACAGAGCGGTATACGTTCAGTACCAGTGCTTTGTTATCCCGGATCTGGTGCAGGATGTCCAGAAATGCTTCGGTCCATGTATCAAAGCTCTGGCGGCCTTCCATCGTCTTGGCCGCATCTTCCATCAGGATCCAGTCCACCAGATCGTAAATATCCTTAAAGTGGTAGTAGAAGGTCATGCGGTTCACGCCGCAGTCCTCGGTGATATCGTTGATTGTGATTTTATTGAGGGGCCTTTTCCAGCAGCAACTTTTTCAGCGATGCTTCCAGTGCCCGCTTCGTTGTTTGTGACACAAAAATCCTTCCTTTCCCGACCGTAGAAATTTTTCCCGCTGCGTACGGTGATTGGCAGCTTCGTACATTATAATACATAATACCGCAAAAGCCGTCCCGATTGCAAGCATTGATTCTGTCCATTTTGTAAACAAAGAACGACTTCCTGCGTTTTCACTCCGGCAGTTTCTCGTTTCAAAAGCCGTTTCTCAGCCCTCCCAAACCCCTTCCGGCGGTGCGCAATGCCTGCAAAAGCGGCTTCTTCCGGCAAAAAAGCGGAAAAGGCCCTTGATTTTATATTCCTCTACGCTTAGAATGGGAGCAGACGGCTGTGATTGAAGTGCCGTTTTGAGGGAGGGTACAAACTATGATGGATACCATTGGTTTTCTGGGCTGCGGCAACATGGGTGGAGCCATCGCCCGTGCCGTTTGCAAAGCTGTTGACCCTAAGAAAGTTTTTCTGGCAAACCGCACTGCGGCCAAGGCACAGGCACTGGCCAAAGAACTGGGCTGCAAAACAGCCACCAATGCCGAGGTGGCCGGTGACTGCGACCTGATTTTTCTGGCGGTAAAGCCCCAGATGATGGAAGCTCTGCTCCAGCCGCTCAAGTTCACCTTTGACGAGCGCCCCAGCCGTTTTGTGCTGTGCAGCATGGCAGCGGGCCTTTCGATCGCCCGTATTCAGGAGATGGCCGGTGAGGACTTTCCTGTGATCCGCATCATGCCCAACACCCCGGCTTCGGTGGGCGAGGGTATGATCCAGTACTGTTCCAGCAATGTCACCGCTGAGGAAGAAGAAGCCTTCCTCAGGATCATGGCTCCTGCGGGCCGTCTGGATGCCGTGCCGGAAAGTCTGATCGATGCCGCCAGCTGCGTTTCCGGCTGCGGCCCGGCATGGGTGTACCAGTTTATTGAGGCTCTGGCCGACGGCGGCGTGGCCTGCGGCCTGCCCCGCGCCAAAGCGCAGGAATATGCCGCGCAGATGGTTCTGGGCAGCGCAAAGCTGGTGCTGGAAAGCGGAAAGCATCCCGGCGAACTCAAGGATGCTGTGTGCAGCCCCGGCGGCAGCACCATTCAGGGCGTGCGCGTGCTGGAAGAGCACGGCCTGCGCGGTGCGGTGATGGATGCCGTGATCGCCTCGTACAATAAGACAAAGGAAATGGGAAAGGGTTAAGGATATCATGCGCATCGTTGTAAAAGTAGGCACTTCTACTCTGGCATACGCCACCGGACGGCTGAACATCCGCCACACGGAACAGCTGGTCAAGGTGCTCAGCGACCTGAAAAACGAGGGCCATGAGGTCATTCTGGTGTCCTCCGGTGCCATTGGCATGGGCGTGGGCAAGCTCTCACTGCCAACCCGCCCAAAGGACACCACCACCAAGCAGGCCTGCGCCGCTGTGGGCCAGTGTGAGCTGATGTACACCTACGACCGGCTGTTCAACGCCTACAATCACACCGTGGCGCAGATCCTGCTCACCGGCGTGGACGTGGAGCACACCGAACGCCGCGTGAACTTTCAGAACACCCTGTCCCGCCTGCTGGAGCTGGGTGCCCTGCCCATCATCAACGAAAACGACACCGTTGCCACCGATGAGATCACCTCCATTGGCGACAACGACACGCTGGCGGCCATCGTGGCCTGCTGCGCCAAGGCTGACATGTTGGTGCTGCTGAGTGACATCGACGGCCTGTACACCGCCAATCCCCACACCCACACGGATGCAAAGCTCATCCCGCTGGTGGAGGAGATCACCCCCGAGGTGATGGCTCTGGCCGATGGTGCCGGTTCGGCCCTTGGCACCGGCGGCATGGCCACCAAACTGCGCGCTGCCCGCATGGTAACGGGCAGCGGTGCCGATATGGTCATTGCCAACGGCGCACACCCGGAGCTTTTGTACGACATTGCCGCAGGCAGATCCGCAGGCACCCGCTTTGCGGCCCGCAAGGAGGACTGAACACATGACCACACAGGAAATTCTGGAAGCCGCCCGCAGCGCCAAAAGTGCCCTTGCGCTGGCCGATAACACCGCCCGCAACGCGGCCCTGCTGGGCATGGCGGACGCTTTATGCGATGCGCAGAACCAGTCTGCCATCCTTGCCGCCAACGCCGAGGACATGGCTGCTGCCAAAGGGCACATCAGCGATGTGATGCTGGATCGTCTGGCCCTGACCGTTCCGCGCATCGAAGCCATGGCGCAGGGCATCCGCGAGGTTGCCGCCCTGCCCGACCCGGTGGGCCGGGTGCTGAATCGGGTAGAGCGCCCCAACGGGCTTGTCATTGAAAAGACGGCTGTACCCATGGGTGTGATCGCCATTATCTACGAGAGCCGTCCCAACGTGACCAGCGATGCCGCTGCCCTTGCCATCAAAAGCGGCAACGCCTGCATCCTGCGCTGCGGCAAGGAGGCATGGCGCAGTGCTCATGCCATCGTCACAGCCCTGCGGCAGGGCCTGAAAAAGGCCGGTCTGCCCGAGACAGCGGTCTGCCTGATCGAGGACACCACCCACGCTTCTGCCAACGCTCTGATGACCGCTGTAGGCTATGTGGATCTGCTGATCCCGCGCGGCGGTGCCGGGCTGATCCGTGCCTGCGTTCAGAACGCCAAGGTGCCCTGTATCCAGACCGGCACCGGCATCTGCCATATCTATGTAGACGACACTGCCGACCTTTCCAAAGCTCTGGACATCATCGAGAACGCCAAGGCCAGCCGCCCCAGCGTGTGCAACGCCGAGGAAGTGTGCCTTGTGCACTCTTCCATTGCCGGGCAGTTCCTGCCCGTCTGGCCCAGCGGCTTGGCCCGGACCGTATTGCAAAGGGTCTGCACCCGGTGGATCTGCGGCTGGATAAGCGCGCCGCCGCCATAATCTCCGGCACCCCTGCCGGAGAAAAGGACTTTGACACCGAATTTCTGGACTACATCCTCGCGGTCAAGGTCGTGGACAGCGTAGAGGAGGCCATCGGGCATATTGCTGAGCACTCCACCGGCCACAGCGAAGCCATCCTGACCCAGACACAGGCCCATGCCGACCTGTTCACTGCCGCAGTGGACAGCGCCGCCGTGTATGTGAACTGTTCCACCCGCTTTACGGATGGCGGTGAATTCGGCCTTGGGTGTGAAATGGGCATTTCCACCCAGAAACTCCACGCCCGTGGCCCCATGGGACTGGCCGAGCTGTGCAGCTACAAGTATATCATCCACGGCAATGGTCAGATCCGCTAAAGCCCGCTGAACCCACCTTTCCAGTGCGGAAATCGGGAGTGAGCGTTTTCTCCATAATATTCATAATTTAGAAACGAAACTGAAAAGCTTTTTCCGAAACAGGCTGGTGCGATTTGCGCCAGCCTGTATTTTTGTTTTATTCCCATGAAATGTTCTTTCAGCAAAGACAAAAACTGAATTATGTTTTCAATCTACCTTTCCTATTCGTCCACTAATATAGATGATTGTATCCCAGTTTTCTCCAATTCTTACAAAGTAATAGTCTTACTTTCTCCGTTTTATCTGGTAAAAAGTATAAAAAAGCTCTTGACAAGCACGGTTTTATTGCGGTAAAACTATATTGGATATTTTGATAACGATTTCACGGTGTTTCATTTTTCGTCTATAAATTGTTCGCCGTATACAGTACTATACTGACAGCAAAGGAGAGAGTACTATGACGATCGCCATTCTTGCACACGATTCCCGCAAAGAGCTTGCGCTGTAGTTCTGCACTGCTTACAGCGCCATTTTGTCCAAAAACACAGTCATTGCTACCGGCACCACCGGACGGATGCTGGCGCAGACTACCGGCCTGCCCGTGCACTGTTATCTCTCCGGGCGCTTGGGCGGTGTGCAGCAGATTACTTCCCGCATTGCGTGCGACGAAGTGGATCTGGTGTTGTTCTTCCGTGACCCACTGAAAGCGGATGCCGCCAGCATCACCGAGCAGAATCTGCTCCGCCTGTGCGATATGCACAGCGTACCCATTGCCACCAACATTGCCACCGCCGAGGTCTTGCTGCGCGGTATGGATCAGGGCGACCTGGACTACCGCGAGGGGATGCATCCCGCTCTTGTGGAGCCAATGCCCACCGTGCAGCGCCACGCCGTGTGATGAATCGTGTATAGAGTATCGGGAAAGAGACAACGCCGCAGGAAACTTCCTGCGGCGTTGTTGTTTTGCTTTTATTTCAGGAATGCCTGCAGCTCTTCGTAATAGCTGGCGGGCATCTCCAAACCGGCCACAGCAGCCTCCTGCAGGGGTGCAGCCGCACCCACAGTGAGAAAGTCGTGCACCTTGCGCGCGCCCTCAATGACCTCTGCGGGTCCGATCAGATAGCCCAGACGCCAGCCCGTGATGGAGTAAGTCTTGGAGAGCGAGTTGCAGGTGATGGTGTGCTCAAACATGCCGGGCAGGCTTGCCATGCAGATATGCTCTGCCGGCGCATAGATGATATGCTCGTACACCTCATCCGTCACCACAAAGGCATCGTACTGGATGGCCAGCTTTGCAATGGCTTCCAGCTCGTCGCGGCGGAACACCTTGCCGCAGGGATTGGAGGGGTTGCACAGGATCAGCGCCTTGGCACCCTCGGCAAAGCCCTTTTCGATCAGGCTGATGTCAAACTCATAGGTGGGCGGCACCAGCGGGATATAGATGGGTTCCGCGCCCGAAAGAATGGCATCGGCACCGTAGTTCTCGTAGAACGGTGAGAAGATCATCACCTTGTCGCCGGGGTTGCAGATGGTCATCATGGCGGCCATCATGGCCTCAGTGCCGCCGCAGGTCACGCAGATCTCGGTGTTAGGGTCTACTTCGTGGTGCAGGGCAGGGCTGGTCTTTTTTTGGCCAGCGCCTCGCGGAAGTTTTGCGCGCCAAAGGTCACAGCGTACTGGTGCGGACCTTTGTAAGCCGTTTCAGCCAGAGCGTCCAGCAGCTGCTTCGGCGGGTCAAAATCCGGGAAGCCCTGCGAGAGGTTGATGGAGTCGTACTGATTGTTGATGCGGGTCATGCGGCGGATGACAGAATCCGTGAAGGTACCCACACGGTCACTTAAAACAGGCATGCGCTCTCCCCTTTTCAGCCCTTAAAATAAGCCTTCTGGATGGCCAGCAGCACGCCTGCACGGCTGGCAGCAAAGTTCAGACCGCCCTGCAGGTAGCAGGTGTACGGCTCACGCAGCGGGCCGTCGCAGGAAAGCTCGATGGTGCTGCCCTGTGTAAAGCTGCCGCTTGCCATGACCACCTCATCAGTATAGCCCGGCTCCGGAGAAGGTTCCGGGGCGGCATAGCTGTCCACGGGGCTTGCAGCCTGAATACCCTGACAGAAGCCGATGAGCGCATCCGCAGTGCCTGCATCAAAGCAGGTGACGATGTCGTTGTGGTCGTCGCAGTAGCGCGGCACTGGATTCTTGCCCAGCAGCTCCAGCATACACTGGGCGTAAATGGCGGTCTTGATGGCCTCGCACACCACGCCGGGCGCATAGTAGAAGCCCAGATACATATCACGGGGCGTTTCCAGCGTGCAGCCCAGATCCTTGCCGAGACCGGGCGCATTCAGGCGGTAAGCGCACAGCTCCACAAGGTCTTTGCGGCCCGCAATGTAGCCGCCGGTGGGAGCGATGCCGCCGCCGGGGTTCTTGATCAGGCTGCCCACCACAAGGTCTGCGCCCATCTGACAGGGCTCCTGCGTCTGGGTGAACTCGCCGTAGCAGTTATCCACAAAAATAATGATGTCCGGGTTTGCGGCGCGGGCGGTATCCGCAATTTTTCGGATCGTTTCCAGATCAAAGGCATTGCGCTGCAGATAGCCGCGGCTGCGCTGGATGTGGCATACCTTTGCACTGGGGGCCTTTTGGGCGATCAGGTCATAATCCGGGGTGAAGTCGGCTTTCAGCGGAGCTTCATCGTACCGGATGCCGTAATCCATCAGGGTGCCGGTGCCCCTGCCCTTGCCGTCCAGACCAATCACACCTTCCAGCGTATCGTAGGGGCGGCCGGTGGCAGCCAGCAGGGTGTCCCCTGCCCGCAGCAGGCCGAACAGCGCCACAGCCAGCGTGTGGGTGCCGCTCTGGAACTGGCTGCGCACGAGGGCATCCTCTGCGCCCATCACCTCGGCAAAAATCTGCTCCAGCTTTGCGCGGCCGGTATCCCACAGGCCGTAGCCGGTGGTGCCCAGCATATCGGTGGAGGACATCTGGGTATCCGCAAAGGCTTTCAGCATTTTGAGCTGGTTAAAATCGCGGATCTCCTCCATATGGCGGAAGTAGGGCTGGCACAGCTCCATAGCCTTTTCGTCCAGCGCCAGAACTTCGGGTTTGTAATTGAAAAAGTGGTTCAGCATTGACATTATAATGGTTCCTTAATTTTATAGATTTTATAGAGCGCAGGCTTTCTGTCGGAATGACTCCTTCAGCCGCACTTCGTGCGCCAGCTCCCTCAGGGAGGGAGCTCCTGACGAAACCAGAACGTTTCACTTATGCAGAAAGCTTTTCCGTCCTGCCAAAGGCTCCCTCATTGAGGGAGCTGGCAAAACCGTCAGGTTTTGACTGAAGGAGTTTGTTCATATCTTGCATATTCCCCCAGCTTTTCAAAGCCAAGCCGGGTATAAAAGTGCACCCGCTCCGGGCTGCAGAGAAACACCGGGTGCTCCCCCTTGGCGGCAAGCTCGTTCGCCATCTGCACAATGAGCCGCCCGCCGATGCCCTTGCCCCGCAAAGGCTGGGCTGTCTGCCCGCAGGCCATGTAGGCCTGCCTGTTCGCAAGGGCATAGGCCCCTACCGTGCAGATCGTTTCACTTCCCTGCCGCAGCGCCCACACAAGGGCTTTGCCGCGGGTGCGCTTTGTGCAAAGCTCGGAGTAAAAGTCATCCTGCTTTGCCGTATCCGCCGGGTAGAGCGCCCGTGCCACATCCATGGCAGAGGGTTCTCTGTCAAGGGTCAGTCCGGCCCAGAGCGTCTCGTCTGCAGCGGGCAGCGGCAGAGCCTTGCCGGGTGCAAGGCCGAATACAGTCAGCGTTTCAGCTTTGCACCACCCGGCAGGCGGTGGGCATTCGTTTTCGTCTAAAATGATGCTCTCACACCGCAGCAAGCAGAAGCTGCATCTCTCGGTTCGTGCCGC
>ENA-OQEL01000441-OQEL01000441.1-human-gut-metagenome-genome-assembly--contig:-NODE-441-length-15045-cov-2.853935_pt1 | contig 15045 bp, 14 predicted proteins | sample MGYA00242796_ERZ504637 | MGnify/ENA primary metagenome ERZ504637 (study PRJEB26092, sample SAMD00036306) | human gut metagenome | host: Homo sapiens | study: EMG produced TPA metagenomics assembly of... | reverse complement strand
TGGACACCCCTACTTCTGGCAATGTGATTGTCCGGGACAAAGAACTGTCGAAGATGAACGACGAACAGCTTACCATCTTTCGCCGCCGCAACATCGGCTTTATCTTCCAGAACTATAACCTTGTTCCGATCCTGAATGTGTATGAGAACATCGTCCTGCCGGTGGAGCTGGACGGGGACACGGTGGATCAGAAGTTTTTGGACGAGACCGTTCATCTGCTGGGGCTGGAAGATAAACTGAAAAATATGCCGAACAATCTTTCCGGCGGACAGCAGCAGCGTGTGGCTATCGCCCGCGCCTTGATTACCAAACCGGCTATCGTGCTGGCCGACGAGCCGACCGGCAACCTTGACAGCAAGACCAGCGCCGAGGTGCTGGGGCTTATCAAGCGCACCAGCGCAGAGTTTCGGCAAACTGTCGTGATGATTACCCACAATGACGACATAGCACGCCTTGCAGATCGGATTGTCCGCATTGAGGACGGAAAGATTGTGGAGTAAGGAGGTGGCAAGCTATGACATGGCCTTTTGAAAATGATACCAGCGGCATAGTAAAGCGCATATCAAACCGCAGTATATCGGCAAATCGAAAAGAAATATCTTTATTATTTGACGATTGCACTTGCCAGCGCATTGCTATCTGCTATTGTCCTCTATGGCTTTGGGGTTATGCAGGAAACGCAGAACCGCAACCAAAAACAGCGCAGATTATGTATCATGCGATTTCTGAACAACAGGGACAGGAACTATACAAGCAAGAAGAAATTGCGTGGGTTGGGGAATTTTTTAACGCATTTTCTGAACAGGTAAACCATTCAACCGTGAATTTTACTTATGCAAATGCAGATATGCTAAAATCCCAAAGTATGCCCTATTCGGGAGATTTACCAGCTTCGGAGAATGAAATTGTAGTGCAAGAATCCTTTTTGGATAGTTTGGGCTATTCAAATGAATTGGGACAGACAATTCAAATCCCCTTTTCTGACGGCACTACCCATGATTTCAAATTGACGGGAATCTTAGATGTGAAAACCGGCGATATTGGGCGCTATACAGCCATTATATCGAAAGAATTAGTAAGACAGCAGTATGGCGACGAGGGCATGATTGATTATTACATTGGGCTGAAAGGCGCTCAAAATATGAGCGAGGAAGAAGCCACCAACTATGCAAACACTCTGGCGCAGCAATTAAAAATTTCCGATGATAATGTGATTGTCCGTTCCACATATTTTAACTTAAAGGACGAAAATCACGGAAGCGATATGCTGTTCTATTTCTTGATTGGTTTTGTAACTTTCATTGGTTCCGGCATTGTGATCTATTCGATTTTTTATATTTCAGTAGCAAGCAGTATCCGTAACTATGGACAGCTTCGCACAATCGGAACTACAAAACGACAGATCAAAAGATGGTTTACCGCGAGGGGAAATTACTTGCTGCCATTGCTATCCCGATTGGTCTGGTTATTGGAAATGTGATTGGGTACTTCCTGATTCCTGCCGGTTGGTACTGGCTGACTACTTTATGTGTGACGGTCGGGGTTGGCCTTTTTGCATTTATTATTGTGATGATTGCCATTCATACTCCTGTAAAAAGAGCTGCGGCAGTATCTCCGCTGGAAGCATTGCGATATTCCGATTATCAGGGAAAAATGAAAGAAAGTTCCGTGCTGCACCGTAAAATAACGCCTGCTTCACTTGCTAAAATGAATCTGTCCAGACAAAAGGCAAAGTCCACTTTAACAATACTTTCTCTTTCACTCGGCGGAGTATTGGTTGTATTGATTTCGACAATGTTAGTTTCCTATGATGGCGTTGCAGAGGCAAGAGGCAGGGCTTTCCCTGTCGGTGAATTTAACATTCAGCTCAACGCAAATCAATCGTGGGACACTGCTGGTATTTCTTTGTCTGGATTGCAGCAAAAGAATTTTCTAAATGCCGATTTTATAAATGCAGTAGAATCTATTGATGGCGTTACAGGAATCAAGCACTGGTATTACACGGACGCAGAATATCGTGTAAATGGTAATTCTGGAAAATGGATTCAGGGCTTTTGCCGAGATGAACAGCAGAATTTGGAGAAAGAGCGAATTGCGGGAACGACTGATTATGATGAACTGGTGGCAGGCAATGGAATTGTCTTGCTTCAAGAGCGTGCCGATCTCTATGATATTGAGGCTGCGTTGGGTGATACCGTCGAAGTGGACTATAAAACCGAATCCGGCCAAATTCGCACAAAGGCCTATACCGTCATGGGCATTGTAAACGAATATTCTTACTCCGGCTTCTCAAAATGCTTTGCGCTTCCGGAGCAGTTTATGAATGAAGCGACCGGGATAGATTGCACAGGTACGATTTCCGTAATTACCGATATGAAAAAATATGATACGGTTGAAGCTGCATTAAATCAACTGATAGACGGAAATAGCGATTTGGTTATGGAAACCATAAAAGAAAGTATCACTTATTATAGCGGACTTCAACAACTTTCTTTCGGGGTATTGTTGATCGTGGCTGTTATTGTTGTGTGCTTTTCTTTAATCAACCTTGTCAATACGACAATCACAAACTTCTTATCCCGTAGGCAGGAAATTGGAATGTTACAGGCGATTGGTTTGAGTAAAAAGCAGCTTATCAAAATGCTGTGCTATGAGGGGTTAATGTATTCAGTTTTTGCTACGCTGGTAACATTGGTTTTGGGGACTGGACTGGGCTTCCTATCCGTACAGGTCGTTGTGAAAACGATGAATCCATACTTTTACTATTCATTTCCGTGGCTGATCGTATTGATATATTTAGCAATCCTGCTGATTGTGCAAGTTCACCTTGAATTTCTTACACAACATGGAAATCTGAAAAGCAATCTCTTGTTGAGCAAATCAGGACGATGGAATGCCGTATGGGATCGGCGGGGCGGTCGTGTGCTGCCCCGCATTTTTTTCGCCATTTCTCAAAGTAAATTTTTGAAATGTCCGAGCTTTGTAACAATTCAGCCTGTTTTTCTGTCGAAATCAAAGGCACCTCGGACATTTGTGTAACATTTGTAGTTTATGCTTGTGGTAAAATCAATATTGGGGGTGAGGACACATGAAAAAGATACTGCTGATCGACGACAGCGACACCTATACATGGTGCCTGCAAAAATACTTACAGCACCGGGGCTACCCGGTAAAAACGGCTTGTACGCTGAAAGAAGCGCGGACCGCCATCCAAGAGGAAATGCCGCTGGTGGTCTGCTGTGATCTCGACCTGCCGGACGGTTCCGGCATGGACTTTCTGGACGAGGTGCGGGCCGCAGACAAGGAGCTGCCTTTTATTCTGGCGTCCTGTCATGACAAGGACGACTACGAACAGGAAGCTATGCGCCGGGGCGCGACGCTGTGCATGGACAAAATGAAAGGACTGCTACTACAAGATAAGCTGGTGGAATACGCCTACCGGCAGTTATCCGGCGAAAAGGCCCCGACTTTTCACAAGCTGCTCTTTGTCTATGCAGAAGATACCAGCGCCGAAGTGCTGCGGGCTGCTATGCTACAAAAGGGCTTTGACCTGATTCTGGTTTCCTCGATTTGGGAAGCCAAGCGCCGGATTTTTGAGGATAAGGAAATAGAACTGATCTTGTGCGATCTGGAACTGCCGGACGGCACAGCAATGGAGCTGTTTCATACGCTACGGCGGGTGGCGGGGATGTTCCAAATGAAGAATCCCCCTGTCCGGCTTCTGCCGTTCTTTATCCTCACCGAGAACAACGACCCTGCCACGGAATATGAATACCGGCATGAGGGCGTGAACGACTATATCACCGCCCCGGTCAATATCCCGGAGCTGATCCGGCAGGTTCTGTTCTTTGTGGAATGAAACGAGCCTACATATTCAAACATCTGCCTCCACAGCGGGGAAAAGAAAAAAACCGCTGGCAGGCAGATCATTTCCCATGCAAACCTACATAGCTGATACGGCGGTTTTGAGTAGATCAAGGCCGCCGTTTCTTTTTGCTTCGAGGACTTTAGCATTGTGTAAGGCACGGCGGTACATAGGAGGATACCGCCATGTCAATTTTCGTCATTCGCAATAGCCATGAGCTGCATCAATTAAAAAAAGCCTTGCTCCTCCTCCGGGAGAGTATGACTATCTATCAAGTATTATCATTCCATCTAAATCAGCAGAATAATAGGTGTTTTTGCTGCGCCAGTTTCCCATTGCGGGGAGCTGGCGCTTTTTGCTGTCGATTTTTCGGGAAAGCTCCCGAAGTATATCGCTGCCGATCTCCGCCTCATTTCGATTCACTCGACAATCGCCCGTGAATCGAAATGGAGGTACATAATGAAGAAAGTCAATCTTAGGGACTTATATCCCGATGTTTACAAAAATGATCACTTTGTAGAAGTAACAGAAGATGTGCTGGAGGCAATCCGTGCCACCGAGCGTGCAGAAGATGCCTATGACCGGAGAATGTATCGCTATAAGGCGCATTACTCTCTGGACAGCGACAACGGCATTGAAAATGCGGTCCTGATGAAGCCCCAGACGCCGGAAATACTCTTGGAGGAAAAGCAGCTGCGGGAGCAGCTTTATGCGGCTGTGATGGCTCTGCCGGAGAAGCAGGCCAAGCGGATTTATGCCCGGTATTATCTGGGTATGAGAGTAGGAGAGATCGCCGCAGCAGAGGGTGTAGACCCAAGCCGTGTCCGGGACAGCATCCGGCGCGGTTTGAAACAGTTGGCAAAATATTTTTGATAAAGTTTCGTTTGAAGCGCCTGTTTTTTGCTTTTTTTGTCAGAGTTAATAGAAGGACAAGTTTTCCCCCTTCAATAGCACTTTGACAATTTCATAGACAGCATAACAGGTACATAACCCGTGTACGAGCGAGTGTGGAACGCCGCGAAGATGGAGTAGCCAGGGAGGTGATGAACAAAGCTGCTTCGGAGCGATCTACGATTTCACAAAACGGATGGTGGCAGATCCGGCGCGAGGACTGCACGGGGGCTTAAAGATACTTCCTCACGGCCTCCTAAAGACTTGGGGGGAACCCTGCGGCGCACGAGTAAAACGACGCTGCGGAGTTATGACAGCCGCGCCAGCGGAGACCTGCTATGTTCCCATCGTCAGGGTTGCGTGGCAAATGTGACGAGAATTGAGTCATATTAAAATAGGAAGCGATTACTTTCTTAGTTGGTCGTTTTTCTATTCAAAGTCAGATACCATGCGCTGGCAGTTTCGGCTGCCAGCGCATTCATGTGATTTTGAAAGCACGATGATAACCTTGACAGATTGGAGGGAATATGGTCTATGGAAAAACTCATTACACGAAAAGAAGCGGCTGAAATCTTAGGAATCAGCATCGCAACGCTGGATGCCGCCCGTAACAACGGCTTGATCTCTTATGTGCAGTATGTTCAGAATGGCTGTGTGTATTTTACTGCGGCGGGTCTCCAGGAGTATATCGCAAAATGTACGCACAGGGCAAAGCCTGTTGAGAGAAGCACAACTTACCGTAAGCCTCGAAGCGGAAGATCGTGAGCCAGTCCGTATCCTTGATGGAATCAGAGATGTTTGATAAAACAAAGGTACAGCGCTGGAGATCTTTTTTAGGAGGTGGAGGAATTGGCAAATAGAAAAATAATGCTTCCTCAATATGGCACAGTTATGTAAAAAGAGGTGTCCTATATTATAGGACCAGAATCAAAGATGCGAATGGAAAGCTCGTAGCTCTCTACGCAAAAACACCTGAAGAACTATATAACAAAGAAACGCTTGCGTTGGAACAGATTGAGAATGCTACTTTTCATCGGAAAACGCCCACAGTTGCAGAGTATTGTGAAAAGTGGCTGCTGATGCAGTCGGTTCATGTACGAGCTACTACTTTGACGGATTACACCTCAAAGGTCAGGCGGCATATTATAGCGGAATTGGGAGATAAACGGATGGGCGAGGTTAGCCTGGATGATATTCAGCTTGCCCTTGTTCCAGTTTCCAAGAAATCTACATCGGTTTATAAATCTGTGGTAATCCTTTACAAGTCTATCTTTCGCGCAGCGATGGAAAGCAGGATTATTGACCATAACCCAACGATTTATCTGACAACAAAAGGTGGCGGTGTTCCTCAAGAGGATCGTCAGGCTTTGACAGATGAACAGGTGGAGCGCCTTTTGGATGCTATCCGAGATTTGCCGCCTTATGTCTTTGTCATGATCGGTTTGTACGCGGGTCTACGCCGGGAAGAAATTCTTGCTCTGCAATGGGATTCAGTATATCTGGATACGGATACTCCATATCTGACGGTAAGGCGAGCATGGCATACAGAACACAACAGACCGGTGATCTCAGATGAATTGAAAACCAAGGCTGCGGGGGAGAAATATCCCCCTCCCTGTTTGTTTGGCCGAGTGCTTGAAAGCAGCAAAGGAAACTTCGACTTCGGAATATGTAGTTTCAAACCGGGATGGCGAACCGTTGTCCTACACGCAGTTTAAGCGGCTGTGGCAGTATATTGTTACGAGGACGGTCAAGGAGCGGAGCTATTATCGGTATGAAGATGGAAAAAGAGTAAAGCATACTGTCACACCTGTCTTGGGAGAAAAGGCCGCTCATAACGGAAAAGTGGTTTACAGCCTGGACTTTGAGGTAACACCCCATCAGCTGCGGCATACTTACATCACCAACCTTATTCATGCGTCGGTAGATCCCAAAACGGTTCAATACTTGGCAGGCCATGAAAGCAGCAAGATTACCATGGACATTTATGCGAAGGTTAAGTACAACCGACCAGATGAGCTGGTCAGATCAATGAGCTGCGCGTTTGCAAGCTGGGACGCAGCACAGTAATAATAAAATAGGAAGTAAAGCAGGAGCGAGGCAAGGATGTCTCGCTCTTTGTTTTGCATCAGCCGTATCTTTGATTAAATCGAGGCTTTCTGATAAAAAGAGAGTGTAGATACGGAGACTACACATTATCAAGAAAGGACGATCAAAGATGGCAAAAAAGAAAGCACAGATCCCGAAGTATGGGACCATTACATTGAAAGGAATCCAGTATTACAGAACCAGGATTACGGATGCAGATGGCAAAGAGTTGAGTTTGTATGCCGCTACTTGTGAAGAATTGTATGAGAAGCAGTTAGAGGCCCGGAAGCAGGTGGAAGAGATTATCTTTCACCGGCAGCACCCGACAGTAGCCGAGTATGGCGAGAAGTGGCTGCTGATGCAGTCGGCAAAGGTGTCTGCGTCTACACTCAGAGGTTATACGAGGGATATGACAAACTATATCATCAAACCCCTGGGAGAGATGTATATGGAAGAAGTGACCGCTGACGATATTCGGCTGGCGCTTGTTCCATTGTCAAAGAAATCAGAAGGCTTATACAATAAGGTCAATATGCTGCTCAAGTGCATTTTTTATACGGCAGAGCGAAACCAAATTCTTGAACACAACCCCTGTGCAGGAATATCCGGTAAAGGCGGAAAACCGACAAAAAAGAAGGAGGCATTGACAGATCAGCAGGTAGCCGTGCTTCTGGATACAGTCAAGGGGCTTCCTCCATATTTGTTTATTATGCTCGGTTTGTATTCCGGTCTGCGTCGGGAAGAAATTCTTGCACTGCAATGGGATTGTGTATTTCTGGACGAGGATACACCTTATCTATCGGTAAGGCGGGCTTGGCGTACAGAGCATAACAGACCCGTGATTTCTACGGTGCTAAAAAACTCCGGCAGCAAAAAGGGATATTCCGATACCGAAGTGTTTGGTGGATTGTCTGAGAGAAGCGAAAGAAAATTCCATATCAGATTATGTGATCGCTGACAGCAAAGGAGAGCCGCTGGCTGCTTCGCAGTTTCAAAGAGTGTGGCAGTATGTAGTTGTCCGCTCCACCAAGCCCCGAAACTATTATAAGTATGTAAATGGGGAGAGTATCAAATATACGGTTACTCCAACGCTGGGTATGACCCAGAAGAATCAACCCAAAATCAAATATACGCTGGACTTCGATGTGACACCCCATCAGCTACGGCACACTTACATCACCAATCTTCTCTATGCGGGCGTTGATCCAAAGACAGTACAATACCTTGCCGGACATGAAAACAGCAAAACAACTATGGACATTTATGCAAAAGTGAAGTACAATAAACCAGAGGAGTTGTTTGGGGTAGTAAATGGTGCGTTTCATCAGCCTGTCGCTGAATGAAAAAAGGCCGTTTTTTATGGTCCGCACATCGGATAACTGAGAAGCAGAAAGTCAGAAAAGCCCGGAATATCAAGGAAAAACAGCTCAAAAACTCGCGCAGTACGGTCTCAAAGCAGCTCGTCGCGCTCCGCAGTTCAGCAAGCGATAATCGACTGCTCAGACTATATCAAAATGGTTCAAAAAGCCCGGAAAATCAAGGCTTAATAGTGACAAGTAACTATTTTGTCGCAGAGAACGGTGTGACCCGAAGGTCACGCCGTTTTTCTGTGTTCATAGGTTGTTTGCGTGATGATAGGCTCGGAAATAACGGGAATATCTACATCGTCCACGAAGTTGAAGAAAATCTTCACTTTCTGCTTGCGCTTGCCGCTGGATTTGTCCGGGGCATAGACGATGATTTTCTTGATATACTCGTTCACGATGGTCTGTGTCAGCTCCTCCACATCCACATATTTCTGTGTCAGGGCGATAAAGGCATCCAGACCGTCGTTCATTTCTTCCCGCTGTTCCACCCATTCTTCGATAACTTCAATTTCGAGCTTTAACCGTTCCTGCTCCGCTTCATAGTCCGCAGACATCTTTCTGTATCTGTCCTGATTGAGATTTCCAAGAACATAGTCCTCGTACAGCCGGGCGATGATGACATCCAGATCGGCAAGGCGTTTCTTTGCCTGTTCCAGCTTCTTTTTGTCATCCCGGATGCTGCGCTCCTGGTCAGTCCTGCGGCATTGCAGCCATTCCTCCTGAAAACCGTCCACATCGCTTCGGATATACTCATTGACTGCCCGGATGCGTTCCAGAACGATTTCACGAAGCACATCTTCCCGGATATAGTGGGCAGTACAAGTACCACGGTTGCTCTTGTAGTTGTTGCAGACGTAGTGATCCTGCTTGCCCTCAAAGTTTTTTGCTTGTGGCAAAAGTGGAGCTTGCCGCCGCAATCGGCACAAAACAGAAGCCCGGAGAACAATCCCTGCCGTTCCGCTTTTGCAGGGCGGCGTTTGTTTTTTCCTCAGTTCCTGCACCCTGTCAAACTGTGCCTGAGATACAATCGCTTCCTGTGTGTCCGGCAGATAAAACATATTCTCCGGCTCATTGGGAATCCGCTTTTTCAGCTTGTAGGACTTGGAATAAGTCTTGAAGTTGCAGGTTACAGCCTGTGTACTCCTGCCGTTCCAAAAATCCCTACAATGGACTGGTTGCCCCAGTGGTAACGGTCTTTCCGGCATCGGCTTTTTTCTTCGCTTGGCATAGAGTGCCTTTGCAGTCAGAATCTGCTTTTCTTCCAGAATCCTTGCAATCTGCTCCGGGCCTTTGCCGTCAATGCAAAGGTCGAAGATGAGCTTGACTACCGGAGCCGCTTCTTCATCCAGAATCCAGTGATCCTTGTCCTCCGGGTCACAGCGGTATCCGTAGGGCGGTTTGCCCATGTGCTTCCCACTGGTTCCTCTCTGCCGCAAACTGACACGGACTTTCTTGCTGGTATCACGGGGATACCACTCGTTGAACAGATTACGGATTGCGGCGAAGCCCTCGCTGTCTCCCCGGTTGCTGTCTACGCCATCATTTATAGCGATAAAGCGGACATCATAACTCGGAAAGATAATATCCGTATATTGTCCAACAGTCAGATAGTCACGACCAAAGCGGCTGAGGTCTTTGACCAGCCAGCAGCCCACAAGCCCCTGCTTGACAAGCTCAAAGCCTTCCTGCACACCGGGACGATTGAAGTTCGTCCCCGTATAACCGTCATCCACCAGAATTTTCATGGTTTGTATACCCGTGGTTACGGGCATATCGGGTTAAATCTCTCGCTGATTTGCGATACTGTTACTCTCTCCATCTTGGGCATCCTCATTGCTCAAACGACAGTAGAGAATGGTAATTTTCTGCTGATCCAACATAATATCCTCCTTCGGTTGTTGGTCAGCCGACAGTACCGTTGTGCATACTGGAATTATATCATGCTTTTGTGTCGCAGTCATTAACAAATCACCCCCTTGTCAGAAAAAATGAGCCGTTTTACCTTGTCGGCAAGCGGCTCATTCCCGTCACATTCTGTTTCAATCACATACCATGTGTTCCCGATCTTACGCTCAATGGTTTTGCGGAAAGAAGACTGCGCTGTTTCCCAATGCTTGCGGCATTCTTCCAAAAAATCAATGGGCGGCTCAAAAATCGGGTCGAAGCAGGAGTAAATATCAATATAGCCGATGGCATCATTGATTTCTTCCATCGGGGCATCTTCCATAATCATCTTGTTAATTTCCTCTACGGTTTTCTTCATAGGCAAATAGTTCCTTTCTTAAATTTCCATGTCCTGTCCACGATTGCGGGCAGGGTGTTTGTGTTCATACAGTTCCTTTCCCCTGGCGAGGATGGCATTGATAAAAGCCCAGACCTTTTCAGATGCAATCTCAATCGCATCCAGGAAAGGCTGGGCTTTCTGTTTCAGCTCCTCATAGTCTTTGTTCAGTTTTTCAAAACGGTCTTTCCATATCTTTGCGTTTTTATCTGCCTGCTCGAATTTCTGCTTGTATTTCAGCTTCTCAGACTTTTCCGCAAAGCTGCTGACCGCATAATCCTTTAGCGTGCGGCACTCATCCGCCGTCATGGTAACATTTCCCGTAATGGGATTTTTCTTGCCCATCGACTCAATCTCATGTGCAGTCATAGCAACAGACTTAGCAGCTTGAGTTTCCTTTTTCAGCGCTTCCAGTTTCTTTTTCTGCTTCTCCGTGGCAGCTTTGGCATCCGCTAAGCTCTGCTCGGCCTGTGTCACCTGTCCGGTCACAGCTTCCAAACGCTGCTGTTCGGCCTGTACCTTGAACTGTGTCACCGTCAGATGTTCCTCGGTACTGCCACGCTCTCCACGCTCCACATCGGTATATCCGGCGGCTCGCATGAAATTAAAAAAGTCATCCTGCAGCACACTGTAGGACGACTTCAAAATCTTTTTCCCTTTTGCGTTCAACATCGGATTTCCGTTTTCATCAAGAACGGGTTTGGATTCCCACTTCTTACTGCGGCTGACCTGTGTGATCGTTTCCTTTACCGTTCCCCGGAGGGATTCATCCTTGCATCGCTTCGACCACAGGATTTGTTTCTCCACCACCGGGATATAAACCACATGAAGGTGATAGTGGTACACATCCTCACCCAGAGCTTCCGACATTGCCCGGTTGCGCTCGTCGGCATGCATTACAGCGGAGAGGATATACTGCTCACCGCCCACAATCTCCACGGCGGCTTTGTAGGCATAGGCATAGAACTGTTTGGCATATTCATAGCCGCCGTGGTTGTGGAAGTAGGCAGAGTTTACATCAAACAGCAGCTCCCCATATTTCACCGCATCGGCTTTCAGACCACGGGTGGAGATAACACCATCTGCAATCATCTGATCGAACATGGCGGCATAGCTGTCGGTAGGTTTCTTGAAGTGGACATTGCGGTGGGTCTGGGTGGTATCAATATCTTGATTGGAGTAGCTGTCTTTTTCTCGCTCGTTATGCTCCTGAACTTTCGCCACATCGTCGAGGGTGGGCAAGTCCTGGTTACGGGCAAAGGTACGGTCAATTCCATCGTTTCTTGCCATAGGTTTTTTCCTTTCTTTCGAGAGTAGCAGACGGGCGGGGCTGCGGGGATGCACTTCTGCGGAAGTGTAATAACCCACTATAACACTTTCATCCATTCTGGCTGCAAAGTGCCGTGGGCTCTCCCGAGGGGGTGTGCGGTCACTGCGGTGACCTCTGCTGACCAAGGCAAAATGTCTGCAACTTTTCCCCATGGTCAGCCCGTCTGCATGAAGCTGTTCTGCGGAACGTTTCTTGCAGACGTTGGCAGCGTCTTTCACTGCCATCCATAGGCAGCACTGCGGTGTGCCTATGGGGACGGGAGATGCGAGGGGCTGTTGCCGGGGGCATCACTTCTCCCGTCTTTGCTGCCATACGATGTCGTATCCCAGCACATCGGCAAGCTCCAATACTTCCTTGTATCGGATGCTTTCCCGCTGTAATTTTGCGGACAGGTTGGAAACGCTGTCGCTCCAACCGTACTCGTCCGAGAGCAGGTCAACAACTTCCTGCATGGTCATCCCAGCACGGATGATCTGTGCCTTGATTTCATTGCGTACATTCATATTGAAAAATCCTCCATAATTCTGTTTGTGGTTCGGTACAATCTCTGCACCCCAAAACGGAGCAGATACACCGAACAGTGAAAAATCTGCAATCTCTGAAATCCGTTCAGAATTTTGCTTGTGATGTCCTGTCCATATATGACCATATCCCGCTTTACTGTTTCGTGTGATTTGGTCTGGAAAAATGAAAACATCTATTGTTCCGTGAACAGGGTACACGGTTCAGAGAAGCACGATTTCGTGAAATAGCTTCGTCCTGCGGTCAAAAACTTTGCTGTTTCCATTGCCATTGATTTTCAATACCCGAAAACAGGTTGTCTCTGAAAGCCGTTGTTTCCTATAATGGGAGAAAACAGGGGTAAATGCTGCGTACATACGTACAGAGCATGACTGGCAAAATCAATCCCGCCATTCCTCCGGTACGTACGTACATGACGAAACATCGTAAAACCCATTTATATGAGGCCTTGCCACAGCTTCCACACCCATAAATCCCCACACCCGCCGTCCGGCAGAGTTGGTGATGTTGTTGCAATGTTCCAGATTGAATTTCTTGGCATTGGCAATCATGGCGTCGCTGAAGCTGCGGGCTTTCAGCGGTGCAAGGGAATTTTCTTCGCACCACATCCGATAGATTTCATAGAAATCCTTGGAGCTGATGGACGCATCCGCTTTACGCCGGATATATCCCTCGGAATCCATGAAATCAAAGATATTGTTGTTGTCACGCTTGACCGCTTCCCGGTTTTCCCGGATACGGTCACTCTCCGTAAACTTAAAGTTGTTGGCAACGAGCCGCTGCAATCCTTCGAACACCCACAGGAAGATGCCCTCAGCTTCGGCTTTCATCTTCTCAGCAAGGTCGGGATCGTCGGCTCTGCCCACGGGCTTTTCCTTGGTAGTCAGTACAAGCTGTCTGCGGTAAAAGCCGTCGCTGCGGTCATACAGGGCTTGCAGATCACCATTGCTGAATGCCAGCAACCGGGCAAACATCCAGCCCTGATAACTCTGCTTGCCCTTGCGTTCCAAGTCCATTTTGCCCTGTGCAGTCACGATGGATTTTACATAGTTGGTCTGACGCAGAGCTTCCATCCGCATATCATCATCCACGCACAGCAGGATGTGTTCCAGATCGGCACGGGCAAAACGGTTTTCAGAAATCTTCCCGATGCTGCCGTCTTTCATATTCGTGCCGAATATGGTGGACAGCACTGCACCGATTTGAGATTTGCCCTCGCCGCCGTTGCCCTTAATCACCATCATGCGCTGACCTTTGTTGGAGGGAATCAGACAGTAGCCAATGAACTCCTGCAAAGTGGGGATGTCCTCCGCATGGAGCAGCCCATCCAGAAAGTTCAGCCAGATCACCGGCGCAGTAGCATCGAGATTGTAAGCAACAGGCAGACGACTTCGCACGATAGCCGGTCTGCCCTCGGTAAATGTTCCGTTCAGCAGCAGCGTACCGTTGGACACATGAATGCGATCCTGCTCCGGCGGAAAGTCCGGCACTTGTGCTTCCAGTTTCAGCACTTCCAGAATGTTGGTGATCTTCCGTGGGATATTGTTCGCAGCACAGAATTTCAGCTTGTCGTAAATCTCCCCACGCAATGGGAGATCGTCCGTCACTCTACCATCGGGCGTGAAAAAAGCTCCGTTTGCAAAGATGATTCTGCGCTCATGCAGAAATTCTTCACAAAACAGAGCTTCGTTGATGTTCTGCCCATCAAACCACATGGGCAAGTTCATATCAGGCGTTTTTCGGTTCTTCGCCATGGTACGCCACCTCCTTCTTCTTTCGTGCGGTGTACTCTTGCAGAAAAGCAATCTTGCCCTCCTTCATCAGCTTGTCCACCAATGCCACCCGTTCTTCCAGATCGCCCACGGTCAGCACGTCTGCCATATATTCGATATGGCAGTGCATCTGGCAGGCTTCCACAAAACGATCATCCAGAGCATTTTCCGGTGTCTTGGGTGCGTATCGTACTTTCCAATCTTCCAGCAGATGCAGATAATCCGTCAGCACCCGGAAGCACAGCATTTCATCCTCCCGGAACTGACGGATATAGGGACGCTTCGGCTTGACCATAGCTGCGGCAGTGGGCGGTTTCGGGTCAAGTCCGAAGTCCGAAGCCAGCTTTTGCGCTGCTTCATAGCTGCTCAGATCGAACGACCTTGCCACGAAGTCGATCACATCCCCCTTGACTCCGCAGCCAAAGCAGAAGAAATAATCCTCATTCAGCTTCATGCTCGGATGCCTGTCATTGTGGAACGGGCAGCAAGCCATACCGTTTCGGTTGACTTTCAGCCCGTAGTGTTCGGCGGCTTGCTTGACGCTGATTGCCGCCTTGATGGTTTCATAGATTGTCATAGAAAACCCTCCGTTCATAATATTCTGGAAAGCACGAAGCACCCGCCGTGATTGGCAGGTGCTTCGCTCCTTCTATTATGGTTATGACGGATTTTTCAAAAAACAGGCTAATGACAGGACAATCCTGTTTCAAAAAATCAGGACAACTTATTGATAGATGTAGATTTCTTTACATTAGCATGATACAATTAAGAAAGTGAAAAAACAGGACAGGAGGGTAAGCATGAACCAAGAATTGATGACATTGGACTCTGGCAGGATACGGTCAATATATGAGGGCAAAACATTCCCTGTCGGCACGCTTGCCTGTGATGCGCTGAATGTTCCTGCGGATACTATTACAAGAAGTGAA
>ENA-OQEL01000440-OQEL01000440.1-human-gut-metagenome-genome-assembly--contig:-NODE-440-length-15095-cov-2.237106_pt1 | contig 15095 bp, 24 predicted proteins | sample MGYA00242796_ERZ504637 | MGnify/ENA primary metagenome ERZ504637 (study PRJEB26092, sample SAMD00036306) | human gut metagenome | host: Homo sapiens | study: EMG produced TPA metagenomics assembly of... | reverse complement strand
TCCAAGGGACGGGAGCCTATAAAATCGGGAAAACATATCCCGATGGGATTATTCATACTTAAAATTATAAAGAACATGAAACTGCAACTCATCGAAAAAATCAGCAGACAAGCGGTAGCGCTGGTCCTGCTCGCAGGAATATGCCTGCTTTACAGCAAGGGGATCGTCCCAGTGTACACCATCGTCCTGTTCCTCTTCTCGGGAACAATCATCGGATTCTTTTTCAGGACACTCTCCATTTGTCATAAAAATAATTCTTGTCCTGCTTCTGGCAGGCATATTCGTATAACCCTCAATCCTTCAAAGTCATGAGAACAGCGACATTTTCTTCCCCGGCTCCGGTCATGCCGGCCGCATGGCCCGCCACACACCGTATCAGACCGACTGAAAAAACGTATCCCCGGCACGGTGGACGGACCGAAACATATCGGGTACTATCTGGAACCGTTGAGAGGCATCGCCTCAAAACCCGACAGGCGGCAAATCCTGAAGGATTTCTTTAACGAAACGCATGTATAACACTTTAATATTTTACCACTATGTTTTTTCAAGCTATCAACCGAATGATTACAGCCGGCACTGACCTGAGTTTCAGTATCCGGCAAGTCAACAACCGTCTGACCGTGGCTGTCATGCCCCGCCGCACCGGACTGAAAGGCGAAGCCGGGGGGCAAATCGTCCCCCTGGTATTGAACGGCACTCCGGAGGAACTGGATGCGGAGTTTCTTCAAGCCATCAGCACTCCCGTACAGAAAGCGCAGGGCATCCTCACCAACCTGGAGACATTCGAAAAACAGGCGGAACAGGCGGCGTCGCAGAACAAGGGCGCCAAATCCCCACTGGAAAAGGAACCGAAGGAGGTCAGGGAAAAACGGGAGAAAATGGAAAATTGCTGAAAAAGGCGGATGAGGCGACTGCCTGTAAACGCTATTCCGAGGCACTGACATGGCTCAGGCAGGCGAAGGCACTGGCCGCACCTGACAAACAGAAGGACATTGACGCAAAAATGGCGGAAGTACAGAAAAAAGCCTCCGAGGGAAGCCTTTTCGGAGAGGAGCCGCTTATGCAGGCGCCACAACCGCAACAGGAAGCACGGCCACTGCGCCGACAAGACGGACAGGCGCAAACTTTCGAACCGGAACCGGCAGCAGCCATGCCGCAAAACGTACCGCAACAGCAGCCTCCGCAACCGGTACAATATGCACAGCCTGCCCCGTTGGTCCAATATGGAACGGACGGAAGACCGGCTTACCCTCATCCTTATGCGGAACAACAGGGGCGGATGCCCCCCGAACAGCCCGCGCAGGTATCGCAGCCCATGCCGCAGGCCATACAGTTCCATCAGCCCGTACACATGCCGCAGCAGCCCGTGTACGGAGGACAATGGCAGCAGCCGGTCCCGGCGCAACCGCAGCATGTCCCGGTACAGGCCGCACCGGGAAACAACGGGAACCGTGAGTACAGGTCACAGCCGCAGTCTGCGGAAATGTACAGCTTTGACAAGGATGACGAATGTGACAGGGAGCTTCTCCGGAGGACCCTTATGCCGAGTACCTTGACTTTCCGGAAGAAATACCGGATGAAAAGATGAGGCGCAAATGGAAACGGTATGTTGTTAAACTTTATAAAAACAAAAAATTATGGCACTTGAAATCAAAGGATTGCAGAGAATATTCAAAATGAAGAAAAATTCTACAGAAATAGAGCTGGCAGATCCGGACAGCAACATGTCCCCTTCCGAAGTGATGGACTTCTATTCCATAATCTACCCCGAACTGACCACGGCTACCGTGCACGGGCCGGAATGGGAGAATGACAGGACGATTTACCGGTTCAAGACAACCATCGGGACAAAAGGATAGGGATATGGCGAAAATGAAGAGAAACAATCAAAAGAAAGAAACATGCAGATTATTACCGAAATCCCTGACGGAAAACCTGGCAGGCCTGATTATCAGGGAAGCTGGTTCCTCAAACGTCAGCCGGGGCGTGACCTCCCGAAAAAGACGGAGGTTGCCACCGGCAGAAAGCGTAATGCTTTTCTGACCGGGAAAGTTCCCTCCATTGCGACCGATTATTACATGGAAAGCCAAACGGATGAAACCGAAAAAAAATCTCACGACATCCGAGAATTTTGACTTCCTCTACCGGTCGGCATTAAGATATGCCGGGCTGATGGGGATAAAGCTTCCTTTCCGTCCGCGGAAAGGGGGCAGTCCCCGCATGAACATCGCCGGACTGTACCGGGCAATGGACGAGGCGCTACCCGAACAGGTCAATCTGGAGGAAAAGGCGGGAAGGCTTTACTTCTGCCTGTACAGGTTCCATGAATGGCCGGATTACACATTGTTCTGGATTCCCATTGATTTCATAGAGAAAATCTCCGTACCAGTACGATGCATCGTCCGCGAATTCATACGCCGGTTCATCCGGCACCACGGATTGAACATGGTCAAGGAAACATGGTATTACGAACTGGCACTGGAAGAACTGCGTGACTGGAAGGAGCGCGACCCGGACGCCTCGCCGCAGGAGATCAGGCAAAACAACCTGCTGGCGGAATCCTATGAAACCGGAAAAAGTCTCAAAAGCGCTCAAGCGGATGGAGGGAAAGCCGTTCTGTGTACGGCTTGAGGACAAAATACGGGAATGCCGGACAGAAGCGAAGAGGGAACGGGAACTTCTCGGACTGGTAAGCGAGGGGCTGGAACTGATAACACCGGACAACCCGTGTCTCATACAGTACTATTATGACTGGGCGTATGAGAAAGAACCGAATTTTCCACCGATAGGACTTGACACCCAAATCATGCTGGCATACTCCAACAATGATATGCTGGCAGAAAACATGGAGTCTTATTTCAATTCGGACTGCCGTGAAACCTACGCCATCACCCCGGTCACATACATGTACCTGACACCGGAAACGGACAGGCTGTTTCGCATGGACGATTACCCGGAAAGGCTCTCTAAGTGGATGCAGAGGTTCATGCAGCATATAACCGGCTCCTTTTAATTCTCCCAATCAAAATTTCAAATCAAAAATCAGATAAAGATGAATGAACTGACCAAAAAGATGCAGGAGATAATGGTGCCCAAAGCGGCGCTCATCGCCTATGAATACAGGGAAAGCCCTTATGCAACCGGAAAGAATTACCTTGAGCTCGTCCCATCAACAAGGCGGGCAGAATGGAAGCGGGCATTCCGGTCACGTATGAGTTCATGAACGCCCTGGTGGAATCCTATTCGGATGAAAGACAGAATGTGCCCCACGGCAGGCTGCCTTCCAACATGTTATGGTGCGACACCCGGAAAGGGCATGAGAAATATATATGGTACAACCCCGCCGGGAAAAACCGACAGATGTTCTTCAAGGACAGCCTGAACATCAAGGATGGCGTATTCCATCTGCCGGGAGTTGTCTACATCATTGAAAACGAGAGAATGACAATTTTCGCCTACAAGGGGCGAATACCGGAAGAGGACACGCCGCTTTATCTGGCGCCTTTCTTCAATGTGACGCGCGGAAGTGTGTGCCTGGGCAGCTCCACATTGGAAAAACCGGAAAATATGGACTTCCACGCGCTTCAGGAATATTGGGAGAAACGCTTCTGGCTCAGCGAATTTTCCCATCTGGGAGGGCAGGACAATCCGACACACAGTAATCTGGTGTTGGTGACGGAACAGGCGCGGGACAGCCCCTTCAACGAGGACGAGCTCAAACCGCTAGACAAACAACTTAAAGACATATTATCATGAGAAAGATTCATTACACGGACAAATACCTTCTTAATCCCTACCATCCGGTAACCGTTTCCGTAATCGGGGCAGGAGGCACAGGCTCCCAGGTCGTCACCGGCCTGGCACGTATGAGCGTGGCATTACAGGCGCTCGGACATCCGGGGCTGCATGTCACGGTCTTTGACCCCGATACCGTCACCGAGGCGAATATCGGACGCCAGCTGTTCAGCGAGACGGAACTCGGACTGAACAAGGCGGTGGCGCTTGTCACCCGTATCAACCGCTTCTTCGGTTACGCATGGGAAGCGAAAGGCAGGAGTTTTCCGTCAAGGCAGAAAAGTGACAAGGATACCCCCGGGTTGACGAACATAATCATTACCTGTACGGACAACATCCGTTCCCGGCTTGACTTGTGGAGATTCCTGAAGCACCACAGGAAGAATACGCACAATGACGAAAAGACACCGATTACTGGATGGATTTCGGCAACGCCCAGACAACCGGGCAGGTTCTGATAGGTCAATATCCGGAACAAGATACATCAGCCCGCCTCCACCGAGTACCACACCATACCCAGAATGAATGTGATTACCGAGGAGACCAGTTATTCCACCATTGAGGAGAAGGATTCCGGACCGAGTTGTTCGCTGGCGGAAGCATTGCAGAAGCAGGACCTCTTCATCAACTCCATGCTGGCACAAACCGGCTGTGACATCCTCTGGCGCATGTTCAGGGAGGGAAGGACCTTTTATCGGGGGGCTTATCTCAACCTTGACACGTTGCGGGTGAATCCCATCCCGGTATAACACGGAAAAGAGAGTGTCATAATGACCGAATTGAAAAATCCAGAGGGTGTCAAAATTAAAAAGACTCTTTGAAAAGCTACAGATTGTAACTGCAAGCCCTGAAAAGAGCCGTATCAAGCCCTGTTTTAAGCAATGATACGGCTCTTCTTTTTGCCTTTAAGGATGTTCAAGTTTCAAATCAAAAACTCATCCGGGCTAAACTGGAGTTTCGGTCACTCTTTATAAAAAACGTTCAGCGTTTCAACCGTACGGCCCCCGCCACTCCTTTTTCCGTCCGGACCAGCTCATAACGCTCCAGTTTCTCATACAGTTTTCCCAAAGTCTTGCAACCGTATCTTTTTATCTTGAACTTGGGTATCATCCTCTTCAGGGCGGTTCCGATCAGTGAGAGAGGAACTTCCGTCTTACCGTCGGCAGCCTCCTCGAAAGCCCTGTCAAAATATTCCATGTCCCGCCGGAGAAAGAACCCGGGCGTATTCTCCACCGGCTTCCCTTCCATACGGTCCGCATACAAAAATTCAGTACAGGTGCGTACCAGCGGTGCCGGGGTCTTGCTTTCACCGTATCCCAACACCGGCAGGCCGGCTTCCCGTATCCGCTGGGCAAGCAGGGTATAATCACCGTCGCTGGCAACCAGACAGAAACAGCCGACAAGTCCGTCACGCAGAATATCCATCGCGTCTATGACCAGGGCAATGTCCGTGGTGTTCTTCCCGGAGGTAAAGGAAGAGGCCTGTACCAGCCGGAAACCGTGTTCTCCGGCGGCATCCTTCCAGCCGGAAAGCGGTTTCCGCGTCCAGTCGCCATATATCCGTCTGATAATGGCATTTCCGTGGCGGGAGACAAACCCCATCACATCCTCCAAATTCTCGAAGGATGCGTTGTCACCGTCCACCAGGACCGCCACCGCATATTTCATATCTGTCTTCATAACATGTATTTCAGGTACAAAGTTAACATAACTTCCTCATAGTGAAATAAAACATATTCTATTTTTTCTTTCCGCGCTGTTGCAGGAACTCCTGTACATCCGAACTGCGATAAAAGTTCTTCCCGTTCTCATCCGTCTGATAATACCGGATCAGCCCTTTCTCCCGGTAGCGGGCCACTGTCCGCAACGACACCCCGAGCAGTCTGGCCAGGTCATAGTTGTCCAGCAGCTTGTCACCATCCATGCAGTCCTTCACACGCATCATACTGTCCAGTTTCTTTTTCCATCCGGTCAAACCCTTCCACTATGGTCATTATCATTTTTTCAAGCACTTCATTGTCTATATACATCATGGCATGTCTCTCCTGTATTTTAAAGGTTATTACTGGAATACCCTTTCTTGTGCGCACTGTAAGAGTATATGCCATTCATAGTGAAAAAAACGTGCCGTCAGCCGGCGCTTCACAAAAAGTCTCAAACGAATATCCTGATTATAAAACAATTAGAAAAGAATACAAATTTTATTCCGCGTCTTATTGTAAAAAACAAAGTGTAAAGTTGTAAAGGGTGTATTGTAAACTTTACAAGTCGCGTACAATCTCCGCCGTCTTACTTTCCTGTCAACAGCGCCGATAAATGATGTTTCCAAACAACCCGTCTGACTGTTGCCGTGGGGGCATCCGGAACGTACGGGCCAAAAAGACAGCACCTGTCACTATGGCGCCGACCCTTTCCAGGTTATGGGCATACTCCAGCAGGCTGTCACCGCTGGTCAGCAGGTCATCCACGATTACGACCCGTTTTCCCCGCAGCCCCCTCGCCATCATATAATTGGCCGTATCCACTCCGGAACGTCTTCCGGAAGTATGTTTGCTCTCCCTGTCTTCCGTGATACATATCAAATCCAGCCCCGACCGGGCATAGCCCCCGGACTCCAGAAAAGCGGCTATACCGGAAAAACGTCGATGGTAGCGCCGGGAAGTACTGCATGGCATAAACACAGCGGTCACATCTCCGGTAACGGAAAGAACCCGGAACGCCTGCGAGAAACAATTCCGGCATGGGTCTTTCCCTTCCTTGAAATCATACACCTTCCGGACAAATTCGGACTGGTCGTCACAAAGCCAGTTTTCATAACGCTGAGGAAAATAATATCCGGCAAACACACAACGGATTCCCCTGAATTCAAACAATCGTAACGGCCGGGCCTTGTCAAACCGTTCGGGATAAGTCAACGCATACAGCAAGGGTGCATGACGGTTGCCCGCTATTATGGCATACCGCATCAGCTTTTCTCTTTCCTCTCTCCCGCAGCAGGCGGCCGCATATTGGCAGAACGCCTTCCCGCACATTCTTCTCCAATACCGGGCATACATCCAAAGCCCGATAAAAAATAATATCACCGACAAATTCACAATCAATTCCATAATATAAATGTTCCAAAGGTTAAAATCCTGATGGTGGATAAATATAGTTGTTTTTATCGGAAAAGGCCTGCAAGTCATTCCCTTTTGAAGAAAATTTAAACAGGAACCAAAATCCTGTCCGATTTTTGTCTGCTACTTTCTTGGGGGATATTCAAATATTTCACATTCCCGTTCCCCTTGCCATCTGATGCCGTCTGATGACATTTACAGACACCTTTTTGGAGGAAAGGGATTCCATCCCTATTTTCGTACCGGACAAAAAAGAGAAACGTATGGAAATCGTAACCATTGAAGCGCAGACATTCTTGGAAATGAACAGGGCCTTGGAAGCCCTTGCAAAAAAAGTGCGGGAAATATGCGGGGAAAATTCCCGGAGTATGGATGACTGGATAGACAACCAGGAAGCATGTATGCTGATGGGAGTCTCCCCCGGAAAACTGTTACAGCTCCGAAGACGCAGGGCAGTCCCTTACAGCCATATAGACCGTAAAGTATATTACAGGCGTCAGGACATCATCCGCTTTATGGAAAATACGATTCGTCAGGTAATCCTTTAATTGGCAAGATACAATGGCACAATCCCTATTGACCAAGGAAAGTCCGGAAATCAGGCAGTTTTTCCGGAACATTGACACATTGTCCCGCCTTCTGGACATACAGGCGGAAAAGTTCCGTCCGCTACTGAACGGCGACCGTTACATGACGGACAGCGAGCTTGCCGGAAAACTGAAACTGACACGAAGGACACTGGCAGACTACCGCCTGAACGGAAAAATACCCTATTACAAGATAGGAGGCAAATTATTGTACAAGGAGAAAGATGTCCTGGCATTGCTGGAAAGCAATCGGATGGAAGCGTTCGACTGAATCCTGTACCGCCTCTGCCTACCGGACGGCTTCTTTTCTCCATGGCAGACCGCCATTCATATCGTATTTCAATTCTTACCTGCAAAGGTCGCCTTTTGCCTTGCACAATCACGGCAAAAAGCAAACCGGGGCATATAAGAAATGGAAATACTGGCTTTTGCCAAGCCGGTCATGTTTAATCAAAAAAGAAAGATTATGGTTCAAACGAAAGAAATGAAAAATTACAAAACGGAAGTGGCGGACAACAGCCGGATTGAATATCTCCACTTTTTCGGAATAAAGTCCCCGTTCATCGAAACTGACAGAATGAAAATTGCCTCTGACGAACTGGAGTATGCCATACGGAATCACCCGAACTCACCGGAAGGATTTGAGTTGATGGAAAGAAATAGACTGTTTCCCGACCCGAAAGGAACTGCTTAGGCTGGATGAAAAAACGGTCCGAATGTATATGCCTGCCTGAACAGGAAATACAGCCCCTTACTCCAACGTGAGGGAATATACGGTTTGAAACACCCCAAAGAGATGTCCCGGGAGGGATATCTCTTTTTATTCATGGACAATATCAAAACTGGAAAATATGTTATACTACCAAATTAAAAACTACGAAGATTTCAAAAAACGGTTCGGACTTACAACAAGGGAAAACGGAGTGATATCCAGAAAGAACAAAATATTGCTCGGACATTTAAAGAATCCCCTGTTGCTCCGGTATTGTTTGAAACACAACGATTACAGCCTGTTGCACATATCCGATATGGCAGACTTGCAGAAAAAAGTTACCGAGGCTGTCAAAGAGTCTGGAAGGAATGACGGGAAGCTTACAAACAAGGTGGAACTGATAGGGGAAACCTATCACTCCGGATTGTACAGGACAAATGAATCCAAAGGGATTTGCGAAGATATGGACAAGTCTTCAGTCTGTTATATCAATGTCGAACGGAACCGGACCTTCAAAATGAAATCCGGAAAATTCATGAGGACGCTTATCCTTGAAACGGAGATTGGGAAGCTGCTTTCCCCGGGAATCCTGAACTGGCTTTCCGGAGATGTCTTCACCCGACAATGGTACACCTATGCCTACGGGCATGGTTCCGGTCTGAAACTGCATGTGGACAACCGGTTTGACAAGATATATGACTATTGGAAATGCAAGGGTGATTTCGGTTCCTGTATGACGGGCAGGAACAGGGATGAGTTTTATGCCTATTCAGTGAATGCCAAGGCCGCCTATATCACAGACGAACATGATTATATCGTAGCAAGGGCAATCCTGTTTACAGACGTGACAGACCAGCACGGTAAAAATGGAGGTTGTTGGAAAGGCAATACGCCTCCAATAAGGACGACACGCTGAAAAGGCTACTGATTGACAAGCTGATTCATGGAGAATACATAGACGGATATAAAGTTATCGGCGCATCATGCAGTGATGCGGATGCTTTTGTGGACATTTCCGGAAACTCCCTTAAAAATAAGAAGTTTGAAATCGATTGCCGATTGGATATACGCGACACACTCTCTTACCAGGATTCCATTCAAATGGTATAATCATAGTAAAAAAAAAGCCTATAATTATGAACCGGAAGAATATTCTCACGACCTTGACACCACAGACATCAACCTCAATGGGGATGAGGACGGGGATGAATGGGATGACTATCATGGATATTATTGTGAAGAAACCCGGCTGTGCTACAGGAACGGTGCGCAAATCTATGTGGATACGGACAACCTGAACGATTTTGTATGGATAGAATCAATATACGCATACCACCATGATGATGACTGTACAACTTGTGATGAATGCCAAAAATGGATATTGCACAGGGATGCCCTGCAATCGCACCTGACCGGCGAGGAGTACTGTTGTGGCAAGTGCATGGAAAAAGCGGAGAAGGAATTCAAGCGGAAGAACTGGTATTATTCCGAATACGACGATGAGTGGTTTGAAAAGGAGGACGACATCACCCGGATTCAGGTATGGACGGATGCGGAAAACAAGTATAAGGATACAAGCATCACCGCTGGGGCATTGGACAAATTGGTAAAGGACGGAAAGGCATGGATATTTGACAAAGAGGCGTTTGATACGCTCAATCCCGGCACCGGCCTTCCCTATGGTTACAAACTTAAGCAAAAAGAGCATGAATACACAATTGCTAAAGAAGCTGTATAGCATTCACAGCCCGAGCGGAAAGGAACAGAATATGATACGTTTCCTCCGTTCTTATATCGGAACACTTCCCGGTGACATATCCGTTTCACAGGACCGATACGGAAATCTTTATGTGATAAAAGGAACGGGGGAAAACTATCCCTGCCTGGTCAGCCATATCGACCAGGTGGCACACTGCCACCACTCCAAGGATTTCAAGGCGATAGAAACAAAGGACATCATTTTCGGCTATTCCCCGGGCAAAAGACGGTTTGAGAATCCGGGGGCGGATGACAAGAACGGAATATTCATCTGTCTGGAATGCCTGAAAAAATACGATACCATTAAAATAGCTTTCTTCAGGGAAGAGGAAACCGGATGCGCGGGCAGTTCCAACGCAGACATGCCTTTTTTCAACGACGTACGGTTTGTCATCCAGCCCGACCGGAAAGGCAATTCCGACCTGATTACAAGCATCGGTTTCTCGGAACTTTGTTCGGATGAATTCATAGAAGCGGTAAAACCGGAAGAATGGGGTTATAAGGAGAACAACGGGTTGTTGACCGACGTAATGGTCCTGAAAGGAAACGGGATGGGCGTCAGCTGTGTCAACTTGAGTTGCGGTTATTACAACGCCCATTCAGACCACGAGATAACGGTCAAGAAAGACCTGATGAAAGGCCTGTTATTTGTAGAGCATATCATTGAGGATTGTACCGCTGTCTATCCGCATACGGGCATATTCAACGACCGTTATGAGTGCGAGGATGAAATCCATGACATCCTAAGACAAGATCCAGCACTGACACCAGAAGACCTTCAATATATGTATGCCACTAATTTCCCGCACTTGAAGCCGGAAGATTACGAAAGGATTTGCCAAGACTACCAGACATTGTGGGCGGGAAACGAACAAGACAGGGAACATCCCTAACCCATATTTGCAGGACAATACAACCATTACGGACCGCAACCGACTATAATCCAAGCCTATTGGAGATATCCGTTTTGGTTGTACTGTCAAAAAAATATCAAGAGATGGCGGCAAGCGACTTATCACAAACCGAAATCCCGCAACTGCAAGTAAAGATAATCAGAAAAGAAGAAATTATTTTTTGGACTCTTCCAGAGAGAGCTTGCGGAACTCCTTCATCAATTTTTCCAATTCCAACGAAGCTTTGCGGGCACGAGTACCTGCGGCCTTGTTATTCTTTTCAATCTGAAGCACAGCATCTGTAGAAAATGCGGCATATACATCTTGTATTTGAGTCAACAATTCGTTCATATAAACATATATTTAATTGATAATCGGTACAAAAATAACGAAAATAATCAAGAATGAAAATGATTTTGTAGTTTTATATTCAAAAATGACATTCAATTCTCCCTTCACATAATCCTTCCAACAATCATACGTTTCGTCGCTTACGGCAACAAATATTCATTCAAATCCTTATAACCGGCATATTCCTGTGAAAGGTCATGTACACGGCTGCCATATTTTTCTTTCATCGCCATCACCGTATTATTTCCGGCAGTATCATTATCCAGACAACTGTAAATGTCATCATATCGTGAAAGAAAGGAAAAAGCCTTCGGCAAGTTGCTGACGGAGTTCAGCACCAAGCAATCCCCTTCGGCCAAAGAGGAAAGGCCGGCTCAAAAGACAGATAGTCCATAAATCCCTCGAACACATAACACCTGCCCATTTCCTGTCCATTCGTGACGCAAGTAATATCCTTGGGAGAGATACAAGCCTTAAAAAATCTGTTCCGCACCTCATATCCACCGGAAATATTGGGAAAGGCAATGGCAAAATAATTTTTCCGTTCCGCTTGAAGGAAGTCTCCCGGCATATTTTCCTCGCCGTTTCCACATCAATACACCGTTCTTTCAGATAAGCAAGCAATATACGGTTGGCAAGCGGCCTGATTTTTCAACTCCTGAAAGGCGGGTGCCGCCTCTTCCACAGGGCAGGAGATTGTAACCGGTTTCAAAACCGCCTTTTTATCTTCAATATACCGTAGCACAAGACTTATATCATTTGTCTGGTAAATCTCCTTAGCCAGGGTAATAATATCCCCGCCCTTCCCCAGCCCGAAGTCATACCACAATTCTTTCCGGAGATCAATCTTGAAGGAAGCCTCCTTTTTCCATCCGGAAAGGAGACTTGTACCACACACTGTTCCCGCGTTGTATGACCGGGTGATGCCCCAGTCCTCCTAAAAAATCAACAAGCCTGATTTTCTTTGCTTCCTGTATGTTCATAGCATGACATTTTTCATGAACCGACTCACTGTTACCACACAAGACAAAGAACATATTAATACCTGGAATGAGAAAAACAAAGTCGTCAGATGTCATCAAAAGTCGTCAGATAACATGTGGCAATAGAACCGACAGGCTACATTACCTCTGAAAATGACCAACCACACAACTTTATCACACAGTACGCAGCCCTCCTGTTGCTTATCCCTCCAAATCCACTTTTTCGGGTTAATCTGAAAAACCCTGTGGGTGATAAGCATGACCTCTGAGTTACAATGCTGACGTCCAATCAGGTGTTCGTCTGATGTACTTGATTTATAATACTTTGGAAGGATGTATGTTTTTAGCATTGCAAACTTTAAATGTTTCTCAAATATTATACCCACATACTTTTTGACTTGACCCCATTTTTCTACGCGGATGCTTGGAAGACAAAAGTGCTTTCTACTTATTCATATTCACGTGAGTGTATATTTATGTGAACCAACATATTACTATTGATAATGTAGATAAAATTAGAGCCCAAATTACCCAAGGATAAAATACGTATAAAACAAATATAATATCCTGATATTTAATATGCAAATTAACAGAAAGGTCATTTGGTAGTATCTACTAGCTACCCAGCTCTTTCATTTAACTTTGATATAACTATTCAAATATCTGATTGTATGATAGTTACATTGTTACCGACATCTGATTTCAATATCTGTGTTGTTTCGGATGAAGGAACAAATAACTGCCAATGGGCTATTAGTCATGCCATTTGAGATTTCTGCACATTTTTATCGGAAAAAGCCGTGTACTAGCTACTATAAATCTACTAAAAGTTTGTTAGTAACAAACGTTTTAGTAGATTTGCCGTGCCATAACAAACGCGGGTGGCACCGCTAAAGTTCTCCAATTTATGGAACAACTGTTTGACGCTATCCCTTGAGATAGCAGGAAAGAATCCAGATGGATTCACGGTTGACCTTACAACCTTAAAAAAGGTCACAAAAGGTATTTCTGTCGCTTATCTCGAAACTCAGGACAGTTTCGGTGAGGAGGGATTGAAAAGAGTTCTTAAACATGCATTAGTGCACGAGAAGAAAGTTGGCGGATGGCTGAACGAAGAGAACGGACAGTTCTATTTTGACAGTATCCGTATTTTCACGAACATGGACGAGGCCATTCGTTTCGGACGTGAAAATAAACAACTCGCCATTTTCGACCTGACGCATTTAAGGCTTGTCAAATTGTGAGTGGAAGGGCTTCGGCCCTTCCTTTAACGACACCCAAAAAAATAATAATATCCGATTATCAATCGTAAAATGACAAATGTATGAAAAATTTAGAATTACTTCCTCTCTCCGACGAGAGTAAAAAGCGGCTGGCAGAATTTGCCAAACAATACCGCCGTATGGCGCATATTGTTGTTGAGATTGTATCATATAGTGATAATCGTCTGATTGTTCGTATAGAGCAAAAAGACATGGTGAACAACATCCTTCTTTCCAAAAAGGAGCTGATGGAACGTGCCCGTGAAATGTTCAAGGGTGAGATTCCCGATGACTGGAAACTGACTGTTTCCGCTGTCAATTTTGACAGAAAGGACATTGATAATTTAACCATTGAAAGTATCAAGTCCAAAATGGAACGTCTGGGATTGCGTAGCAAACACCTAAGCAATTACACAGGTATTGACAAGTGTACCCTGTCTTCCTTGTTTGCTGGAGATAAAGAATTAACCAAATGGCACAAGGTTGCGTTCTACTATTTCTTTAAATTCTATGAAGTAGCCCGGTTCTAATATCAAAAAACATAGAACCAAGCAAAAGACAGGAAAACCATTCTTTGAAAAATGAATATTTTTTCTGTCTGACTTAATCTCTATCCAATATGAGGATGTGTCGAAAGCCTCATAAATAGGAAATCACCCTCGCCACAGATAGTTGTAGCGGGGGCGATTTCGATTAAAGAGAAGTTTCGCTCCCCCCTTAGTTATCAGTTATTATAATAAAGATAATGTAAAAGGACATAGTTACATATCAGTCCTCGCTTTTTCCAATATATCCAATTTGAATTTATTGAAAGGATATTTATAAATCTCATCTCTTCTCAAATGAAATCCCCAATCATCAAATTCATTTTTTTATTAAACAGGCTGGTATGGGTAACATATTCAAATAATCAAAATAAGTGTCAGGATACCTGTTTAATTTTCGAATTATGGAAATTACAGTCTCCCGATTCTGTATTGTATTATATCGACCATTCAGGTTTAACAACGCATTATAACCAACTTCTTTATCTCCAGCTGTTAATATATCCACATCGCTGTTTTCCGCAATTTTCCCAGTGGGACTTCAAGTTGTAATCAAAGAAAAAATTCCTTCTGATACTCGTATGGATTGATTATACGCATTGAGGTTAAGCTTGCATCCCCTTTATTTGATGTAACATCTTTATTACTCTTATGCTGAACATCGTTGCAAGAAGGACAGCTTGGTATCAAATTGTAAAAAGATAATCCCAATATTGGGTAAATTTCTTTGGGATAAAAATGATCCAATACTCCTTTTTCTGGCTGAGACAACGCTGTTGCAGGAATATAATGGATATCTGCCATATTGCAATAAGGACAGGTTCCCACTTGGCTTTGTCGGTAAAAAACCATCCTTATTAAACCTCTTATCTTCATATCCAAAAATTAATGAAAATATGATAAAGAATACGATTTAAAATTCTTCTTAGGATCAAATGCATCTGAATGTAGCTTGGAAATTATATCTCTTAACTTATCCGGATGGGACACTATAAGTTCCTTCAAGTTTTTCTCAACAGATAAGTACCTCAGCAAATCCTCACTAGGCTTATCTCCATGAATAGATATTGTCTCTTTCCTTAGTGTTCTA
>ENA-OQEL01000434-OQEL01000434.1-human-gut-metagenome-genome-assembly--contig:-NODE-434-length-15237-cov-3.119325_pt1 | contig 15237 bp, 14 predicted proteins | sample MGYA00242796_ERZ504637 | MGnify/ENA primary metagenome ERZ504637 (study PRJEB26092, sample SAMD00036306) | human gut metagenome | host: Homo sapiens | study: EMG produced TPA metagenomics assembly of... | reverse complement strand
AAGGCAATGCAAGCCCTTTCTCACCAGGAAGCCAAATTGCTATGTCTATTGAATTATTATTAGGTGCAATAATGATGACCCTCTTTACAAGTACGTTGTTCAGAAAATACACCAAATGATACAACTTTGACATTTTGTACTCAATCTGTACTCAAACCACATAGCAAGAGCCCGGAAACCCGCATAAACACTGGATTTCCGAGCTCCATTTTTTTGATTCAAACTCCAGACAGACAGTATGCCATATAAATAAAAACTCATTGATTTTAAGGCATTTTCAGGAACTATCAACCACTAAAATCTATATGAAAACAGATTAAAAATGCAATAAAAATGCAATCGAAGTACATTCAGATTTTATAAGATAGACCAGCAAACCTCAATATCATCCCAAAATAGACGTTCAACAATGGGCGTCTATTTTTTGTTTCAAAATTAAATGGGGCTGAAAACAGCCCCGATGGGAATTGGAGATTTGACCCTCCCGGATTCTTCATGTCATGCCAGCCGTAACTTTTTTCCATTGCCCCTGCACACTTTAGCTAAAAATTCCCAGAAATTCCGTCGCCCACCATAATGCTTTTTACAGTTGTTATTATTGTCATAAGCGTACCTCCTGATATTATAAATCTCCACTGAAATCTACTTTTAAGTTGTTGGGAGTACATGACAGAGCTACATGAAAAAACACAAGCTAACAATCCTAACCATGACGATTTAATTTTTAACACCTAGATAATATCACAACCCTGTAATTTCTTCAATAGCCCCAGAAAGGATGTGATACTACGAAGAAATCACCACCGCCGGAGCGTTCCCCTCCGACTTTCAAAACCAGAACCCAAAAACTAACCATCAAACGCAACATTCAGAAAGGACAGGTACATCTATATGGAATTAAAATTCGTTATCCCCAACATGGAAAAGACATTCGGCAACTTGGAGTTTGCCGGAGAAGACAAAACAGAACAGAGAAGAATCAACGGACGCATGGCGGTACTTTCTCGCAGCTTCAATCTTTATTCAGACATACAGAGGGCAGATGATATTGTGGTTATTCTCCCTGCCGAAGCCGGAGAGAAACATTTTGACTTTGAGGAACGTGTGAAGCTCGTCAATCCCCGTATCACCGCAGAGGGCTATAAAATCGGCACAAGGGGCTTTACCAACTACATTTTGCACGCTGACGATATGGTAAAAGCGTAAGGAAAAGGAGGACATCAGACTATGAGATTAGCAAACGGAATCGTGATTGACAAGGAAGCAACTTTCGGGGCATTGAAATTTTCTGCCCTCCGCCGTGAGATTCACCTCCAGAATGAAGACGGCTCGGTATCAGAAGAAATCAAGGAGCGTACCTATGACTTAAAATCCAGAGGACAGGGGCGTATGATTCAGGTTTCCATCCCTGCCAGCGTGCCGTTAAAGGAGTTCGATTACAACGCAGAGGTGGAACTTATCAATCCGGTGGCAGACACCGTGGCAACGGCTACTTTTCAAGGGGCAGAGGTGGACTGGTACATCAAGGCGGAGGATATTGTCCTGAAAAAAGGGGCTGCCATGAATCCGCAGCCGCCGAAGAAAGACGCTCCCCCTGTAAAATAACAGGAACATAAGAAGAACGCGAAAGGAGGATTATTCCCATGAAGCAGCTTTTCCCCCGTGGAAAACGTATCCGTCCCACGGATAAAGACCTTGTGTTCCATACTGCCCTTGCCGCTCTGTCCCCTGTATTCATGCTGGTTGTCCTGCTGTTTCATATCCGGCAGATTGCCGGAACCAACTGGCAGGAAGTGTCCTTCTCCCAGATAGCACAGGACGTAAATCTCCCTTACCTGTTATTCAGTATGGGCGTGGCAGGGCTGGTGTGCCTTACAGCAGTTCTTCTGTTCTGGCGATACCGCATGGATGGAGTAAAGCAGCTCATCCACCGCCAAAAGCTGGCAAGGATGGTGTTGGAAAACAAGTGGTATGAATCAGAGCAGAGAAAAGAAGACGCTTTTTTCAAGGACTTGTCTTCCAGCCGTTCCAAAGAAACCATCACTTACTTTCCCAAAATCTATTACAGGATGAAACAGGGCTTGCTCCATATCCGTGTGGAAATCACCTTGGGGAAATATCAGGAACAGCTCTTAAACTTGGAGAAAAAGCTGGAAAGCGGCTTGTACTGTGAGCTGAAGGATAAGGAATTAAAGGATTCCTACGTGGAGTACACCCTGCTCTATGACACCATTGCGAACCGTATCTCCATTGAAGATGTACAGGCAAAGGACGGCAGGCTCCGGCTCATGGAAAATGTCTGGTGGGAGTATGACAAGCTCCCCCATATGCTCATTGCCGGAGGAACCGGCGGCGGAAAGACTTATTTCATCCTGACCCTCATTGAAGCCCTGCTCCGCACCAACGCCGCCCTGTTCGTGTTAGACCCAAAGAACGCCGACCTTGCGGATTTACAGGCGGTTATGCCGGATGTGTACTACAAAAAGGAAGATATGCTCGCCTGTATTGACCGTTTCTATGAAGAAATGATGAAACGCAGCGAAGACATGAAGCTCATGGAAAATTACCGGACAGGGGAAAATTACGCTTATCTTGGGCTTCCTGCAAATTTCCTTATCTTTGATGAATATGTGGCATTTATGGAAATGCTTGGCACAAAGGAAAACGCCGCTGTCCTCAACAAGTTAAAACAAATCGTTATGCTTGGGCGGCAGGCTGGCTTTTTCCTGATTCTCGCCTGCCAGCGTCCGGACGCAAAGTATCTGGGGGACGGAATCCGTGACCAGTTCAATTTCCGTGTAGCTCTGGGACGGATGTCGGAAATGGGCTATGGGATGATGTTCGGGGAAACCACAAAGGATTTCTTCCTAAAGCAGATAAAAGGGCGTGGCTATGTGGATGTGGGAACCAGCGTTATCTCGGAATTTTACACGCCCCTTGTGCCAAAAGGACACGATTTCCTCAAAGAAATAAAAAAACTCATAGACAGCAGGCAGGAAGTGCAGGCGGCGTGCGAAGCGAAAGCCGCAGAAACGGACTGACCTGCTGTGGCTGGTGTGCCGCAAGGCACGCCAGCATGAACCCCTCGTATCTAACAGAGGGGTACAAATCGACAGGCAACAACCAAATAACAGGGCAGAATCCCACGGTACACAAGGGATTTTCCCATATCCGGCGTGTGTCAACAAGGCTCTGAAAGTTGACATACGCTTTTTTAGACAGGAGGGATTTTCACTGAATGAAGAAACATGGGTACGGGACATCAAAGAGAAACGGGAAGTTTACGGTATCTCACAACAGAAACTTGCCTTAGCTGCCGGAATCACCCGTCCGTACCTGAGCGATATTGAAACGGGCAAGGCTCACCCATCCGAAGCATTACAGGAAGCCATCACGGAAGCTCTGGAACGCTTCAATCCAGACAATCCCCTTGAAATGCTCTTTGACTATGTTCGGATTCGCTTCCCCACTACGGATGTGAAGCATATCGTGGAAGACGTGCTTCGGCTAAAAACTCCCCCTACTTTATCCATGAAGACTACGGATTTTACTCTTACACGGAGCATTACTATCTGGGGGATATTTTCGTTCTAGTATCGCCGGAACTGGAAAAAGGGGGGTGCTGCTGGAACTGAAAGGGCGTGGCTGCCGCCAGTTTGAAAGCTATCTGCTGGCACAGGAACGGAGCTGGTATGAATTTTTTATGGATGTTCTCATGGAGGACGGCGTAATGAAGCGGCTTGACCTTGCCATCAATGACAAAACAGGAATCCTGAACATTCCCCATCTGACAGAGAAGTGCCGGAATGAGGAATGTATCTCGGTCTTCCGCAGCTTCAAAAGCTACCGCAGCGGCGAACTGGTACGGCGTGGGGAAAAAGAATGTATGGGGAACACCCTGTATATTGGTTCCCTCCAAAGTGAGGTGTACTTCTGCATTTACGAAAAGGACTATGAGCAGTACAAGAAGCATGATATTCCCATTGCGGACGCAGAGGTAAAGAACCGCTTTGAAATCCGGCTGAAAAATGAGCGTGCCTTTTACGCCATCCGTGACCTGTTAGAACATGACAATCCAGAACGGACAGCCTTTCAAATCATCAACCGCTATGTCCGGTTCGTGGACAGGGACGATACGAAGCCCCGTTCTGACTGGCGTATCAATGAGGAATGGGCGTGGTTTATGGGGGAACACAGGGGAAGTCTGAAACTGACAACCAAACCGGAACCCTATTCCTTTGAACGCACCCTGCACTGGCTCTCCCATCAGGTAGCCCCCACGTTAAAGCTGGCTCTCCGTCTGGATAAGATGAACCACACCCAGATTGTCCATGACATCATCACCCATGCCAAACTGACGGAGAAACACGAAAAAAATCCTGAAGCAGCAAGCCGCCGCTGCAAAGGAGGTGGTGCTTTAACGGCGGCAATCTTGGAACCTAAGAACTCTTACAGGAAAGAAAGGAGCTTTTATGAATTTCGGACAGAATCTTTACAACTGGTTTTTATCCAACGCCCAGTCCCTTGTGCTGCTGGCAATCGTGGTGATTGGACTGTACCTCGGATTTAAGAGGGAATTTTCCAAACTTATCGGCTTTTTAGTAGTGTCCCTTGTAGCGGTTGGTCTGGTCTTCAATGCGGACGGTGTAAAGGACATCTTACTGGAACTGTTTAATAAGATTATCGGTGCATAGGAAAAAACATATTACACTTCCGTTATGGAGCAAGCTCTGATTGCTTCATGGCGGAAGTCCACTAGGGGCTTGGGGAGCGTAACTCCCCAAAAGAAAGAAGATGTAATATGATAGTGTATGATAATTGAGATAAACTAAGAATGGTGGTATAATTTCTTTAATAGTAATTGAAAGTGGAGGAAATGTATGAAAGATTTTATTGATTTTTTGAAATTACCGCCGAACATTTTAGGAGCTTTATCTATTGCCAGTGGTACATTATTATTATTGCCTCAAAAGTTAGCCCAAAAGTTTTATATTATAAATTTTCGAGAAAAATATGGTTTTACAATAGGCATTGTTTTTGTGATTTCCACAGCTTTACTAATCGTTTTATTACTATCTAAAATTTTTCATTTCTTTTATGACAAGTATGCTTCTAAGAGATTGGGAACTGCTCAGATTAAATATTTGAAAAATATGACACCAGAACAGATGACAATCATTCGGGAGTTTTTACGTGAACCAACTCACACCCTGCCATTACCCATGAACAATGGATTAGTAATAGAACTTCAACATTTACAAATATTAACCCCTGCCGGACAAACTCATTTAGTAAGTATGTTAGACCCACAAATCAATTATTTTTACAACCTTGGGTAATTAAAAAAAGTCAATAGTGATGAAGAATTAAAGCGAATATTTTATTAGAAAAATGGCAACTGACAAACAAAGTTAGTTGCCATTTTTTTCTAAGAAAGGACGTGATACTGATTGAGGAAATGAGAATCTACATCCTGAACACCACACGGTTTTACCATGAGGATTTTGAGGAATATCCTGGGGCATGGTTTTCCTGCCCTGTGGATTTTGAAGAAATCAGGGAACGTCTTGGGGTTCAGAGTGAGGAAGAAATCGAAATTGAAGACTATGAGCTGCCGTTTCCATTGGAGGGCAACACAAGGCTCTGGGAAATCAACGCCCTTTGCCGGATGGTACAGGAAATGCAGGGAACGCCTCTCTATTATGAAATGGATGTGGTACAAAAGCGGTGGTTTTCCAGCTTTACGGAATTTATCGACCACAAAGACCAGATACGCTGCTATCCGGTGCAGGACGGAGAATCCCTCGCCCATTATCTGGTGCAGGAGATTCAGGTATTCGGAGAAATACACCCAGACTTAATGAACCATATCGACTACGCTGCCATTGGTCGGGAGCTGGAAACCAGCGAAAACTACCTGTTTACGGACAATGGTATCTTTTATTACCGCTAAAAGGAGGTGAAGGAACTTGGAAGAAATGCGGATTTACATTGCCAACTTAGGCAAATACAATGAGGGCGAACTGGTAGGGGCATGGTTCACGCCGCCTGTGGATTTTGAGGAAGTCACGGAACGTATCGGCTTGAATGATGAATATGAGGAATACGCCATCCATGATTATGAGCTGCCCTTTGAGATTGACGAATATACCCCCATTGAGGAAGTCAACCGCCTGTGTGAAATGGTGGAGGACTTACCGGAGTACATTCAGGAGGAACTATCAGAGCTGCAATCCTACTTTGGCAGTATCGAAGAACTCTGTGAGCATGAAGACGATATTATCTGCCATTCCGGCTGTGATGATATGGCGGATGTGGCTCGCTACTATCTGGAAGAAAGCGGACAGCTTGGGGAACTTCCGGCACACTTACAAAACTATATCGACTATGCTGCCTATGGGCGTGACATGGAATTGGATGGAACCTTTATTGTCACGAACCACGGCGTATATGAAATCATACGATAGACCCGTCTGTATCTCTTTTTGAAAGTACAGGCGGCTTTTTTATTTCAGGGGCGGCTTTTGCTGCCCCATCTTTTAGAAAGGACGGACAACATGAAGAAAATACGAAGCTATACCAGTATCTGGTCGGTGGAAAAGGTACTCTATTCCATCAATGATTTTAAGCTGCCATTCCCCATCACGTTCACACAGATGGCGTGGTTCGTGGTATCGGTACTTGCAGTGATACTCTTGGGGAACCTTCCTCCTCTTTCGTTCATTGACGGGGCATTTTTAAAATATTTCGGCATACCCTTTGCCCTCACTTGGTTCATGTGCCAGAAGACTTTTGACGGGAAGAAGCCTTACGGCTTCCTGAAATCCGTACTGGCATATCTGGTACGCCCGAAACTAACGTATGCAGGAAAGCCCGTGAAGCTGGAAAAGGAATATCCGGCACAGCCCATCACGGCAGTAAGGAGTGATATTTATGGCATATCCGATTAAGTATATCGAAAATAACCTTGTGTTCAACCATGACGGGGAGTGCTTTGCTTACTATGAGCTGCTTCCCTACAACTATTCCTTTTTAAGCCCTGAACAGAAGTATCAGGTACACGATTCGTTCCGGCAGCTTATCGCCCAGAACAGGGACGGGAAGATTCACGCCCTGCAAATCAGCACCGAATCCAGCATACGGGCGGCACAGGAACGCTCCAAACAGGAAGTGACAGGCAAGTTAAAAGACGTTGCCTGTGCAAAGATTGACGCACAGACCGAAGCCCTGATTTCCATGATAGGGGAAAATCAGGTGGACTACCGCTTTTTTATCGGCTTTAAGCTGCTTGTCAATGAGCAGGAAGTCACCATGAAGCAGTTTGGCAGGGAAGCAAAGACTGCTGTTTCCGACTTCCTCCATGAAGTCAACCACAAGCTCATGGGGGATTTTGTTTCCATGAGCAATGAAGAAATCTGGCGGTTTCAGAAGATGGAAAAGCTGCTGGAAAGTAAAATCTCACGCCGCTTCAAAGTCCGGCGGCTTAACAAGGACGATTTTGGCTATCTGATTGAGCATTTATACGGGCAGACCGGAACCGCCTACGAAGATTATGAGTATTATCTTCCGAAGAAACGGTTTCAGGAGGAAACGCTGGTGAAATACTATGACCTCATCAAACCCACCCGTTGTCTGATAGAGGAAAACCAGCGGTATCTGAAAATCGAACAGGAAGACGGGACAGTCTATGCTGCCTACTTTACCATCAACAGCATTGTTGGGGAACTGGACTTCCCATCCTCGGAAATCTTTTACTATCAGCAGCAGCAATTCACCTTTCCCATTGATACCTCTATGAATGTGGAGATTGTGACAAACCGGAAAGCCCTCTCCACGGTGCGGAACAAGAAAAAAGAGCTGAAAGATTTGGACAACCACGCATGGCAGAATGACAGCGAAACCAGTACAAACGTGGTGGACGCTTTAGACAGCGTGAATGAGCTGGAATCCACCTTAGACCAGAGCAAGGAATCCATGTATAAGCTGTCCTATGTGGTGCGTGTGACGGCTCCCGACTTGGAAGAACTGAAACGCCGCTGCAATGAGGTGAAAGATTTTTATGACGATTTGAACGTGAAACTGGTTCGCCCCTTTGGGGATATGCTGGGGCTGCATGGGGAATTTCTCCCTGCCAGCAAACGGTATCTGAACGATTATATCCAGTATGTCACCAGTGACTTCCTTGCTGGTCTTGGCTTCGGGGCAACCCAGATGTTAGGGGAACCGGAGGGCATTTATATCGGGTACAGCCTTGATACAGGAAGAAACGTGTACTTAAAGCCTGCCCTTGCCAGTCAAGGGGTAAAAGGCTCCGTCACCAACGCCCTTGCTGCCGCTTTTGTCGGCTCCCTCGGCGGTGGAAAATCATTCAGCAACAACATGATTGTCTATTATTCCGTATTATTTGGGGCACAGGCACTCATTGTTGACCCGAAAGCGGAACGGGGACGTTGGAAAGAAACCCTGCCGGAAATCGCCCATGAAATCAATATCGTAAACCTGACCTCGGAAGAACAGAACAGGGGCTTACTCGACCCGTATGTGATTATGGAAAACCCAAAGGATTCTGAATCACTGGCAATCGACATCTTGACCTTTTTAACGGGCATTTCCAGCCGTGACGGGGAAAAGTTCCCTGTTCTTCGGAAAGCCATTCGTGCGGTGACAAACAGTGAGGAACGGGGGCTTTTCAAGGTGATTGAGGAACTTCGGGCGGAGGGAACCACCATCAGCACCAGCATAGCCGACCATATCGAATCCTTTACGGACTATGACTTTGCACACCTGCTCTTTTCGGATGGAGATGTCACACAGTCCATCAGCTTTGAAAAGCAGCTCAACATCATTCAGGTGGCAGATTTGGTGCTGCCAGATAAAGAAACCTCGTTTGAAGAATACACCACAATGGAGCTGCTTTCCGTGGCAATGCTCATTGTAATCAGCACCTTTGCCCTCGACTTCATCCACACCGACCGCAGCGTGTTTAAGATTGTGGATTTGGATGAAGCATGGAGCTTCTTACAGGTGGCACAGGGCAAGACCCTTTCCATGAAGCTGGTTCGTGCCGGACGTGCCATGAACGCAGGCGTTTACTTTGTGACCCAGAACACGGACGATTTGCTGGATGAAAAGCTGAAAAACAATCTGGGCTTGAAGTTTGCGTTCCGTTCCACGGACATCAACGAAATCAAGAAGACCCTCGCCTTTTTCGGGGTAGATTCCGAAGATGAAAACAACCAGAAGCGGCTCCGTGACTTGGAAAACGGACAGTGCCTTATCAGTGATTTGTACGGGCGTGTGGGCGTGATACAGTTCCATCCTATCTTTGAAGACCTGTTCCACGCCTTTGATACCAGACCGCCCGTAAGAAAAGAGGTGGAATGATGGTGATACATAGAACTTCCAACGGGCAGCAGCTCCCTGTTCCCTATTCAGCAAAAAAGGGCTTGTCTTGGAAAATAGCAGGAAAAGTGATTGGCAGGGTGCTTCTGGCACTCCTGCTCATCCTCCTGCTGCTTGCAGTCTTCGGAACAGCCGCCCACGCTGCCGGACTGGTGGATGATACGGTGGACGCTGCCAACGAATACAGCAAATATCCTCTGGACAACTACCAGCTTGATTTTTATGTGGACAGCGGATGGGACTGGCTCCCGTGGAACTGGCTGGACAGTATCGGAAAACAGGTGATGTACGGGCTGTATGCCATCACAAATTTTATCTGGACAATCAGCCTGTACCTTTCCAACGCTACGGGGTATCTGATTCAGGAAGCCTACTCGCTGGACTTCATTTCCTCTACGGCGGATTCCATTGGGAAAAATATGCAGACCCTTGCAGGCGTTACCACAGGCGGCTTGTCCTCGGAGGGATTTTATATCGGGTTTCTGCTGATTCTCATTCTGGTGGTGGGGATTTACGTTGCCTACACAGGGCTTATCAAACGGGAAACCACAAAAGCCATCCATGCCGTTGTCAATTTCGTGGTGGTGTTCGTGCTGTCCGCTGCCTTTATCGCTTATGCTCCTGATTATATCGGGAAAATCAATGAATTTTCCGCAGACATCAGCAATGCCAGCCTGACCCTTGGTACAAAGATTGTGCTGCCTAACTCGGAAAGTCAGGGAAAAGACAGCGTGGATTTGATACGGGACTGCCTGTTTTCCATTCAGGTCAAGCAACCGTGGCTCCTGTTGCAATATGGCAATTCAGATATGGAAAGCATTGGAGCAGACCGTGTGGAAAACCTGCTTTCAACCAGTCCAGACGAAAACAACGGACAGGACAGAGAAGAAATCGTAGTGGAGGAAATCGAAGACAGGGAAAACACGAACCTTACCATCACAAAGACCATCAATCGTTTGGGAACCGTCTTCTTCCTGTTCATGTTCAATATCGGTATCTCCGTTTTTGTATTCCTGCTCACGGGGATAATGATTTTCTCACAGGTGCTTTTTATCATCTACGCCATGTTCCTGCCTGTGAGCTTCCTCCTTAGCATGGTTCCCTCTTTTGAGGGGATGTTCAAACGTGCCATTACGAAACTGTTCAACACTATCCTTACCAGAGCCGGAATCACCCTGATTATCACGGTAGCGTTCAGTATTTCCACCATGCTCTACAACCTGTCTGGGGAATATCCGTTCTTCCTGACGGCGTTCTTGCAGATAGTGACCTTTGCCGGAATTTATTTCAAGCTGGGAGATTTGATGGGGATGTTCTCCTTACAGAGTGGGGATTCCCAAAGCATGGGGAGCCGTATCATGCGAAGACCCCGTATGCTCATGCACGCCCATATGCACCGTTTACAGCATAAGCTAGGACGTTCTGTGGCGGCTTTTGGAACTGGAACGGCTGCATACCACGCAGGAAAACAGGCTGGCTCAGACCATAGAAATGCTTCCCACTTCGGCTCTTCCAAACGCACACAGGCAGACCACAGCAGACCAGACGGACAGGCAGCACCGGAAAAACGAATCCGTATGGAAACGGGCTGGTTCTGCGGTAGGTGCGGCGGCAGATACCAAAGATAAGATAGCCGATACTGCCGGACAGCTTCGGGAGCAGGCAAAGGATTTGCCCGTCAATGCAAAGTACGCCCTTTACCACGGGAAAACACAGGTATCAGAGGGAGTACGGGATTTTACTTCCAGCGTGACCCAGACCCGAACTGCCAGAGCGGAACAGCGAAACGCACAGGCAGAAAGCCGCAGACATACCATTGCAGAGCGCAGGGCGGAACTGGAACAGGCAAAACAGCCGCAACAGAAAGCTTCCGAAGCACCCAAAGGGGCAGCTCCTGTCCATGAACGCCCTGTTACTGCAAAGCAGCCAGAAGATTTCCGACATCATGCAGTAAAACCAGCCATGCAGCCTGCTTCCCTATCCATCAGGGAACGGGGACAGGTTCCTTATGGGGAAACTGTGGCAGAACAGGCTTCGGTTCCGGTGGTAAAAGCTGCTTCCATCCACCATGAACAAACGCCACCTGTAAGGACAGAACGCCAGATAGTCCCATCTGCTTCCATATCCCAGCCAGATGAAAGACAAAAGACGGCTCCCACTATCACACAGGCTACTCCCCGTCCGGCAAGACCTGTCCAGAATGATACGGCTCCTGTGATATCGGAAAGAAAACGGGCTGCCCCTGCGGTAAAAGAATCAAACTTTACCATCCGGCGTACCACCGCCAGAAAGGAGTGGACAAAAACGGTAAAAGCGGCTGCCAAACAAAAGAAAGGGGAGAAACCATGAAGTTAAGACACCTTTTCTTTGCCTGTTCCGGCGTGTTCGTGATGATGTTCTCCCTGCTCCTTTTGGTGGTGATTGTCTTCTCGGATGAGGAAGACGGCGGAAGCGGCGGAAACCTTATCTATGGGGGCGTGAGCGTATCACAGGAAGTCCTCGCCCATAAGACTATGCTGGAAAAGTATGCAAGGGAATATGGCATAGAGGAATACTTAAATGTGCTGCTCGCCATCATTCAGGTGGAATCCGGCGGCACACTGGAAGACGTTATGCAGTCCTCGGAATCTCTGGGGCTTCCCCCAAACTCCCTTAGTACAGAGGAATCCATCAAACAGGGCTGCAAATATTTCTCGGAACTGCTCGCAGCGGCAGAAACAAAGGGCTGTGACTTAAACAGTGTGATTCAGTCCTACAACTACGGCGGCGGCTTCCTAGACTATGTGGCAGGGCGTGGGAAAAAATACACTTTTGAACTGGCAGAGAGCTTCGCAAGGGACAAATCCGGCGGAAAGAAAGTCACCTACACCAACCCTGTTGCGGTAGAGAAAAACGGAGGCTGGCGGTATTCCTACGGAAATATGTTCTATGTCCTCTTGGTATCGCAATACCTGACCGTGGCACAGTTTGATGATGAAACGGTACAGGCTATCATGGAGGAAGCCTTAAAGTATGAGGGATGGACGTATGTGTACGGGGGTGATTCTCCCTCCACTTCCTTTGACTGTTCGGGACTGGTGCAGTGGTGCTATGGCAAGGCAGGAATCGCCCTGCCACGGACAGCACAGGAACAGTACAATGTAACGCAGCACATCCCCCTGTCCGAAGCAAAAGCAGGGGATTTGGTCTTTTTCCACTCTACCTACAACGCCGGAACCTACATCACCCATGTGGGGCTGTATGTGGGAAATAACCGGATGTACCATGCCGGAAATCCCATTGGTTACGCAGACCTGACAGGCTCCTACTGGCAACAGCACCTTGCCGGAGCCGGACGAATCAAACAATAAGAAAGGATGAACCGATATGATTCAGATTAGAAAAGAGGAAAACCAGAAAAAGCAGAAAGAAAAGAAACTGAAAGTTTACAAAGTCAATACCCACAAAAAAACCGTGATTGCCCTGTGGGTGCTGCTGGCAATGAGCTTCCTGTTTGCCGTCTATAAGAATTTCACGGCGATAGACATTCATACTGTCCATGAAACCAAAGTGATTGAGGAAACCATCCTCGACACTCACAAGATAGAAAACTTTGTGGAGAATTTCGCAGAAGTCTACTATTCATGGGAACAGTCTGCCGCTTCCATTGATAACCGGACAAATGCTTTAAAAGGGTATCTCACCGGAGAACTGCAAGCCCTGAATGTAGATACTGTCCGAAAGGACATCCCCGTATCGTCTGCCCTGACTGATTTCCAGATATGGGAAATTACAAAAGAAAAGGAGCAGCATTATCAAGTGACCTATACGGTGGAACAGCGTATCACAGAGGGAGAATCCAGTAAAACCGTCCGTTCCGCCTATCAGGTGACAGTCTATGTGGACGGCTCTGGAAACCTGACGATTATCCAGAATCCAACCATTACCAGTGTTCCCGTAAAATCCGGTTACACTCCCAAAGCGGTACAAAGTGACGGTACGGTGGATTCCATCACCACAGAGGAAATCAACGAATTTTCTCACCACCTTTTTTCAAGCTGTACCCTACGGCAACCGCAAAGGAACTGACCTATTATGTAAATGAGGGTGTGCTGAAAACTGTGGGAAAAGAGTATATTTTCTCGGAACTGGTAAATCCGGTTTATAACCGAAACGGAAATCAGGTGACAGCTTCCCTTGCAGTAAAATATCTGGATAACCAGACCATGACAACACAGGTATCACAGTTTAACCTTGTACTGGAAAAGAACGGGGAAAACTGGAAGATTGTGAAATAAGCTATATAAAACAGAAGACACATTGTATTTCTCAAAAAATTACAATGTGTCTTCTCATTTTAAAATTCTGTTCTGGACATTCACCTGTCCTCTGCTTCGACTTCGGCTATCTCTTTTGCTGTGGCGGTGACTACCCGTATTCCTTTCTCACTCATACTATCAAGCAATGTATCAAGTTGTCTGCGTTGTGTATCTTTTTCCGCGGATTTATTCGGAAAAAAGAATTGGTCTACGGATATATCATAACGTGTTACAAGCTCATAAAAAATTTGTAAACTCGGCTGTTGCCCTTTATTCTCAATATTAGCAAGATAACGTGGTGAGATATACATTTCATCACTTACTTTCTTGCGGCTCTCTTTTCGTTCGGTTCTCGCTACTTTGATAGCTTGTCCGAAAGCCTTAAAGTCATATTTAGCTGTTGGTCTTTTTGCCATATTTATTCACCCATATACATTCTACTGTTCCTCTTTCATACTGAATACGTCTATACAGTTCCTATTTGTAGCCATAATAATTCATATGTTTGCACTTGCTATTATTCGTATGTCCGACTATAATTATGATAATATGGTTTATAGAAAGGACTGGGACTGTTATGGAATATATGTCTTGCCCCGAAGCAGCTAAAAAATGGGGGCATTTCTGAACGACGAGTACAGATTCTTTGTAAGGAAGATAGAATACCGGGAGTTTCAAAAATCGGTTATATGTGGTTGATACCAAAGGATGCAGAAAAACCTGTTGACGCAAGGAGAAAGGAGTTTAAGCATGAGTAACTTATTACTTTTAGAAGATGATATTAGCTTAATAGACGGGTTGCATTACTCTCTAAAGAAAAATGGTTTCTACGTTGATATTGCCCGTACTGTTGAAGAAGCAGAAAAGCAATTAGCACAAATCGAAAAATACGATTTGCTTATTCTTGATGTGACACTGCCGGACGGAACAGGCTTTGAGGTTTGCGAAAATGTGCGGAAACATAACAAACAGATACCGATTATCTTTTTGACTGCTTCTGATGAAGAAGTCAATATTATTCGTGGCTTGGATTGCGGCGGGGACGATTATGTTACAAAGCCCTTTAAGTTGGGGGAACTATGTTCCCGTATTCGTGCCTTGTTACGACGTGCAGGAGTAACACCGCAGGACAAGGCAAGTGTATTGAAATGTGGGGACATTTCGATTGACTTTTTAAGTTGCCGCGTAATTTTGAACAATAAAATACTAGAACTGACAAACGCAGAATACCGTCTGCTTTGTCTGTTAGTACGAAATGCAAATCGCATTGTTTCCAGAGATATTATTCTAAATGATTTATGGGACGGTACAGGAAATTTTGTTGACGATAACACCTTATCGGTTTATATCCGGCGGCTTCGCGAAAAAGTGGAAACTGACGCTTCCCACCCGCAGCGCTTAATAACCATTCGCGGCTTTGGTTATCAGTGGAAAGAGGTGTAAGTATGAATATTTTTCCGTGACAAGCAAATAAAACATTTTTCCTCTTTTTCATTGCTATATACAGTATTTTTAACTTGTGGGAGTTTCTACATGG
>ENA-OQEL01000433-OQEL01000433.1-human-gut-metagenome-genome-assembly--contig:-NODE-433-length-15249-cov-3.506481_pt1 | contig 15249 bp, 18 predicted proteins | sample MGYA00242796_ERZ504637 | MGnify/ENA primary metagenome ERZ504637 (study PRJEB26092, sample SAMD00036306) | human gut metagenome | host: Homo sapiens | study: EMG produced TPA metagenomics assembly of... | reverse complement strand
AAAAAGGCTTTTGCAGATTCTGATCGTCCTGATCGGTGTCAGCTTTTTTTACCTTTGCACTCACCTATCTTTCGCCAGGCGATCCGGCAGAGATCATGCTGACTGAGTGTGGTAATCTGCCGACTCCCGAATTACTTGAACAGACGCGGCATGATCTGGGCCTTGACCAACCGTTTCTGGTACAGTACGCCTCCTGGGTTAAAGGAGTGCTGACCGGGGACATGGGAACATCTTATGCATTTAAGATCCCTGTAACTGAAAAGCTGATGAAATGCTTCTGGCCGACGCTTCAGATGTCGCTGTTTGCACTTCTCCTGATGATTATTTTCTCAATTCCATGTGGAATCATCTCGGCAGTGCATCAGAACAAATGGCCGGACTACCTGATCCGAGGGATTACCTTTTTCGGAGTATCTATTCCAAGCTTCTGGATTGGTCTGATCCTGCTCAGTATTTTTGGAGTTCAGCTCAGATGGATCAATGTTGCAGGAGGTACTACGGATTTCAAGGCAATGATCATGCCTGCAGTGACGCTGGCGCTTTCCATGTCTGCAAAGTATACCAGACAGGTGCGAAATGCTGTTCTCGAGGAGCTTCGGCAGGATTATGTCATTGGAGCCAGAATGAGAGGGATCAAAGAGAGTGTGATTCTCTGGAGACATGTGCTTCCAAATGCCATGCTTCCAATCGTCACACTTCTTGGACTTTCTCTGGGATCTCTGCGTGGGAGGAACTGCAGTGGATTGAGATCATCTACAACTGGCCAGGGTATGGGGAAGCATGGCGATCAAAGCAATTTCGTGCAGAGATTATCCGATGGTACAGGCTTATGTCCTTGTGATCGCAATCCTGTATATGGTGATCAATATCATTGTTGAATTCTTTCTTATACCATATCATGGACCCCAAGAATAAAGGAGGTTTAAATAAGTGCAAAAAAACAGAGTTTTTTTCCTGGCTCATAAGCAGTTTACACTTTTCTTTATTCTGGCCCTTGTGATAGTAGGTGTTGCAGTATTTGCACCATGGATCGCACCTAAAGATCCTCTGGAAGCAGTTATGGTGGATTCTCTGAAAGCTCCATGTGCAGACTATCCGTTGGGTGCAGATAAGCTTGGACGAGATCTTTTGTCCCGAGTGATCTATGGAACAAGAACTTCACTGGTATCCACACTGATCCTTGTAGCTACAATCTTTGTTGTTGGTACGCTGCTGGGAGTCATTGCAGGATATTTTGGTGGATGGATCGATCAGGTAATTATGAGAATTGCGGATATGATGATCTCTTTTCCTGGAATGATTCTGGCCATCGCGATTGCAGGTATGCTTGGACCAAGTCTTCGAAATGGTGTTATTGCTATTACAGCAGTAAGCTGGACAAAATATGCCCGCCTGGCAAGAAGTATGGTTTTGAAAGTCAAAAGAAATCTTTATGTGGAGGCTGCCATTGTAAATGGTACAAGTACTTTCAAAATCCTCTGGAAACACATTCTGCCGAATATGCTGACGACCATGACAGTAACGGCAGCAGCGGATATGGGAACCATGATGCTGGAACTGGCATCGCTTTCCTTCCTGGGCTTTGGAGCAGTTGCACCGACACCGGAATGGGGACTGCTTCTTTCCAACGGAAGAACTATATGGCAAGTGCAATGTATGTGACGATTTTCCCGGGTCTTGCGATTTTCCTTACCGTACTGAGCTTTAACCTGTTAGGCGACGGACTTCGCGATGCACTCGATCCGAAACTTTCCGATTGATAAGGAGGAGCAGAAGTGGCTACTGATAACGTACTTGAGATAAAAAATTTACATACGTATTTCTATACCGATGGCGGCGTGATCAAAGCAGTAGACGGTGTCGATGTGGAGCTTCGACGCGGCGCAACGCTTGGTATCGTAGGCGAGTCGGGAAGTGGAAAGAGCGTGACATCCCTCTCTGTGATGGGATTACTGACCGGAACGAAAGGAAAAATTGCTGACGGCGAAATCCTGCTGGATGGCGATGACATTGTAAAGCTGACGAAGGAACAGCAGAGAAAGCTGCGCGGAAGCAAAATTTCCATGATTTTCCAGGAACCGATGACCAGTCTGAACCCGGTCATGAAGATTGGAGACCAGGTGGCAGAATGTGTTCTGCAGCACGAAAAAATATCAAAAAAATGAGGCACTGAAAAAGGCGGAAGATATGCTCCGGAAAACCGGTGTTCCAGCGATGTGGAACATATGAATGAAGGAGTATCCGTTCCAGCTTTCCGGCGGCCAGAGACAGAGGGTCATGATTGCCATGGCACTTGTATGCAAGCCGGAAATCCTGATTGCGGATGAGCCGACGACTGCACTGGATGTAACGATTCAGGCACAGATACTGGATCTGATGAATCAGCTGAAAAAAGAGACAGGTACATCCATCCTGTTTATTACACATGATCTTGGTGTTGTCGCAGAGGTCTGCGATGATGTTGCCGTTATGTACTGCGGCCGCGTGGTAGAGCGCGGAGATGTAAAAACAATTTTCGCCAATCCGTCCCACCCGTATACGAAGGGACTGCTGGGATCGATTCCGAGACTGGGAGACGCCGGAAAAGAACTGAAGTCGATTCCGGGTAACGTTCCAAACCCGAAATATATGCCGAAAGGCTGCAAATTTGAGCCGCGATGTCCATACGCTTCGGAAAAATGCCGCGAGGAAGAACCGGGATTTTTCCAGATCGAAGAAGGCCATATCAGCAGATGCTGGCTCTGCGAAAGCGGACAGCTCAAAACAGATCACGTAGAGAAGGCAGGTGACTAGGATGTCAGATACATTACTTAGAGTAGAGGATTTGAAAATTTATTATCCGGTTGCCGGAAGCGGATTTGGGAAAAAGGAATTCGTCAAAGCGGTAGACGGAGTTACCTTTGAGGTGAAAAAAGGAGAGGTATTCGGAATTGTAGGCGAGTCCGGCTGCGGAAAATCCACGCTGGGAAGAGGCGTCTGCAAACTGGAAAATCTGACATCGGGCCATGTGTATCTGGATGGAGAAGATATTACAGAGTACAATGACCGGAGAATGCGTTCCATCCGGAAAAAGGTACAGATGGTTTTTCAGGATCCGTATGCGTCCCTGAATCCACGGATGTCTGTTTTTGACATCATTGCAGAGCCGCTGCTGGTGCATCATCTGTATCAGGATAAAGCGGATCTGGAAAAGAAAGTGCTGGATCTTTTGCACCGGGTAGGACTGGATGACTACCATGCAAACCGTTATCCACATGAATTTTCCGGCGGTCAGCGTCAGAGAATCGGAATTGCCCGTGCACTTGCGGTAGAACCGTCTCTGATCATCGCAGACGAACCGGTTTCGGCACTGGATGTGTCTATTCAGGCGCAGGTTCTGAATCTTTTAAATGAACTGAAGCATGACCTGGATCTGACCTATATTTTTGTTGCACATGACCTGAGCGTTGTGGAATACATCAGTGACCGTGTCGGCGTTATGTATCTCGGCAATTTCGTGGAGGTCGGAGAAAAAGAGAAAATTTACAGCAATCCGATGCATCCGTATACGCAGGCACTGCTTTCCGCAGTTCCGGTTCCGGATCCGACGGCAAAAAGAGAAAGAATTCTGCTTGAGGGAAGCATCCCATCCGCCCACAAGCCGCCGACAGGCTGCAAATTCCATACCAGATGTCCAAAATGCATGGAATGCTGCAAAACACAGGCACCGGAGCGGTATGAAGTGGATGACGGACATTACGTATATTGTCATCTTTATGATAAAGAAAGAAGGGAACAGCAGAAATGAAGCTTTTTATCAGTGCAGATATCGAGGGCTGTGCCGGAGTGGCACTGACCGATGAAACACATAAGAAGGAAAGCGTATACCAGAGATTTGCAGAGGAGATGACCGAAGAGGTCGTTGCGGCATGCGAAGCAGCACATGAAGCGGGCGCGGATGAGATTGTCGTAAAGGACGGTCACGGAGATGCATCCAACATTGACCCGCTGAAAATGCCGGAGTATGTCACCCTGATCCGGGGAAAGAGTGGTCATCCGTATAATATGATGTATGGTATCGACGACAGCTATGACGGCGTACTGTATCTTGGATACCATGCACCGGCAGGAGATCCCAATTTTTCGATCAGCCACACATCGACAGGAAACAGCCTGTATATTCATCTGAATGGAAAAGTGATGAGTGAGTGCATGCTGAACAGCTATACAGCAGCATCACATCACGTACCGGTGCTGTTCCTTTCCGGAGATGAAGAGATCTGCCGTCAGGCCAAAGAACTGATTCCGGGCATTACGACAGTGGAAACGAAGCATGGTGTCGGTGCGGCAACGTGGTGCAAAGCGAAAGGAAAAGTGATATCCGAAATCCGGGAAGGGGTAAAAAAGGCAGTTGCCGGACAGAAAAAAGAGTGTCAGGTGGCTCTTCCGGAGCACTTTACATATGAGGTAACCTATAAAGACTGGAAAAAAGCGTACACGATGTCGTTTTATCCGGGAATGCAGAAGGTAGATACCTTCACAAATAAGCTGGAGACAGATCGCTGGATGGATATTGTCACAGCACATTGCTTTGTTGTATATTAAGAATATAAATCTGACAGAAACCCAAAGAAAAGAGGATAAAACAATGGATATAGAAATGTTTGGTAAGCTTTCCGATGCATTTGGACCAAGTGGATTCGAGGAGGATGTCATCCGTACCATAGCAGATTACTGCAAAGAATTTGATGTAGAAAATGACGCAATGAATAACCTGTATGTGCGGATGCCGGGAACAAAGCAGGATTCCCGTCCGGTCATCCAGCTGGATGCCCATCTGGACGCATGCGGTTTCATGGTACAGAATATCCAGGACAACGGATGCCTTGGCATTATCATGCTTGGCGGCTTTCATCTGACCAGCCTTCCGGCACATGCGGTATGGATCCGCACCAGATCCGGAAAGATGGTACATGGTATTATCTGCGCAAAACCGGTTCATTTCATGACAACAGCGGAACGCAGCAGTCAGACTCTGGAAATTGAAAAAATGTATGTGGATGTCGGAGCAACCAGCCGCGAGGAGGTTGAAAATGTTTTCGGAATCCATATCGGTGATCCGATGATGCCGGATGTAACCTTTGAATACGATGCAGAGCATGAGATCTGCTTCGGAAAAGCATTTGACAACCGGGCCGGCTGCGCATGCATCGTAGATACGATGAAACAGCTGGAAAAGGAGCAGGCTTCTCTTGCGGTTAATGTTGTCGGCGCCTTTGCAGCGCAGGAGGAGGTCGGAACCCGCGGTGCTGTGGTAACAAGTCAGATTGTAAAACCGGACCTTGCCATTGTATTTGAGGGATCTCCTTCCGATGACTTTTTCATCAGCGCAGGACAGGCACAGGGCTGCATGAAGAAGGGTGTTCAGATTCGTATCCTGGACAACAGCTATATTTCCAATACGCAGTTTATTTCACTGGCCGAGGAAGTAGCAGAAAAATGCGGAATTAAATACCAGGAGAGCGTAAGAAGAGGCGGAAGCACAAACGCAGCAAAAATCAGCGTGACAGGAAAAGCAGTTCCGTGTCTGGTGCTTGGTGTTCCATCCCGCTATGCGCACAGCCATTACAATTTCTGCGCAAAAGAAGACCTGGAGGCAGCAAGCGCAATGGCAGCCAATGTCATTCGTGCTTTAGATGAGGAAAAGATCCGTCATATCTGCCATCAGGATGTACTGTAAAATATTCGATAACGAAAGAAAAAGCATGCCGGAAGCGGGTTCACAGGAAAGGTGAAGCCGTTTTCGGCATATCTGGTAAAAAAGGAGAGTTTACAAGTGAGAAAACCGATCATTGGAATCTTGGGAAATACGTATAAAAACACAGCCGGGACTTTTTTTGCAAGTGCGGAGAGAATGTATGTCAACAGCGATTATATCGAATCAGTTCTGAACAACGGCGGAATTCCGATGGCAATTCCGGCAGTTGCCATGAAAGCGGATCCGGAAGGCATACTTGCTGTGTGCGACGGAATTCTGGTTCCCGGCGGAGAGGACTTAAATCCGTGGTATTATGGAGAAGAGCCAAAACCGCAGATCCAGACGATCCGTCCGGAGATCGACGAGGCCTGGTTTGCACTTGGACGGGCAGCAAAAGAGATGGGAATGCCTAGCTTGGCATCTGCAAAGGAATTCAGTTTTTAAATGTCCTGTGCGGCGGTGATCTGTACCAGGATATCTATACACAGAAGGAAACCACAATTTTGCATCTGCAGTCCCTGGAGCGGTCTTATCTGCATCACCATGTGGAAATTAAAGAGGGAACCCATCTGGCAGAAATCCTCGGGGCGGGAACCCATGCGGTAAACTCCATGCATCATCAGGCAGTGCGTACGCCGGGAGAGGACATCGTGGTTTCAGCAACGGCGCCGGATGGAACCATCGAGGCGATAGAAAGCCGCAACGGACAGATTGTGGCCGTACAGTGGCATCCGGAAGGGCTGATCCACTCAGCGCCGGAGATGAACCGCCTTTTTGCGGATCTGGTAGAAAGAAGCAGCAGATACAGAGAGAAAAGGTAACGATTTGGAACCATGTAAAAGGAAAGAAAAACCGGGATGGGACTTTTGAACCGTTACGAAAAAATAAGAATGGATAAAGATGCGATTCCAAAAGCAGAGAGCAGGAATCGTTCGGGAGGCAAAAAAAGAATGAACAGAACAATAAGAGTATCGGCGGCAGGTGATATTCTGATTATGAAACGGCTTCTGCCGGGATATCAGGATGTTTTGCCGATTCGCGAATTTCTGATGCAGGGAGAGGTTCGGATGGCGAATCTGGAAACGACGATATCGGACGGCAGCTGTTACGCATCGGCGTATTCCGGCGGAACATGGCTGACGGCAGATGCGAAGTGTCTGGAAGATACCCTGCGTTACGGTTTTAATTTTCTTGGGATTTCGAATAATCATACGATGGATTATTCCTACGAAGGACTGGCATCTACGATCAGCGAACTGAAAAAAAAGGGATGTGGCATATGCCGGAGCAGGCAAAAATCTTTACGAAGCATCGCGTCCTGCCATTCTGGACACAACAGCGGGACAGATTGCGGTGATTGATATCTGTTCTACGTTTGAGAATGCAGCCAGGGCGGGAAGCCAGACGGAACGGCAGCCTGGCAGGCCGGGCTTAAATCCGTTGCGCTTTTCGGAAAAATATACCATTACGGAGAAACATGCGCAGGATCTTGCAAAGATTGCAGAGGTGACCGGAATCAACGGACTGCGGGATCTGCACCGGCAGGAGGGATTTATCGCTCCGCTTTCCGAGGGTGTCATGGAATTTGGCGGGAAAATGTTTGAAATCAGCAAGGACGGAACAGAGGGAAGAAGCTCCAGCCCGAATCCGATCGATGTGAAACGCACCGTCGATGCAATCCGGGAAGCGAAGATGACATGTGAGGCAGTCCTGGTCATGGTACATTCCCATGAAATCCGCAAGGACAACGACGAGGAAGCGGATTATTTTCTGGAAGAATTTGCGCACGCCTGCATCGATGCGGGCGCCAGCGCGGTGATCGGGGGCGGAACGCATCAGCTGAAGGGAATCGAACTGTATCATGACTGTCCGATTTTCTACTGTCTCGGAAATTTTATCTTTGAAAATCAGTATGTACGCCTTCTGCCTGCAGACTACATGGAAAAATATGGTCTGAATATTCATACAGTAGCATCCATCGGAATTGCCAGGCGGCAGGAGCAGTCCTCGCATTCTCTCTATGAAATTCCTGAGGTCTATCGGAGCGTGCTGCCGTATTTCGAAATCTGTCAGGGAAAATGCACACATCTGGAGCTGCTGCCGGTCGAGCTTGGTATGGACAGGGAAAATGCAGAAAAAAATATTCCGTATGTGGCAGACGAAAAAACGCAGAAAAAATTGCAGAATATCTCACCCGCGTGAGCAGGAGATATGGAACAGAATGGGAATACAAAGAAGGAAGGATTGTACTTCATGCGTAAAAAATGGGAAATAGAAGACGAATACCGAAAGTTTTGCCGGAACAACAAAGAACTTGCGCTGCAGACGCTGCGGGAGCTGACACTGACCCCGACGGAAACGGGAAAAGAGGATCAGAGAATCGCATATTGCATGGAATGGATGAAACAGCAGGGCATGGAGTCGGTTCATACGGATGAGCTTGGAAATGTAATCTGGGAGTATCGGGCGGAACAGGAAAAGAAGGTTCTGTATACGGCGCATCTGGACACCGTGTTTTCGCTGGAGGAGCCGCTGGAGATCAAAGAAGACGGAATGATCTGGCGTTGTCCCGGCATCACGGACGATACCGTGAATGTTGTGATGCTTCTGATGGCGGCAAAATACGTTCATGAGACAGAGCCGGAGCTTCCATGCGGTCTGATTTTTGCAGCGGATCTTGGAGAAGAAGGGCTTGGCAATCTGTGCGGAGTTCGCGCGCTTGTCGACCATTATGAAAAAAATCTGTGCGGAATGGCAGCCTTTGACCTGTATCGGGATAAAATGTATCCCATCTGCATCGGATCTGTCCGATATCGGATTTCGGCAAAAACAAAGGGCGGTCATTCCTTTCTGAATTTCGGAAGAAAAAATGCCATTGCAGAGCTTGCGGGCCTGATCGGAGAGCTTTACCGTTTTCAGACGGATGCAGCATCTCATACGACATACAATGTGGGAAAAATAGAGGGAGGAACCTCCGTCAATACGATTGCGCAGAATGCCTTCATGCTGTTTGAATTCCGTTCGGAGGATTACCGGAGCCTGGAAGCCTGCGAAACATATCTGGAGGAGACCATAGCAGCACGCCAGAGTGAGGAGGTACAGTATTCCTGCAAGCTCGTCGGAAAGCGGCCGTGCGCAAGAGAAACCGATCCTGTCCAGATGGCACGTATGACGCGGTGCGCACAGAAAACGCTGAAGGCAGCCGATGGGGAAGAACCAGTATGCTCTGAAGCATCCACAGACTGTAATATCCCATTGTCGCGGCATATTCCTGCCATCTGTGTCGGTTTCTGCCGGGGCGGGGGAGCACATACCAGAGAAGAATGGCTTGATGCCGCCAGTGTAGAAGATGGCATGTGTGCAGCCGCAGCACTCGTATGCCGGCTTCCGTGGATGTGCTGCGAGAGCAGAGTCGTTGTAAGGGACGGGATAGAGGACCGAAAAGAGAAAGAGGAAATCCGGCGGCTGCTGGAGCTGTGCGATCAGGACTTCGTTCCGCCGCTTTCCCACCGCAACAGTACATCCCAGACGAACTGGGCCGAGACAGAAGAAAAGACGGATGGAATTGCAGAATATCTGGAAAATATCTGCAGTCAGCATGTGGTGCTGTGGAAGGAAGAGGGAGTCGTGCGGGCCTTTATGACCTGGAAGGATCATTTTAACTGTGAAAATCTGGAAGCATATCCGGATTCCTGCTATCTGACCACCCTCTGCGTCTGGCCGGATTACCGCGGACAGGGAATTTCGGAGGTAATGTATGCAGAAGCAGAAAAGGACATCGCGGCAAAATTTCCGGGAAGCCGGATTACTCTCCGTACCTGGTCCACGAACGGGGCCCAGGAGCATATCCTGGACAAGCTGGGATATAGTCTTGTCAGGCGGCTGAAGGATGACAGGGGAGAAGGAATTGATACGGTTTATTTTGTAAAAAAGGAAGAAAACGACAGATAACATGGTGCTTGCAAATCGCAGTTGAAAGTGTCATAATCGGAAGCATAAGACAGCAAAAGGAGGGCTATAGCTATGCCTTGTACAACTATTTTAGTTGGAAAGAAAGCATCATATGACGGTTCCACCATGATCGCGCGAAATGACGATTCCGGTGCGGGCCATTATACATCGAAAAAATTTGTGGTTATTCACCCGGAGGAGCAGCCGAGAACCTATAAAACCGAGATTTCACATCTGACCATTGAGCTTCCGGACAATCCGATGCGGTACACTGCAGTGCCAAACGCAGAAAAAGGCGAGGGGGTCTGGGCGGCAAGCGGCGTGAATGCAGCGCAGGTCGGTATGACTGCGACCGAGACAATCACATCGAATCCGCGTGTGCTGGGTGCTGATCCGCTTGTCGTTTATCAGCCGGCGGAAGACGGAAAAGAAGAGGTTCCGGGCGGAATCGGCGAGGAGGATCTCGTTTATATTGTTCTTCCTTATATTAAAAGCGCCAGAGAAGGTGTCAAAAGACTGGGCAGCCTGCTGGAGCAGTACGGTACATACGAGATGAACGGCATTGCATTTCAGGACCACGATGAGATCTGGTGGCTGGAGACGATCGGCGGCCATCACTGGATGGCAGTGAAAGTGCCGGATGACCATTATGTGGCCATGCCGAACCAGCTTGGCATCGACCATTTTGATCTGGAGGATGCACTCGGCGAACAGAAGGAATATATGTGCTCAGCAGACTTGAAAGAATTTATTGAAACATATCATCTGGATCTTTCTATGGATGGAAATTTTAATCCTCGCGATGCTTTCGGAAGCCACGATGATTCCGATCACGTTTACAATACACCGCGTGCCTGGTTCATGGAGCGCTGTCTGAACCCGCACACGAAAAAATGGGACGGACCGGATGCCGATTACACACCGGTATCTGACGATATTCCGTGGATGATGGTTCCGGAGAAGAAGATCACCGTAGAGGATGTGAAATACGTACTGTCTTCCCACTATCAGGGAACACCGTACGACCCGTATGCCGCATACGGCGAGAAATCGTGGAAGGGGGCATACCGCTCCATCGGTGTCAACCGGACCGATTTCCTTTCTGTCATCCAGATGCGCCCGGATCACAAAGGAGACAACGGCATTCTGCAGTGGATCGCATTTGCGTCGAATGCGTTCAATGTGCTGGTTCCGTTCTACACCGATGTGACGACAACACCGGAGTATCTTTCCAACACAACGGGAGAGGTTTCCACAGATAATTTCTACTGGGCAAGCCGCATGATAGCAGCAATGGCAGATGCGTCCTATAAGTCTTCTATCTTCCACATTGAACGGTATCAGGAAAAGGTGATGGCAAAAGGCCATGCACTGATCCATCAGTACGATGCGCTGCTTGCAGGGGAGACAGACGAAACAAAACAGACACAATTGAGAGAAGAAGCAAACAACAAAATGGCTGAAATGCTGAAAAAAGAGACGGGTGCAACACTGCACAAGGTACTCTTTGAACTCAGCAACCAGATGAAAAACGCGTATTCCAGATCGGATGCGTAAGGCTTTTTAAGGGAAAGAATAAGAGAATGGTTCTGCGCGCAGGAAAAATTGCGCGCAGAATCATTTCCTGTCCGGAACCGCCTCGAACAAACAGGGTGTTACAGTTCGCCGGACACCGGTGAACGATACGATCCTGATAAAAAATCTCAGCGTACTTTGGTGAATTTTGTTGACAACAGGCAGTTCCTGTGCTACAATAAACCAGCGACATGGAAGAAGGTCTTTTTTTATGCCTGAAATTGCTGAAGTACGAGCAGCAAAAACAGGGCAGAAATGAAGAGACCGCCGCTGATCCGCAAGGATCACAAGCGATAACGCAAATACACAGTGGAGGTGGAAGTCGTGCGCGTAAAAATCACATTGGCATGTACTGAATGCAAACAGCGTAATTACAACATGACAAAAGAGAAAAAGAACCATCCTGAGAGAATGGAGACAAAGAAGTACTGCAGATTCTGCAAAAAGCACACAATGCACAAAGAAACCAAATAATCTTTGGTAAGAGGTGATCCAATGGCAGAAACTGAAAAAAAATGCATCCAAAAAGAGCTGGTTCAAAGGGCTTGAAAGCAGAGTTCAGAAAAAATCATCTGGGTTGACAACAAAACGCTGGGCAAGCAGACCGTTGCAGTCGTAGCGATCTCTGCAGTAACCTGCGGGTTAATCACCCTGGTTGACAGCGCTGTAATCGAGTTCGTCAATTTATTGATCAAATAAGGATAAAGGTGTCAGAATGTCAGAAGTAAACTGGTATGTAGTCCACACCTATTCGGGCTATGAAAACAAAGTAAAAGCCAATATTGAGAAAACAATTGAGAACCGTCATCTTGAGGATCAGATTTTGGAAGTACGTGTTCCTATGGAAGAAGTTGTTGAAGTCAAGAACGGAACCAAGAAACAGGTACTCCGGAAATTGTTTCCGGGCTACGTTCTGATCAACATGATCATGAACGACGATACCTGGTATGTTGTCCGCAATACCAGAGGTGTTACGGGCTTCGTAGGACCGGGATCCAAGCCGGTACCGCTTACGGATGAGGAAATGGTGAACCTTGGAATCACCGGTGGTGAGGAAAAGGTTGAGCTTGACCTTGAAGTCGGCGATGCAGTCGTTGTAACAGGCGGCGCATGGAAGGATACAACCGGACTGATTCAGAGTATCAACGATACAAAACAGATGGTTACCATCAATGTTGAGCTGTTCGGCCGCGAAACGCCGGTAGAAATAAGTTTCGCAGAAGTCAAGAAGATGTAAGAAATGCCCCAGGGGCGTTTCGTGGGAGGGAAATTCCCGCAATTACCACATTTATTTAGGAGGTGCCGTAAAATGGCAAAGAAAGTTACAGGATATATCAAATTACAGATTCCTGCTGGTAAAGCAACACCAGCACCACCGGTTGGACCTGCACTTGGACAGCACGGAGTAAACATCGTACAGTTTACCAAAGAGTTCAACGCAAGAACAGCAGATAAGGGAGACCTGATCATCCCTGTAGTTATCACTGTATATGCAGACAGAAGTTTCAGCTTCATAACCAAAACTCCTCCGGCAGCAGTTCTGCTTAAGAAAGCCTGCAACCTGAAATCTGGTTCCGGCGTTCCGAACAAAACGAAAGTTGCTACTATCTCTAAGGACAAAGTTCGTGAGATCGCAGAGATGAAGATGCCAGACCTGAATGCAGCAACTGTTGAGGCAGCTATGAGCATGATCGCAGGTACCGCAAGAAGTATGGGTATCGTTGTAGAGGACTAATTTAGAAGAAGAGTTTACATCTTCTCGTATTGACGTGGGAGGGAGATTCCCGCAACTACCACCAGGAGGTTATTAGACAATGAAACATGGTAAGAAATATTTAGAGGCTGCAAAAGCAGTTGATCGTAGCATTCAGTACGATCCGGCAGATGCTATTTCCACAGTTAAGAAATTAGCTACTGCTAAATTTGACGAGACAATCGAAGTTCACATCAAAACTGGTTGTGACGGACGTCACGCAGACCAGCAGATCCGTGGAGCAGTTGTTCTGCCGCACGGTACCGGAAAACAGGTTCGTGTCCTTGTTTTCGCTAAAGGCGCAAAAGCTGATGAGGCTGTTGCAGCAGGTGCAGAGTTCGTTGGAGCTGAGGAGCTGATCCCGAGAATCCAGAACGATGGCTGGTTTGATTACGACGTTGTTGTTGCTACACCGGATATGATGGGTGTTGTTGGTCGTCTGGGCCGTGTACTTGGACCGAAAGGTTTAATGCCAAACCCGAAGGCTGGTACCGTAACTATGGATGTTACCAAAGCCGTTAAAGAGATCAAAGCAGGTAAGATTGAGTATCGTCTTGACAAAACAAACATTATCCACGTGCCAATCGGAAAAGCTTCTTTTACTGAGGAGCAGTTAAGCGACAACTTCCAGACGCTGATCGGTGCAATCAACAAAGCAAAACCGGCTACTCTGAAGGGACAGTACCTGAAGAGCGTTACTCTGGCTCCTACTATGGGACCTGGAGTTAAGGTTAATACTTTGAAGCTTGCATAATAAATGAAAGAATGAGAACCCCCGGGGCTGTAATGGCTCCGGGGGTTCTTTGCGTTGAAAAACGGACGCAGGGGAAAGGCGAATTCCGATTCCTTAAGAAAGAGCTTTATTTCAATGGGAAATAATTGAAAAAGATCAAAATAGTGTTAGAACATGAAAATTAAGATCAAGTATTCTGCCGGAAATGTTAGTATAATGCTAAGTAGAAAGCAAACGAAAAGAGCAGAGCCCATGCATGCGTTTGGAACGGCGGGTTCTGGAAAGGGAGGTTTTTATGCAGTATTTTGAAAAACAGGGAAATGCGCTGATTTTCCGGCAGGATGGGGAGACGGTCCGGGTGGAGCCGTGGCAGAAGGACAGTCTTCGGGTGAGAGGTACACTTCTTTCGGAGATAGAAGAGGGAAGCATTGCACTGCTTGATCCGGAACCGGTGGAAGCGGAAATTGAGCTGGTGGATGAACGGAAAGCGACGATCAAAAACGGTAAAATCCAGGCGGTTCTCGAGGTTCAGCCGTGGGGGACAGAAGCTGCGGATTACGTTCTTAAATCAGAAGGGCGAGGTGCTGCTCTCCGAGATCGCGAACGGCGGAGCGCTCTGCCTGCGCGCACACGATTACCGTGCATTGAAGGGCGGCGCTTATCAGCTGAAAGTATCCTTCGATTCCAACCCGGATGAGAAGATTTACGGTATGGGACAGTATCAGCAGGAGCGAATGAACCTGAAGGGATGCAACCTGGAACTGGCGCACCGTAATTCGCAGGCGAGCATTCCGTTTTATGTATCGAGACCTTGGCTACGGCTTCCTGTGGCACAATGCAGCGGTCGGTGAGGTTCATTTCGGAACGAACACAACGGAATGGCTGGCACGCACCACAAAGCAGCTCGACTACTGGGTAACCGCAGGCGATACCCCGGCAGAAATTGAAGAGCACTTTGCAGATGCCATTGGTAAAGTTCCGATGATGCCGGAGTACGGCCTTGGCTTCTGGCAGTGCAAACTGCGCTACTACAATCAGGAGCAGGTACTGAATGTGGCACGCGAGTACAAAAAACGCGGCATTCCGCTGGATGTCTTTGTCATCGACTATTATCACTGGCCAAGATGCGGTGATTATCGTTTTGATGAAGAATATTTCCCGGATCCGAAAGCAATGATCGATGAGCTGCATGAGATGGGCATCGAGACGATGGTTTCCATCTGGCCGCAGATCGACTGGAGAAGCGAGAATTACGAAGAAATGAAACAGCAGGGACTCCTCGTGAAGAGCAACGCAGGTGTTGATGTACAGATGCTGTTCCATGGAAATAATGTCTTCCTGGATGCAACAAATCCGAGAACAAGAAAGTATGTATGGGAGAAAGTAAAGAAAAATTATGCAGATCTCGGCATCCGCACCTTCTGGCTCGATGAGGCTGAACCGGAGTTTTCAACCTATGAGTACGAGTGCTACCGCTACGCCGCAGGCCCGGTGGAAGAG
>ENA-OQEL01000432-OQEL01000432.1-human-gut-metagenome-genome-assembly--contig:-NODE-432-length-15268-cov-2.410145_pt1 | contig 15268 bp, 12 predicted proteins | sample MGYA00242796_ERZ504637 | MGnify/ENA primary metagenome ERZ504637 (study PRJEB26092, sample SAMD00036306) | human gut metagenome | host: Homo sapiens | study: EMG produced TPA metagenomics assembly of... | reverse complement strand
CACTTCTGCATAAATACACTGTTCTTCTGCGTCGTATATCCGTGATGAGTTTCCACCACTGCTTTTCCATCATACCAGGTCTGTTATTTGCCTGTTCCATTCGTATTCCAATGATCAATTCCTCATCGTACAGAAATGTATTTTCATCTAACGGATATAAAAAATTCCCGCTGTCTTCCTATCCATCATAAAGCAACAACCCGAAACATGAAAAACTTTATATTGTCCATCCGCACGCAAGTCCATCCCTTGATATTTCATCATAGCTTTTCTCTGAAAACATTTCAAAACCGTATAAAATCGAAATATCTCTTTGATTCCTGTCTTTATCATCCCAACGCTTGGCTGACGTTTTCCATTTGGATCTACCACCTGTGGTCCAACAATTCCACCTTGATGTTCTTTCATAAATGTACACATTGCCTCAATGGAATCTTTTCTATACAGAATATCATTGTTGGAAATCAAAATATACTCACATTGATCCTCTAAGGCTTTTTGAATTCCAAGATTATTTCCCGCCGCGTAGCCACGATTTTCCTTTGAAGTTATGTATGTCACATTATGTTCTGCGATATATTTTTTCAGTTCTTCCGGCATAGACGACGTAGATGCATTATCCACCAGATAAAGACAAATTTTTTCTGTAGTCTCTGTTTTCACAATACTTTTGATACATTTAAGCGTAGCATCCCATGTCTCATAATTCAAAATCACAATTCCTATCATGATACACTTTTCCTATTATAATATATTTTACGTAAATAATCCAGCATTTTGCGGTGGAACCAACCCAATGACTAACGGTTTTATTGTATATATGATTCCTTTAGGCATCAGATCTAGTTTTCGAAATGCCTGGAACTTCATCTGTGCCTCATTAAAACGATATCGATACTTTCGCCGTTTGTACTGTGCACGATTTCTTCGAATAAAATACAGTATCTCAGATAGATTCGCTCCTTGATATCCAGATTCATAAATACGTAATAACATATCATAATCCTCTACACGGATGCGATTTTTCTGAGTAGAATATCCGCTTACCTTTTCAAGTACCCCTCTCCGAAACATACAAGAAGCATGTACAAATGGTAGATTCATCAAAAAATCCTCCCCTTTCGGATTTTGACAATACCGATAAACTTCATCATCATCACCAATTTTTTCTTTGAAAAATTGTGCTTTGCATCCTACCATTCCAATTTCTGTATGCTGCTGCAGTAAGCATATCGGAAGCGGACGCATCCTCAGGATCTGGCAGCCTGGCATGGAACGTATCTTAAATATGGAGATTGAGCATTTAAATGAACTGGGTGATATCTGCCGCAAGCTTCTGATCATCGAGCTGATGGGCAAGCACAGCAATATTATTTTCTGCCAGGAGGATGGCATGATCCTGGACTCCATCAAACATGTCTCCGCACAGGTCAGCTCCGTGCGTGAAGTCCTTCCGGGGCGGATGTATTTTATCCCGGAAACGCAACATAAGTACGATCCACAGACGATCACAGAAGAAGAATTTTTCGATTTCGTCTGCACGAAACCGATGGCTGCCGCAAAGGCAATCTACACTTCCCTTACCGGCTTCAGCCCGCTGATGGCGGAGGAAGTCTGCTGCCGCGCCGGCATCGACGGCGGATTTGCGGTCAATGCACTCGAAGAAAATGCGAAGCTTCATCTGTTCCGCACCTTCTCTTATCTGATTGAGGATATCAAAAACGGCGCATTTACGCCGAACATCGTATACCAGGGCGATGAGCCGAAAGAATTTTCCGCACTGAAACTGACGCAGTATCAGGATTTGCGGGAGGAAACATACGATTCGATCTCCGGTGTACTGGAAACATACTATGCCATGAAAAACCGCATCACCCGCATCCGTCAGAAATCTTCCGATCTGCGCCGTGTCGTCAATACCGCACTCGAACGGAATGTCAAAAAATACGACCTGCAGCAGAAACAGTTAAAAGACACCGACAAGCGGGAAAAATACCGGATTTACGGTGAGCTTTTAAATACGTACGGCTACAGCTGCCAGCCGGGCGATACTTCGCTGAACGCCGTCAATTACTATAACGGCGAGGAAATCACGATTCCACTCGACGGAACGCTCTCTGCCGGCGAAAATGCAAAAAAAGTACTTCGACCGCTACGGAAAGCTGAAGCGGACCCGTGAGGCACTCGAGGAACTTCTTGTCGAGACGAAAGAGGAAATCGACCATCTCGAATCCATCAGCACGGCGCTTGATATTGCGCTCGATGAGGCGGATCTGGTGCAGTTAAAAGAAGAGCTGATCGAGTACGGCTACATCCGCCGCAAGGGACCGACAGGGAAAAAGCAGAAAATCACCTCCCATCCGTTCCACTACCGCTCTTCCGAGGGCTTTGACATTTATGTCGGCAAGAACAACTTCCAGAACGAGGAACTTTCGTTTAAATTCGCCTCCGGCAACGACTGGTGGTTCCACGCGAAAGGCCAGCCGGGCAGCCATGTCATCGTAAAGACGAACGGTAAAGAGCTGCCGGATTCCGTCTACGAAGAGGCCGCTGCTCTCGCCGCCTATTACTCGAAAGGCAGACAGGCACCGAAGGTGGAAATCGACTACACCTTAAAGAAAAACCTGCGCAAACCAAACGGAAGCAAACCGGGCTTCGTTGTTTATTACACCAATTACTCCATGATGGCGGAGCCGAACATCCGCAATCTTCAGGAAGTACAGGACTAAATTCAGAATACAAAAGACTTTTCGCACATTCCTATCTGTTCCTCTTTGCGAAAAGTCTTTTTTTCGTAAAATTTAATACTTCCTTCATTTCTTTTTCGATGCTCTATGGTATACTTCTTAGTATGGAAAAAGATTCCAGACGTGATCTTTTTCAAACAAACCACAGTGAGGCTGTCTCTTCTTTATCAGGACGGCCGGAGAGGAATATAACTGTTATGAACAAAACAATTCCCGAAATCATTCACCGCCGTGTTCCAACGACGCGTTATGAGGCAGACCCTTCCGAAGGCCTTTCCGCCGAGCAGGTTGCCGAGTACCGCGAGAACGGCTGGACCAACCGTGCGGTGGAACCTCCGTCCAAGACAACGGCCGAGATCGTAAAGAGCAATGTCTGTACGTATTTCAACCTGATTTTTCTGATTATTGCCATCTTTCTGATCCTTGCCGGTTCGTTCCGGGATCTTACGTTTCTGCCGGTCATCATCGCGAACACGCTGATCGGTATTGTACAGGAGATCAAGGCGAAAAAGACGCTGGAAAAGCTGTCTGTTTTAAACGCGCCGAAGGCTACTGCGATCCGTGACGGGGCTGAGGTAACACTCGCCGCGGAAGATCTCGTACTCGATGATATTGTTGTATTTACCGCAGGAAAACAGATCTGCGCTGATGCCGTCGTGCTTGAAGGTGAGGTACAGGTCAACGAATCGCTGCTTACCGGTGAATCCGATGAGATTACCAAGCGCCCGGGCGACGAGCTGATGTCCGGAAGTTTTATCGTCTCCGGAAGCTGCAAGAGCCGTCTGACCCAGGTCGGTGAAGATTCCTACATTTCCCGTCTGACCCTCGAGGCAAAGGCCATGAAAGAGGGCGAACAGTCCGAGATGATCCGCTCCCTCAACAAGCTGGTAAAGGTTGTCGGCATTCTGATCATTCCGATCGGTCTTCTGCTCTTCGGCCAGCAGTTTTTCGTCTCCCACGAAACGTTCCGTGAGAGCATTACCTCGATGGTGGCCGCCGTGCTCGGCATGATCCCAGAAGGTCTTTACCTGCTTGCAAGCGTTGCCCTTGCCGTCAGCGTTATGCGGCTGGCTTCGCAGAAGGTTCTCGTGCATGATATGAAATGTATCGAGACGCTGGCTCGCGTCAACGTGCTCTGTGTCGATAAGACGGGAACCATCACCGAGACAAATATGAAAGTACATGATCTGATTCTGGTCGGCTCCAGTTCAGTCCCTGATACAGAATCCGGCAAAAATGCTCCCGCACTGCAGAAAGAAGAGCTTTCCCTTGCGGTCGGTGATTTCGCATCTGCCATGTCAAACGACAACATTACTATGGCGGCACTGAAAGAATATTTTAAAGACAGCAACGGCAAACTGCCGTTTCGATGACTTCGTTCTCCTCGGAATTCAAGTATTCCAGTGTGACATTTTCGGATGTCTCCTACGTGCTCGGTGCCCCGGAGTTCGTTCTCCGCGATGATTTTGCACGCTATCAGAGTGAAATTGAAGCGTATACCTCAAAGGGATTCCGTCTCCTCGTCTTCGGCACATCCGAAACTGTACCGAATGGAAAAGCACTCTCCGGCCGTGTCACGCCGCTTGGCTACGTGCTTCTCTCCAATCCGATCCGAAAAGAAGCACCGGAAACGTTCCGCTACTTCGAAGATCAGGGTGTCCATGTCAAGGTCATCTCCGGTGATACTCCGGTAACGGTATCTGAGGTTGCCCGCCAGGCAGGGATTGCACACGCAGAGGATTATATTGATGCTTCCACTCTAAAGACACCGGAAGAGCTCGAAGAAGCAATCCTGAAATACACCGTGTTCGGCCGTGTCACACCAGACCAAAACGCCAGTTTGTCCAGGCTTTAAAGAAAAACGGCAAGACCGTTGCGATGACCGGCGATGGTGTCAACGATGTGCTCGCATTAAAGGATGCCGACTGCTCCGTTGCGATGGCATCCGGAAGTGACGCTGCCGCACAGGCTGCACAGCTCGTTCTGCTGGACAACGACTTTTCGAAGATGCCTTCTGTCGTACTGGAAGGCCGCCGCGTTGTCAACAACCTGCAGCGCTCGGGAACGCTGTTCCTGGTAAAGAACATTTTCTCGTTCCTGCTGTCCATCTTCTCACTGATCTCGATGGTGACGTATCCGCTGGAGCCGTCCCAGATCTCGCTGATCAGTATGTTTACGATCGGTATTCCAGGCTTCCTGCTCTCGCTAATGCCGAACAAAACCGGATCGCGGGCCACTTTATCACGAACATTCTGACACGGGCCCTGCCTGCGGCGCTGACCGACTTTTTCGATGGTCGCAACACTCGTCGTCTTCGGCCAGGAATTTGCGGTCGGCTCGGAAGATATTTCGACCGCTTCCACCGTACTGCTCGCCATTGTCGGTTTTATGATTCTCTACCGGATCAGCAAGCCGCTCAACTGGATGCGCTGGACGATCCTGATCGGCTCGATTATTGCCTTCATTTTCTGCAGTACCTATCTGAACCAACTGTTCGCCATTTCTGATATGTCCAGAAAATGTATCATGCTGCTGGTCGTATTCTCTGTCGCAACAGAGCCGGTTCTGCGATATTTGAGCATCCTCGTGGATTCCATTTCCTCTTTTTTACCGGAAGCAGAAAATTTTCTTCCTGCGAAAACGGGAAGCGAGAAAAGCGAAATAAAACGTAAAACCAACCATCAAAAATGCCGTACAGCGTTGGAAATTTTTCCTCCGCCTGTACGGCATTTTTTGATTTACAAATCACAGTTTCTTACTTTCTCATCTCCGGATCTTCCGCGTAATGCGTCCGCTCGCCGCCGATGTATTTCGGTCTTGTCCGCGCGCAGACAACGTGCGCATCTCCGATCGTTTTCTGCGATACCCGGACCGGAACGGCTACTGCCTTCAGCTGCATGCCGATCAGCACATCACCGATATCAATACCTGCATGCGCCTGCACACGCTCTACGGTGACAGCGTCCTCCAATCCATAGTATGCCGCCATCGCAAACGATCCGCCGCCATGCAGCCACGGTACCGCGCAGACCGGCTCGTAACCGTATTTTTCTGCCGCCGCACGCTCCAGAACAACCGCGCGGTTCAGATGCTCACAGCACTGCGCCGCCAGATACAGCCCGTGCTCCTTCGTACACGCATACAGCGCCTCAAACACCGCCTGCCCGATCTCCTGGCTGGAATCCGTTCCGAGCTTACTGTTGTGAATTTCACTCGAAGAACATCCCACTACCAGAATCTGTCCCGGTTTCATCTGCGCCGTCGTAATCAGCTCCTCTGCGGCGGCACGCGCTTCCTGTCTGATTGTTTCAAGATCCATTTTGTATCCCTCCTTACTAAACAGCAATATTTATGCAAAAGGAGACTGACTCTTTTTCCAAGAATCAGCCTCCTTTCTTCAGCTTACATAATTATTATTTCTGAACGATATTCACAATTCTTCCCGGTACGTAAATTTCTTTTACGATGTTTCCGGTCAGTTTGTCTGCAACTGCCTCTTTTGCAGCGGCGATTGCGGTCTCTTTATCTGCATCTTTGGCGATTTTGATCGTTCCGCGCATTTTACCGTTGATCTGAACAGCGATCTCGGCTACTGCCTCTACGGTCTTCTCCTCGTCAAACTCCGGCCATGCGGTCTGATACAGACGGCCTTCGTATCCAAGGTCTGCCCACAGTTCCTCGGTCATATGCGGTGCAACCGGATTCAGCAGGATCAGAAGGGTTTCGAACTCTTTTCTCGTTACTTTTCCGGCTTTGTAGAACTCGTTGACCAGGGTCATCATGGCTGCGATCGCTGTGTTGTATTTCAGGGACTCATAGTCGCTGGATACTTTCTTGATGGTCTGGTGCATTTTGGACTCCAGCTCTTTGGAGTAGGAATCTCCGTCTACCAGGCTGTCCTGCAGTTTCCATACACGCTCGAGGAAACGACGGCATCCTTTTACGCCTTCCTGAGACCAGGATGCACTTAAGTCGAAGGCACCGATGAACATCTCGTACGTACGCAGGGTATCTGCACCGAACTCAGCTACGATATCATCCGGGTTGACAACGTTTCCACGGGATTTACTCATCTTCTCGCCGTTCTCGCCGAGGATCATTCCGTGGGAAGTACGTTTCTGATACGGTTCCGGGCAGGTAACTACGCCCTGATCGTACAGGAATTTATGCCAGAAACGGGAATACAGAAGGTGAAGGGTGGTGTGCTCCATTCCTCCGTTGTACCAGTCAACCGGCAGCCAGTATTTCATAGCTTCTTTGCTTGCCAGAGCCTCTTTGTTCTTCGGATCGGTATAGCGGATGTAATACCAGGAAGAACCAGCCCACTGCGGCATGGTATCGGTCTCACGTTTTGCAGGTCCTCCGCAGCACGGGCAGGTGGTGTTGACCCAGTCTGTCATGGCAGCCAGCGGAGACTCGCCGTTATCGGTCGGCATGTAGCTCTCTACATCCGGCAGCTCCAGCGGAAGGGATTCTTCCGGAACCGGAACGTAACCGCATTTGTCGCAGTGTACGATCGGAATCGGCTCACCCCAGTAACGCTGACGGGAGAATACCCAGTCACGCAGCTTATAGTTTGTTTTTGCTTTTCCAACGTGGTTCTCTTCGAGCCACTCAAGAATTTTCTTTTTTGCTTCCGCAACGGAAAGTCCGTTCAGGAAACCGGAGTTGACAAGAGTTCCCTCTGCAACGTCGGTGTAAACTTCGTTCTGTACGTCGCCGCCTGCAACGACCTCGATGATCGGCATGTTGAATTTCTTTGCGAACTCCCAGTCACGCTCATCGTGTGCCGGTACTGCCATGATGGCGCCGGTGCCGTAGCTCATCAGTACATAATCGGAAATCCAGATCGGGATCTCTTTTCCATTAACCGGGTTGACTGCGGAAAGTCCGTCGATCATGACACCGGTCTTGTCTTTTGCAAGCTCGGAACGCTCGAAATCGGATTTTCTGGCTGCCAATCTCACGGTATGCGCAGACCTCATCCCAGTTCTTGATCTCATCTTTGTACTGGTCGATGTACGGATGCTCCGGGGAGAGTACCATGTACGTAACACCGAACAGGGTATCCGGGCGTGTGGTATAGATAGTCAGCTTCTCCGGTTTATCTTTCAGGGAGAAATCAACCTCTGCTCCGTGGGAACGTCCGATCCAGTTTTTCTGGGAAGTTTTGACACGCTCAATATAGTCAACGCCGTCCAGACCGTCGATCAGCTTGTCTGCATACTCGGTAATCTTCAGCATCCACTCGCTCTTTACTTTGCGGACAACCGGGCTTCCGCAGCGCTCGCACACGCCGTTTACAACTTCCTCGTTTGCAAGACCTACCTTACAGGAAGTACACCAGTTGATCGGCATCTCTTTTTTATATGCCAGTCCGGCTTTGAAAAGTTTCAGGAAAATCCACTTGGGTCCAGTGATAGTATTCCGGATCCGTCGTGTTGATCTCTCTGTCCCAGTCGAAGGAATATCCAAGAGACTGAAGCTGGTCTTTGAAGTGATGTACGTTGTTTTTGGTAACGATCTTCGGATGAATGTGGTTTTTGATCGCATAGTTCTCCGTTGGAAGACCAAATGCATCCCAGCCCATCGGATACAGAACGTTGTAACCCTGCATTCTGCGCTTTCTGGCTACGATGTCCAGTGCAGTGTACGGACGCGGATGGCCTACGTGAAGTCCCTGTCCTGACGGATACGGAAACTCAACGAGTGCGTAGTATTTCGGTTTTGTATAATCATCTGTGGCGGCAAAGGCTTTTTCATCCTGCCAGATCTTCTGCCACTTTTTTTCAATGTCCTGTGGCTCATATCTTTTACTCATAGGTAACCTCCTGCATGTTCAAGTTCAAAGTTCTTTTTTCTCACACCGCCGCATAGGACAGCATGCGCATTTGAACATATAGCTGTATTCTATCACTCTTTCCCTGTTTTTACAATTTATTTTTTCCTATATCCTCCGTTTTTCTTCAAAAACCGCAGAAAAATCCGGTTTCCGGGCGAATTCTGCTCCCGAAACCGGATTTTCTCTGTTTTATCACACTATTTTATAAAGCTTTATTCTTCTGCTTTTTCAACCTTCGAAGCTCTTGCCTCAATCTCTTTTGCCTGGATATCGGACGGAGCCTGCTCATATCTCGCAAACTCATAGGAGAAATCACCGCTTCCGCCTGTCATGGAGCGGAGTGTTGTGCCGTATCCGTAGATCTCAAGTTCCGGAACATCAGCCTCGATAATCGTATGGCCCTTGTGATCCGGGTTCATGCCGAGCACACGGCCGCGGCGTTTGTTGAGATCGCCCATGATATCGCCGGTGTATTTATCGTCTACAGTGATCTTCATCGAAACGATCGGCTCAAGGAGAACCGGGGATGCTTCCATAAAGCCTTTCTTGAACGCCTGGATCGCTGCGGTCTTGAATGCCATCTCGGAGGAGTCTACCGGATGATAAGAACCATCATACAGAACGGCTTTGACGCCGACTACCGGATAAGCAGCCAGAGGGCCTTTCTGTACGGCTTCCTGGATACCTTTTTCAACAGCCGGGAAGTAGTTCTTCGGAACGGCGCCGCCGACAACTTCCTGCTCGAAAACGTATGGTTTCTCGAGATCTCCGGAAGCGGAGAAGCGCATTTTTACATGACCGTACTGGCCGTGGCCGCCGGACTGTTTTTTGTATTTTGCTTCTACATCCGAATTTTTGCGGATCGTCTCGCGGAAGGCTACCTTCGGACGGGACAGCTCTACTTCTACTTTGTAGCGCTCCAGCAGCTTGCTGACGATAATATCGATGTGCTGGTCGCCCATGCCGTACAGCAATGTCTGATGGTTTGCAGAATCATTGACTGCCTTCATAGTCAGGTCTTCCTGCATCATCTTGGCAAAGGCCTGGGAGATCTTATCTACATCGGCTTTGTTCTTCGGTTTATATCGTTTTGCGGTGTACGGAGTCGAAACATCCGGTTTTCCGTAGCGGACCTGATTGTTCTTTGTCGCAAGGGAATCGCCGGTTCTTGCATCGCCGAGTTTTGCGATGGCACCGATATCTCCTGCATGAAGCTCCGGTACTTCGATCGGCTTGGAGCCTTCGAGCACGTACAGCTTGCTCAGTTTTTCTTCGGATTCCTGATCTACATTATAGAGCACATCATCACTTTTAATAACGCCGGAGCAAACCTTAATCATTGAATATTTTCCAAGGAACGGATCCACGATCGTCTTGAAAATGGTCGCGCTCTTCGGTTTCGCAAAGTCGTAATTTGCCTCGAAAATTTCGTTCGTATCGAGATTGATGCCGGCACACGGACGGGTGGACGGATCCGGGAAGTATCCGCAGATATCATCCAGAAGGTTCGATACGCCCTGCAGGTTCACCGGAGATCCCATGCATACCGGAACGATGGTGCCGTCTCCTACGTTCATGGCAAGCGCTGCGGAAATCTCTGCTACCGAGAACTCTTCTCCGCCAAAGTAGCGGTCCATAAACTCTTCACTTGTTTCTGCCACGGATTCCATCAGGGTTTCACGGTACTTCTCCAGATATTCTACGGAGTAATCTGGAATCGGGCATTCTTCTTTTTTATCTTTTTCGATATATCTGCGGCCTTTGTTCTTTACAATATTGATATATCCTACAAATTTACCGTTTTCACGCAGAGGCATATGAAGCGGTGCGATTCGTTTTCCGTACAGTTCGGTGAGCTGCTCAACGACTTCTCGGTAGCTGACATCGTCCTGATCCATTTCCGTTACGAAGATCATACGCGGAAGATTGTATTTCTCGCAGAGTTCCCATGCTTTCTGGGTTCCGACCTGCACGCCGGCCTTTCCGGATACCACGATTACAGCGGCATCTGCTGCGGAAGCGGCTTCCTGTGCTTCTCCTACGAAATCAAACATTCCAGGAGTATCCAGAACATTGATCTTATTTTTTCCCCATACGACCGGGACAAGCGTTGTGGAAATAGAGCATTTGCGCTTGATTTCTTCTTTGTCAAAATCGCTGACGGTATTTCCGTCTGTCACTTTTCCGAGACGGTTTGTCATACCGGAAAGATAAGCCATAGCTTCGGTCAGACTTGTCTTTCCGGAGCCGCTGTGCCCCAGCAGCACCACATTTCTGATTCGGTCAGTTCTAAAAACGTCCATATGTAATACCTCCCATGTAAGTAAATTTGCAGATTGCAAGGCCGCTCTTATTCGCCTTTCTGCTTTTTATCAAGATTCACGTCTTCCGTTCCTCTTATCATAGTCACTATTCTACTAAAGTTTTTGCTTTTTTGCAAGTATATTATTCATATTTCACAATATATTTCTGAATTTTTTAAAACTTTTATATGTATTTTCAGCTGGTTATTCTGCCCTTCTTCCGCTTTTCTGTCTGGCTTTTCTGTGGAATTCTGCCGGATTTTGCAAAACAAGCAAAATTGCTGCCTTTCAAAAATGCTTTGTTGCTTTAAGCAAGAAATCTTTGACATTTGATTTCAGATGCTTTACAATGTCTTTTATACGATTTACCTACGAAAATTGTCAGAAAGGACTACTTGAATTATGTGTGATACATCCGAAAAAATCTGTATCGGCTTTATCGGCCTTGGCCTCATCGGCGGCTCCATTGCAAAAACCCTCAGAAAGGTTCACCAGGAGTATAAACTGATGGCCTACTGCCGCACCAAAGCGACGATCGAAGAGGCAATTCAGGAAGGCGTGATTGATATCGCGCTGGAAGAACGGGACGACCGCTTTGCCGACTGTGACTATATCTTCTTATGTGCTCCTGTCAGCACCAACATCTCCTATCTTCCGTTCGTGAAAGGCATCGCAAAACCGGGCTGTATCATCACAGACGTCGGAAGTGTAAAAGGAGAAATCCATCAGGCGGTTGAGACCCTCGGCATGACGCACCAGTTTATCGGCGGCCATCCGATGGCAGGCTCCGAAAAGACGGGATATTCCAGCGCCACCGATTACCTGCTGGAAAAATGCTTACTATATGATTACACCCGGACCAGATGTTGAGATCGCGACAGTTTCCGCTTTCGTTGATCTTGTCCAGTCCTTAAAGGCGATCCCGATGGTTTTAACATAACGAAGAGCACGACTACATCACCGCAGGTGTCAGTCATCTGCCGCATATCGTTGCCGCTACCCTGGTCAATGCACTCGCATCCCTGGACACACCGGAAGAGCAGATGAAAACCGTTGCTGCAGGCGGCTTCAAGGACATCACCCGCATCGCTTCCTCCTCCCCGGAGGTATGGCAGCAGATCTGTCTCTCAAACCAGAAGCAGCTCTCGAATGTGCTGGATTCCTATATCCGCCTTCTCGTCCAGGCAAAATACCTGGTTGACAACAAAAAAGGCCACGAGCTCTACAATATGTTTGAGAGTTCCCGCGAATACCGGAATTCCATGGAAGATTCTTCCTATGGACCGACAAAGAAAGAATACGTCGTTTACTGCGACCTGCTCGATGAAGCCGGCGGAATCGCAGCCGTTACAACAATTCTTGCCATCAACCAGATCAGTATTAAAAATATCGGCATTACGCATAACCGCGAGTTCGAAGAGGGTGCTCTCCGCATTGAATTTTATGAAGAGCAGGCAGGCATTCTTGCCCGGAAGGTCTTAAAAGACCATGGCTATACCATTCATATCCGCAATTAAAAGCGCGTATATCTTGACAGGAGGAAGTTACGTTATGCAGTTCCAGAAAGCAGTACGTCCTCTGCGCGGAGAAATCTCCGTGCCGGGCGATAAATCCATTTCCCACCGCGCCGTCATGTTCGGTGCCATTTCAGAGGGAACCACAGAAGTCACAAACTTTTTACAGGGTGCCGACTGTCTCTCCACCATCTCCTGCTTCCGCAGTATGGGCATTGAGATCGAGAACACGCCGGAGCGCATCCTCATTCATGGAAAAGGTCTGCACGGGCTTTCGGCTCCGTCCGCCGTTCTCGACTGCGGAAACAGCGGAACAACGACACGCCTGATCTCTGGCATTCTTGCCGGCCAGAACTTTTCCAGTACACTGACCGGTGACGCCTCCATTCAGAAACGGCCGATGGGACGCATCATCAATCCGCTGACCCAGATGGGCGCTTCCATCCGCAGTATTCCGGAAAACGGCTGTGCGCCGCTTGCGATCAACGGCCATCCGCTCCACGCCATCTCCTATCTTTCGCCGGTCGCATCCGCACAGGTCAAATCGTGTGTCCTGCTTGCCGGACTGTATGCTGACGGAAAAACAAGCGTTACCGAACCGGCTCTTTCCAGAAACCATACGGAGCTGATGCTGAAATTCTTCGGCGCCGACGTTGCCTCCGAAGGGCTGACCGCATCGGTTCTGCCGAACCCGGATCTCCATGGAAATCTCGTCCGTGTGCCGGGAGATATTTCCTCCGCCGCCTACTTCATCGCCGCCGCGCTGATAGTTCCAGGCTCTGAGGTGCTCCTGAAAAATGTCGGCATCAACCCGACCCGCGACGGTATGCTCCGCGTCTGCCGCGCCATGGGTGCTGACATCACACTTCTGAATGAGCAGAACTCCGGCGGAGAACCGGTTGCAGACCTTCTCGTGCGCTATACGCCGTCTCTTTCCGGCACCGTCATCGAGGGCGAACTGATCCCGACCCTGATCGATGAAATCCCGATCATCGCGGTTCTTGCCGCCACAGCGAACGGTACAACCGTGATCCGGAATGCGGAGGAGCTGAAAGTCAAAGAATCGAACCGTCTTGATATCATGGTAAACGAACTCACCGCGATGGGTGTTTCCCTGGAAGGCACGGACGACGGCATGATCATTGAGGGCGGAAAACCGTTCCACGGCGCCCAAATCGACAGCCGCCTCGACCACCGCATTGCGATGTCGTTTGCAATCGCTTCGCTTGCCGCAGAGACACCGACGGAAATCCTGCGCGCCGGCTGTGTGGATATCTCGTATCCGACATTCTACCAGGATCTGGCACGGCTGCAGGCATAAAAAACGTTTAAACAAAAAATGGATTGTGAAGATCATTTCCTCACAATCCAATTTTTTTGCTTTTACCCTGTTCTTCCGGCCGTTCCAACCGTTTCTCCCTGCCGTACCCGCGTTTCGATTCCAAGCCGCGAATAATTCCAGATCCGTTTTTCCGGCACTGCGCTTCCCTTCTGTGCCAGAACGATCACTGTCGAACCACCGAAGGCAAAATAGCCTTTCTCTTCGCCGCGCTGTACACGTCTCGCCGCTCCGGCATTTTCATTGACAATCTTTCCGACCATCATCGCGCCGACCTCCATCTGCAGCAGTGTGCCGAAATTTGCGGACTGCAGCAGCGTGTAGGTTCTCGTATTTTCTTTATAGATCGGGCAAAAATCATTCGCCGCCGGATTGACCGTGTGGAGCACACCCTCAATCCGCCGTTCCGTCGAACAGACGCCGTCATCCACAAAGAGATACCGGTGATAATCGTCCACGGAAAGCCGAAACAGAAATAACGTTCCGCCCTCATACCGTTTTGCCAGCTTCCGGTCGCGCAGAAGCTGTTCCAGCGTATATTCTGTGTTCTTGATCTCAAACTTCCCGTTCTCATAAATCGGATAAACCGTAAGCCGCGCATCACACGGGCTGATAAAATCCTGCGGCGCATTGGAAAACGGACGTGCATCCATTTTCAGCTTCCGCACAAAGAAATCATTGAACGAGATAAACTGCTTTGCGGTACATTCCTTCAGTGAAATATGATTTTTCTTTACAAACGGTGCAACCAGCGGCACCGATAAGCGGCTGTCCAGAAAGCAGCCTGCCGCACGAGATACAAATGACTGAACCAGCGGCTGCATCGCGGCTCTTCCGGCGGCATGGCCGTACATCATGTGTAGAAAACGGTCCTGCAGATCATTTTCCTCGCGGATCAGATCAAGCTTTGGATAATTTTTCCCCTGTTTTCGGTAAGGATAAGCGCAGAGTCTCAAACCGTTCTTCCTCCCTTCCAGATCAGAAGTCCGCGGAGCACAGCCACTCCAACGACCGCTACCAGCACAGCAAGCTCTTTATTCGTCGGCTTGCGGAAGCGGAAATCCGTGATAAACAGAACGCCGACCGCCAGCACCAGCAGATGCAGCCAGATCAGAAAGTATCCGCGGCAGAGCGGTGCAAAGACGAACAGCAGCGGCAGGGCTACTGACATCGAGGTAATCGGCAGTCCCTGGTAATATTTCCGGTTCTCCGAAGTTTCATTCTGACGCTTCTCTTCCATCACGTTAAAATATCCCAGACGGATCACGCCCGCAAGACCGTAGAAAACAAGATCGGAATGCTGTAAAAATGTGTCATGCCAAGCTCATAGCAGAGCACGATCGGAAAGACGCCGAAAACAAACCACATCGCAGAGCGAATCGATCTGAATGCCGAACCGCTTTCATCTTCGGTCCTGTTTTTCCTTCGTCCGCGCAATTTTCCATCGAACATATCAGCACAGTCCGGAAAAAGCAAGAGACAAAAAATCGCCCAGTTAAAGATGGCTCCCCGTCGTTCGCAAG
>ENA-OQEL01000430-OQEL01000430.1-human-gut-metagenome-genome-assembly--contig:-NODE-430-length-15308-cov-2.837692_pt1 | contig 15308 bp, 20 predicted proteins | sample MGYA00242796_ERZ504637 | MGnify/ENA primary metagenome ERZ504637 (study PRJEB26092, sample SAMD00036306) | human gut metagenome | host: Homo sapiens | study: EMG produced TPA metagenomics assembly of... | reverse complement strand
TTTTTCTGCGCAGACTATCCCTGTATGTTTTTCATTTTATTAGAATTTTTTTGTCTGTTTCTTGAAGTTTTTATCCGAATTTCTAACACTATTTTGATCTTTTTACCAAATTGCGGATGGCTTTATTTTAACTGCACAAATTCCATTTCTTATGATAGAATATTTACGAAAAAATAAAGTATCTGATTCACTATACTTTGATTCACAATAAAATGAGGGAATAATCCATGATTCAAACGAAAGATTCGAACTTAACCTTCCGCCCGCTGACCATCGACGACGCAGAGCAGTACAATGCACTTCTGCGCTACGCCTTTCAGGTTACAGAGCAGGAGCTTTCCGAAAGCGGATGGAAAGACGATGAAATCAGCAGTCCAAATTCCCGGTTCTCGTCCGTGCCGATGTGCTCGGCTGTTTCTGCGAGGAGGATCTGGTATCACAGTTCGCGGTTTATCCGCTGGACATGAATATCTACGGTGTCCGCTATCCCGTCGGTTTTGTCACCAGCGTCTGCACCTACCCGGAATACACCGGCCAGGGCATCATGAAAAAGCTGATGATCCGGAGTCTCACGCGCATGCGGGAAAACCACCGTTCCTTTGCGCTTCTCTATCCCTACTCTATTCCGCTCTACCGGAATCTCGGATGGGAAATCATTTCCAATAAGATGACGTACACCATCAAGGACACGCAGGTGCCGCGGAAACTCAAAGCCCCTGGCTATGTGCGCCGCGTAGCATGGGATGACAAGGATTTTAAGGAACTACATACCAAATTTGCTTCGAAGACGCACGGCTGCCTCTACCGCAACAATCTGGCGTGGGAAGAATATTTCCGCTGGGATGAGGATGATACCGTCGTTGCGATCTACTATTCCGCTGATGATGTGCCGTACGGCTACATGGTCTATCTGATCAGCTCCGATATCATGCATATCAAAGAGATGATCTATCTGAACCGCGAAGCGCAGCTGGGACTCTGGGAGTATATTCATGCGCACGATTCCATGATCGATGAGGTCAAAGGAAATAACTACTACAGTGAACCCATCGCGTTCGAGCTTGAGGACAGCGATATCAAAGAAACGATTCGCCCGTACTCGATGGGGCGTATCATCGATGTCGTGCAGTTTATGGAACATTACGCCTGCGACCCGGACGAGCCGGATGTGTGTATCCGTTTTGAGATCGAGGATGAGCTGCTTCCGTGGAACAATGACAGCTTCACATTCTTCTTTGAAAAAAGGACACTGTGTGCCGACCGACCGCGAGCCGGACCATGTGATGAAAATGACGATCGCATCGCTCACGACACTGCTGCTCGGCTACAAGACGGCTTCCAAGCTGTATGAGATGGCGCGCATCGAAACGACGCCACAGACTGTGGAATGCCTGGACGACCTGCTCTTCCACCATATTCCATATGGTTTCGGACTATATTTAATTTACTTTTACGCATTGCAAAAGAGGGACTCCCGTGAAAGGAATCCCTCCTTTTTCTATGTAACAATTTTTTAGTTTTCTTCCAGTTTGATTTTCTCCTGCAGCACAACGCAGCCTGCCATATCGCCGATGACGTTGACGCATGTGGCACCCATGTCACACAGTGTATTGATACTGATGTAAACGCCCATGACGCCGGCCGGAAGACCTGCCATCGTGGCGAGTGCTGCGAACGATGCGATCGCACCGCCCGGGATACCCGGTGTTCCGACAGAAAGCAGGACGTTGGCAAGCAGAATGATCACCATCATCGAAATGCTGACGCTGATGCCGCAGGCATTTGCGAAGAACATGATCATAAACGACATCAGGATCGATACCGCATCCATGTTGACGGTGGCACCGAGCGGGATTGCGATACTGCTGATCTGGTTCGAAACGCCGAGTTCTTTCTCGACACAGCGCTTGCTGATTGGGATCGTCGCGGAACTGGAACATGTTCCGAATGCATTCAGGGCTGCCGGCATGATCGCCTTAAAGAACTTGACCGGACTCGTCTTTCCGATGAGTTTTACAGCGCCGCCGTAGACGACGATCGCAAATCCATAGAATGCCACATACAGAATGATGAGCTGGGTTGCCAGGGAAACCGAATGGTTTTGGGTTCCCGTTTGCCTCAGACAACCCGGCACGAATTCCGGTACAGAAGACACCGATCGGGGTGAAATACATAACGGTGCTGATGACTTTTAAGCAGACCTCATTCAGGGAGTCGATCACGTTAAGAGCGGATGTCCCTTCTCTCCGACCGCAATCAGCGTAAAGCCGACAACGACAGCGAACACGAGTACCTGGAGCATGTTGCCCTCCGCAAACGCCTTCACCGGATTGGACGGAATCAGGTTTTTGATCGTGTCGAGGATGCTGGTCATCTCGGTCGCCTGGATATCGGAAGTTGCCATCTCAAAATGGACTCCCTTTCCGAGGCGGATCAGTCTTGGAATGATAATGCCGACTGCACTTGCAATCGCGGTGGTGCACAGGAAGAAAATCATCGAGTAGCCGGTGATCTTACCTGTCGTTTTTGCATTTCCGATGCTGCAGATGCCCATGACAATTGAGCAGAATACCATCGGGAAAATCATCATATTCAAGGCGTTCATGTAGATGCCGCCGATGACGCCGGTTACGGTCAGAATCGGCGTAAAGCGGTCCGCCAGAAGAAGTCCGGTTAAGATACCGAGAATCAGTCCGGTAAAGATCGCACCTGTAATATGCTTCTGATACCATGCATTAAAACTTTTTCATATGTTCTCTCTTCTCTCCTTTTTCACAGAGTAAGAGGCAGGTGTCCCTGTATCTTCTACCTGCCTCTTCGCATACGGCCATCTTATCACACAACCGCGGATAATTCCACCTTAAAAATGGATTTATTCCGCGGTTTTTCTGGCTTTTTGTCTTTTTTCTCTTTTTTATACGGCTGCTGCCCGGCTGTGGACTTTCTTCCGCACAATCAGATAGCAGATCACCTGCAGGATAATCGTGATGATCCACGATCCCGGATACGAAATGAACAGCACATACAGCGAGCGGTGCCGCGGGAAAATGCCGAAGATCCACACGATTCGCGTTCCGACCGTTCCGATGACGGACAGAATCATCGGCACCGCCGAGCATCCCATACCGCGCAGGGCTCCCGGGAAGAGGTCCATGATGCCGCAGAGGAAATACGGAACCGTCGTGATCGACAGAATTTCCATACCGCAGCGGATAACCTCCGGGTCCCCGGTGTAAATCTGCAGGATTTCCGTACCGAACAGATACGCGCCGCCACCCATCACCAGTGCGATGCCGCTGGAGAGAATCAGGCAGTCGATCAGCACCTTATCCATTCGTTTGTATTTTCCGACACCATAGTTCTGGCTTGTGAAGCTCATGCACGCCTGGGTGACGGAGTTGACTGAGGTGTATAAAAATCCCAGCACATTGTTGGCCGCCGTGTAGCCTGCCATTGCAATCGAACCGAAGGAATTGACGGATGACTGCAGCAGCACGTTCGAGAAGTTGATGACGGTACTCTGAATACCCGCCGGGATGCCGACCTGGAAAATCGGGATGATGTAATCCTTTTTCAGGCACAGCTTCGAGAACCGGAGCTGATAACTTCCCTCGCTCTTATAGAGGCACCGCAGAACCAGCACGCAGGAGATCGCCTGCGAAACCACCGTTGCAATCGCCACACCTGCCACGCCGAGACTGAACACGATCACGAGGAACATATTCAGACCAGCGTTGATCACACCCGATACAATCAGGAAATACAGCGGCCGCTTCGTGTCGCCGACGGCACGCAGAATCGCCGCACCGTAGTTGTACAGCATGAAAAACGGCATTCCCATAAAGTAAATTCTCATATACAATGCCGACTGATCAATGACATCCGCCGGTGTATCCATCAGCTCCAGCGCGCCTTTTGCCAAAAAATACGCCCACAAACGCCATCACAACGCCGCTGATCAGCGCCAGCATGATCGATGTATGTACCGTTTCCGACATCTCCCGGTCGCGCCCCGCTGCATAATACCGCGCCGCAAGCACATTCGCACCGAGCGAGATTTCCCATAAACAGGTTGTGAACACGTTGATGAGTGCCGTTGTCGATCCGACAGCCGCAAGCGCCTGGCTTCCGCTGAACCGTCCGACGACGATGATATCCACCGCGTTGAACATCAGCTGCAGAATGCCGGACACCATCAGCGGCAGCGAAAAGGAAATCAGCTTGTCCATAATCGTGCCGTTGCACATGTCGATTTCATATTTGTTCTTTTTCAAAAATACTCCTCCTTCTTTTGTAGCAGATATGCAGTCTTATACCGCAGACATATACAGAAATGATACCACTTTTTTCCGGTTCTGCACAGAGACTTTCCATAATTTATTGACTTCTGTAAAGTCCGCAGGTAAAATAAATACAATTACAGTTTTTCTGTATATAAATCAAGGACAGGAGAGAACCTATGAAAAAAATATGGATTACAGGTGCCGAAGGCCACATCGGTACTGCCCTTCTGGAACTGCTGGAGGGTGTGGAATATCAGCTTCTTCCGACGGATATTCACGAGGTTGATATTACCAAAATCGATGAAGTCACACAGTTTGTTTATGTCAACCGTCCCGACGTTATCATCAACTGCGCCGGTATGACCGACGTTGCCGAGTGTGAAAAAAACATCGACGAAGCCTATCGTGTCAATGCCATCGGTGTGCGCAACGTAGCGCTTGCCGCCAATGATATCGACGCAAAGGTTATTCAGATCTCAACGGATGATGTTTTCGACAAGGAATCCCGCATCCCGTACAACGAGTTTGATACCGTGCATCCGCGTACGATCTACGGAAAATCAAAAGAGGCCGGAGAGAAAATCCTGACACAGCTTTTGAACCGCTTTGTCATCATCCGAAGCTCCTGGATTTACGGGATCGGCCGCGATTTTGTGGATGAAGTACTCCGCAATGCGGCAAAAGGCGGCACGATGGAGGTTCCAAACAACCAGTATGCGGCTCCGACCAGTGCTTTTGAGCTTGCGCGCGTGATCTGCCACTTTATCGACAGCGAGGAGTATGGTCTGTACCACGTTGTCTGCCCCGGAAGCTGCAGCCGCTATGAGTTTGCAAGAACCATCCTCGAGTATACCGGAAAAACCGGTGACCTTGATCTCTACCCGGTTGTCGCACGCGATGATGTCCGCCCGACCTATTCTGTTCTGGACAACATGATGCTCCGTCTGACCGGTATTCCTGAGCCGCTCGACTGGAAAACGGCACTGAAAGAATATCTCGAAGAAACTGGAGGAATCGAATAATGGTCCGAAACAGAAAAGAAACAACGGAAAAGTCAAAAAAGAAGCTCGGGCTTTCCACCCAGATTTTTATTGCCCTGCTGGCCGGTGCGCTGCTCGGCGTGGTGATTCACTATTGGATCCCGTCCAGCTATATCAAGGACACCGTCATCGTAGAAGGTGTGCTGTATGTCATCGGACAGGGCTTTATCCGCCTGATGCAGATGCTTGTCGTACCGCTTGTCTTCTGCTCCCTCGTCTGCGGAAGTATGTCCATCGGAGACAGCAAAACCCTCGGAAAGGTCGGCGTAAAAACGATCGGCTTTTACCTTGTTACCACAGCACTTGCCGTCTGCATCGCACTTGGAACCGCCCTGCTCATTCACCCGGGTCTCGGACTTAACATGAGTGCGGTTCAGAAAGCCGACCTGTCCTCAACAGCAGCAGATTCCAGCGTCAGCCTGGTGGATACACTGCTCAACATCATCCCGAAGAACCCGATTGGTTCCATGGCAAACGGCGATATGCTTCCCATCATCGTATTCGCCCTGTTTGTCGGCGTAATGCTGGCAAAGCTCGGAAACCGCGCTTCGGTCGTTTCCAACTTTATCAGCCAGTTTAACGATGTCATGATCGGAAATGACCATGACGGTCATGAAGGTGGCCCCGGTCGGCGTTTTCTGTCTGATTGCACGTACCTTTGCAACGGTCGGCTTTTCTGCGTTCGCACCGATGCTGAAATACATGGGAAATGTAACACTGGCGCTGGCACTGCAGTGCTTCGTCATTTATCAGGTTCTTCTGTTCGTATTCACACGGCTGAATCCGATTAAATTCGTGAAGAAATTCCTTCCGGTTATGGGATTTGCATTTTCCACCGCAACCTCCAACGCGACAATCCCGATGTCGATTGATACACTGAACAAAAAGATGGGTGTCTCGAAGCAGATTTCTTCGTTCACCATTCCGCTCGGCGCAACCATCAACATGGATGGTACCTCCATTATGCAGGGTGTCGCTGTCATCTTCATCGCAGAGGCGTACGGTATTCATCTGACCCCGGCAAACCTCGCAACGGTTGTTGTTACCGCAACACTGGCTTCCATCGGTACCGCCGGTATCCCAAGCGTCGGACTTGTTACCCTGGCTATGGTACTGAATTCCGTCGGACTGCCAACGGAGGGTATCGCTCTTATCATGGGTATCGACCGTATTCTCGATATGCTGCGTACCGCCGTCAACATCACAGGCGATGCTGTCTGCACAACGATTGTCAGCCATCAGGAAAAGGCGCTCAACCGCGAAGTGTTCAATCGCGATTAACCGCAATGAACCGCTTACGCGCTTACGAAAAGCCCTTTTCAGGCATGCCTACGGCAAGAAAGAATCCTGTAAATTACAAAAACGCGTTCCCGTTTTCGGAAACTCCTGTGGTTTCCGGCGGGAACGCGTTTTTCTTATCTCATTTCTCTGTTACAGTTCAAATGCCTGGCGGATGCTGTCGTAATGCAGGAATTTTCCTCTGCGGGTCCGTATCCTTTGATTTCGTCCAGCGTAGCAAAACGGTAGCCGTCCGTTTCTTCCTCCTGAAGGTGAAGATCCTCGTCTTTGACATCCATCACGAAGCGATAGACATCGACAAAGTAGTTGTCTCCCTCATCCGGGTTGATACGCCGGTAAGTGAAGAGGTAGCCGCCGTCTGCCTTGCTCACATCGAGTCCGGTTTCCTCTCTGACCTCACGGCGCACGGCCTCCCAGGAGCTCTCTCCTGCCTGTGCCGCGCCGCCGGAAACCTCCCACCAGCCCGGTGCCCAGGCTTTCGTCATGACACGTTTTGTGATAAGGAAGGTTCCGTCCAGTCTTGCGATTACGCCGAGCACCGTCAGGTGAAATTCGTCCGGCTTCATATGCCAGTCATTCCGCTTCATCGTGCGGCCGGTCGGCTGTTTGTTTTCATCATAGATATCCCAGAGTTCCATATCGTGTTTTCTCCTGTCGAACTTCTTCCGAGCCCCATCGCGATTTTTCTTCCCTTTCGCATGGTTCTGAATCATTACAGATACTGTTTAATCTCTTCCATTACATTTTCCAGCGGAATCTGTGTTTTCAGAGTCTTATCGCGAGATGCAACCTCGACAACGCCCTGTTTCATGTTTTTCGGGCTTACGATGATGCGAAGCGGAATACCGAGCAGGTCGGCATCGGCAAACATTACGCCGGCTCTGACGCTTCTGTCGTCGTAGATCACTTCGATGCCTGCGTTCTGCAGATCCTCGTACAGCTTGTCCGCATATGCTCTGACTTCCTCGTCATCGACGCGGACCGCACAGAGGTGTACCTGCCACGGAGCGATAGCTTTCGGCCAGATCGGGCCGTACTCATCGTGATGTGCCTCGCAGACCGATGCTGCCAGACGGCCGACACCGATACCGTAGCATCCCATGATCGGGGTCTTGCTCTCGCCGTTTGCATCGACATAGGTCATATTCATGGATTTTGTATATTTGGTTCCAAGCTGGAAGATATTTCCGACCTCGATACCTCTGGAGATCTTCACGGTCTTTTTGCCGCATTTCGGGCAGATGCCGCCCTCCTGGATTTTTGCAAAATCGTGATACTCGGCATTCGGAACGTCGCGCTCCATGTCGAGTCCTTTGTAATGATGCTCTGCCTCGTTGGCTCCGCAGGAAAGGTTGTTTCTTCCCTCGAGGGATTTATCATAGAGAACAACGGCATCTCCGTTCACCTTCAGGTTCACCGGTCCGATATAGCCTGCGTTCAGTCCGCATTCTTCGGTGATCACGGCTGCGTGAACCTGCTCGCCGAGGAAGTTGACCAGCTTCGTCTCGTTGACTTCGAGATCACCGCGGATGAAAAGGACAACGTATTTATCATCAACATTCTGCTGATAAACAACGGCTTTGCAGGAGTTCTTTGTCTCGTCTCCGAAGAAATTGCAGACGTCTTCAATGGTGTGGACGTTCGGTGTGTAAACCTTTTCGAGTGCAGCGGATTCTGCGTCTCTTGCGATGTCGGAAATGTTCTCAGCTGCTTCCATGTTGGCTCTGTAATCGCAGGAATCACACAGAACGATGGAATCCTCTCCGACCGGAGTCAGAAGCATGAACTCGTGGGAGATATTTCCGCCCATCATACCGGAATCGGATTTGACAGATACCACCTCCGGCACGCCGACACGCTCGAAGATGCGCTCGTATGCTGCGTGGCATTTCTCGTAATACTGCTCCAGATCTTCCTGGCTGGTATGGAAGGAGTAAGCATCCTTCATCGTAAACTCACGCACACGGATCAGTCCGGCTCTCGGACGGGCCTCATCACGGAATTTTGTCTGGATCTGATAGATCATAAACGGATATTTGGTGTAGCTCTGTGCATACTCGCGTACAAGGTGTACGGCTGCCTCCTCGTGGGTCATGCCGAGTACCATTTTGGCATTGTTGCGGTCGGTGAAACGCAGCAGTTCATCGCCGATGCTATCGTAACGGCCGGACTCATCCCACAGAGAAGCCGGCATGACAACCGGGAACTGCACTTCCTGGCCGTCGATTTTGTCCATTTCCTCGCGCAGGATCTGCTCGATTTTGCGCACAATGCGGCGCAGCGGCAGATAGGAAGAATAGATTCCGTTTGCCATATATTTGATGTATCCGCCTTTTACCATAATAGCATGGCTGTCGATGACACAGTCAGCAGGTCTTTCTTTGAAGCGCTCTCCTACTAATTTTTCAAGTTTCATTTTCTGATTTCCTCCTTATTCTTTGGGTTTTCAACATCTGAAGTCTTCCAGACGCGAGAACATTCCAGCCTGTCCGATTTTAAGCTTTTAGTCAACATTTTACGCATCTAACTCATCACTGAAGTAACGAGAATGCGATGCTTCATTTTCAAACAGAAAAAGCCTAAACCGCAAGCTGCAGTTTAGGGCGAATTTTTTTTCATCCAGCGGTACCACCTAAATTCAGGAAAACTCCTGCACTCTGACACAGAGCATTTGTACCCCACGATTTTTGTATTTTGTAATACGCGTGATCTCTGCTCTCTGTACCTTCTCTGTAACGGGAGATCCCGGTGCAGCCTACGAAATAAATTTTCCCTGATGGATTTTCTTCTCTTCGGTGCACAGCTCCAAGACCGGTTCACGATAGATTCTGCAAAAAAGCTTTCACCTGCCGCTTTCTCTCTGAATGCGCTCTGTCGCTACTGTTTCTTTTCGTCGCTTTTTCACTGCACTGATTGTAGCAGAAACCGGAAAAGAATGCAAGCCCGTTCCTTCTGCTTTTTCTGCATAAACGCCCGCCCAGGTTACAGGCCTTCCCGATACATTCTGCTGATTGCCGCCTGGGCTTCCTCAGACTGTTTTTTCTCAATCCATGCTTTGCGGTCACTCAGGATAGCCAGCATCTCATCGACAACGTCCTCGGCGCGCGGGCTTGTGACGCGGTAGAGATAGCCGAGCATCCGCGTGGCGGTAAAATCGGTGTTCATCTGGCGGTATGCAATTTCCCGGCAGAAGTCGTCCGGGTAACCGTTGTGTTTTAACGCACGGTACAATTCGTCATTTCTCGTTTCTGGCATTGCCTGTCTCCCTTTTTCCTTTAAACATTTACGTTTCCGCTGTTCAGACCTTCCGTCTTTTCCTCAAGTGGCAGCCAGTCCAGTGCCTTTTTGATCCACTCATCCCAGAAATCCCATTCATGGCCACCCTTGCTCTCATAGTAGACAATGTCCATGCCGCTCTCTTCCATCCGTTTATGGTAGAGACGGTTTACTTCCAGAAGTCCGTCCTCTGTTCCGCACGCCTGGAATACGGTCGGCACATTGACAGACGGATCTTTTTTTCCGTGCTTCCTTTAACTGCTCGATAAGAACAGCCGGGTTTTTGTCACTCTTTGCTGCTTCGACCAGATTTCCGAAATAACCTTCTTCATGTGCAAAGCTGTCCGCTCTGCTCTCTTCCGGATTTTCCAGCACATGAAGTGCACCGGACAGGCAGATCACAGCCCCGAAGGTATCGTGATATTTCAGGCCATTTCTGAGTGCGCCAAAACCACCCATGGAAAGGCCTCCGATAAAGGTGTCTTCTCTTTTTCTGGACAGCGGAAACATTTTTCTTGTAATCTCAACCAGTTCTTCTCCGATAAACTGTCCGTGCATGGCACCGATGGACGGCTGATCCACATAAAACGCATTCTCGCCGGCCGGCATGACAACGGCAAGGTTTTCTCCTCTGCCCATCTTTGGATTCTGGTTCCATGAACCCAGTCTGTCTCATTCCCAAAAATGCCATGCAGCAAATACAGCGTTTTAAACGGTTTTTCCTCGCGCTCCGGCTGCCCAAAGGTAAATTTGTCGACCGGCAGAATAACCTGCAGCGGTACGGTGCGCATTAAAGTTTTTGACATGAAGCTTACCTGAATAAATGCCATAATAAAAATCCCCCTGTGGATATATATTTTTCTTTATTTTACGCCTTATTTCTGCGTTTCGTCAACGTGGAGTTTTGCGTTCCTCCGGTTCCGGCTTGCACCCCGAAGCAATTCACGATATAATCATGTTTATAGCAATCCCAGAAAATAATGCAAAAAATTCAGCACTGCAGAACGTGAATTACTGCGTCACGGATTTTCGTCGTACCCCGGTACGCCTTCAAATCCGTTCCTTGTAATTCGCGCCCTGCAGCACTGCCTTTTTTGCGTTATTTTCTGGTCTTGCTATAGTTTGAATTTTTTCTGTGACAAGATAAGGAGATTTTCTATTATGATAAAGTTGATTGCAACCGATGTCGATGGAACGCTCGTCAAAGACGGCACACTTCTGATCGACCCGGAATATATGACTGTTGTTTCCAGGCTTGTCGACCAGGGCATCCATTTTGTTGTCTGTTCCGGCCGCCAGTTTTCCAGTGAACAGAAGCTTTTCGCTCCGATCAAGGACCGCCTGCTCTACATCTCCGATGGCGGAACTGTCGTGCGCACACCGGAAAAGATTCTGAAAACATATCCGATGGAAACGGCACTCTGGAAATCCATGTGCCGCATGGTACACGACGAACTTCCGTCCTGCGACTGCTTTGCCGCCACCCCGGACTACTGCCTCGCCGAAGATGCCGGAAGCCGCATGTTTCACTGGCTCCGCGACTCCTACGGCTTCGATGTCCGCGAAGTACCGGATCTATCGAAGGTAGAAAACGAGGACATTATCAAATTCACAATCTACCATCCAACCTCCTGTGAAGAGCTTTGCTCCCCAAATTTCATCCCGGCGTGGAATCATCAGGCAAAACTCGCTGTCGCCGGTAAGGAATGGTTGGACTGCAACGCCCGCGGCGTCAGCAAATGGACCGGTCTCTCATTTCTGATGAACTACTTTGGCCTTACCCCAGACGAAGTCTGCTGCTTCGGCGACAACCTGAACGACATCGAGATGCTTCAGAACGCTGGCGAAAGCTACGCCGTCTCCAACGCCCGAGCGGAAGTCATCGCCTCAGCAAAACACACCTGCCCGCCGTACTGGGAGAACGGGGTGCTGCAGGTTTTGAAAACGTTTTTGAAGGAAACGACAAACCCGTTTTGAATCAAAAAATCCAGGCATCCTATACGGATGCCTGGATTTTTAATTCTCTGTTTCTTTACAGTACCCCATGCGGCGCAATGCCGATCGCAAATTCGACTGCAATCGCTACCAGGACTACCAGCAGCGAAATGATGAATCCGTGCAGCATCGGCTTTGCGCCGGAGCGGCAGAGGGATTTGAAATCGGTGTTCAGGCCGATGGCCGCAAGGGCGGCCACCATCAGAAATTTGCTGATGGTTTTTAATGCGGCTGCTGTGCCTGCCGGGATAAGACCTAAGGAGGTCAGTGCTGACATGGCGAGAAAACCTAAGATAAACCATGGAAAAATGGATTTGATGCTTACCTTTACGGCGGTTCCTTCTGCTGCCTGCGCCTTCCGTTTCAGATGTACGTTGATGGCGGCGAATGCCAGAACAGCCGGAATGATGGCGAGGGTCCGTGTCAGTTTTACCATGGTTGCGAAATCACCGGCAGCCTCGCTGAATGCGTAACCGGTGGCAACGACGCTTGAGGTATCGTTGACCGCAGTTCCGGCCCAGAGGCCAAACGCGGCATCTGAAAGGCCCATCCAGTGACCGAGGATCGGGAATACGACAATCATGACCGTATCAAATAAAAACGTTGCGGAGAGGCCATAGGCAATGTCCATATCGGTTGCCTCGATGACCGGCGCGATTGCCGCGATCGCGGAACCGCCGCAGATACCCGTGCCGGCGTTGATGAGGCTGCTCGTCTTCCAGTTCAGTCCAAGTGCTTTTCCGATCAGTGGCGCCGAGGCCAAAGCCAGTTGCCAGGTTAATACCATAACCGTCGGAAATCTTCACCAGTCAGCACCGTGCGGATATTCAGGCTCGCACCGAGCAGAATAATCGCAAATTTCAGGATCTTCTTCGATGTAAATTTAATTCCCGGCGCTGTCACGCTGTTCGGCTTGTAAAAAGGCATTCACAATCATACCGATAAACATGGCGATGACCGATGCCCCGATAAAGTGCAGTCCGGCGCTCTCCTCCAGGCTTTCCAGGAATTTCGCCGCAGCGGCAATCACCAGCGCAATCGCCGCTCCGGGAATCAGTTTCTTTGCGTTTTTCATAATAATAACTTCCTCCAGATGTATCGTTTTTTCTTTCTCTCTCCCCAAAACATTCCGTATTTTTCATCACGTCTGATGCTGCCACTTCCCGCTTCGATAGCGAAGGACAAAGAAAATGGCACGAACAACCCAGTCCATCGTCATGGCGACCCAGACACCGAAGACGCCGAATCCCATACGCACACCGAGCACATAGCTCATGCCGATTCTGCAGATCCACATGGAAAGAATCGAGAGAATCATGCAAAATGCCACATCATTGGACGCGCGGAGTACATTCGGCAGATTGAAGGCAATTGGCCAGATTATCATACAGCAGATGCCGTGGTAAACGATGATATCTTCCGTCATGGCTGTTGCCTCCGCAGACAGACTGTAAACGTGAAGCACCGCCGGAAGTGCCGCGATGACACCGAGACAGCAGACGATCATCAGGCCATAAATGATGATGTGCAGCTTTTTCGCATAGTATTTTACCTGCTCATAGTCTCCCGCTCCCGCGCACTGTGCGCTTACGGTCAGCACTGCATTTCCGATCGCCATACCGGGCAGTGTCTGGAAGACAGCAATCGTGTTGGACACCGCATTTGCCGCGATCGACGCTGTTCCGAACTGTGTGATCATACTTAAGACCATAATTTTGCCGAGCTGGAACATACTGTTCTCGAGGCCGTTCGGAATGCCGATGCCAAGGATTTTTTTCAGCATATGGAAATCCGGTTTTACTTTCACCGGATAAGAGCACCGCACCAGATACCGCTTATTATGTACGAGAACAAATGCTGCCACAGCTGCATACATACGTGAAAGCAGCGTTGGAATCGCAACGCCGTCCACGCCGAATTTCAGCGCATAGACCAGAAGCGCATTTCCCGAAATATTGATCAGGTTCATGACGATGGATATTTTCATCGGCGTTTTCGAATCACCCTGCGCGCGGAAAATGGCCGCACAACCGTTGTAAACCGCCAGAAACGGAATGGAAGCCGCTACGATCATCAGATAAATATTGCAGTTTCTTTCTACCTCTGCCGTAATGTTTCCAAACACAACATGTAGAATAAACGGCTTTAAAAGATAGACCGCCGCCATGATCACAACTGACAGCGCCGTTGTCACCAGCAGAAGCTGGTCAGCTGCCTCACATGCTTTATGCGGCCGCTTCTTTCCGATATACTGGCCGCACACGACGGCTCCGCCGGTTGCAATCGCGGTGAACATGTTGATCAGCAGAATAAAGATCGTATCAATCAGCGACACACTCGACACCGCCGCCTCGCCGACACTGGATACCATAATTGAATCCGCCATGCCGACTGCGATGGCAAGAAGCTGTTCAATCAGAAGCGGCACAATCAGCTGTTTCAGATCCGCATTGGAGAACAGGTCACCATCCCGTTCCTTCAGATAATTCATCTTTTGTTTCCTCCATTTTCATACCTTCTCCGTTGATGAGTTTTTACGCATGTGTATTACACTTATGCTGTTTTTATCTTACCTGCATTTTTACGTAAAAGCAAGAAGAACCGGCATTATCTCTTTACCGGTTCTCCATTGATTGTCTGTACCAGGACTTTGTCAAATCTTGCGTATTTTTTTACTTCTTTCATCAGCGTATCGAGGTCTTTCACAATCTGCTCGCGCTTTCCTGTCGGTCCTATGAAATATTCTCTGCCGCCCATTTCCAGCGGATTTCCTGTCGTTCTTGTGCGCACACCGAAAGTAAGTCTTCTGCTTCCTCTCCGGTAATAAATTGTATAGGTACGCGGCACATAGTTGAACAGGGAACTTTCTATTTCAGAAACCGTATAAAATTCACCACTCTCTTTCGCCGCCGCATACCGCCTGTCCTTCAGGCAGTCCATTTCGGCTACAGAAATAAAGCAGATCAGATAGTCCAGAAACGAAAACACAACCAGAATCAGCGCTTCCACGATTCGCCCCGTCTTTGTTTTATCCAAAATGTGAACATAGATATCTCCGTAAAATACCGCAAAGAAAAGAATAATACTCAAAATAATCTTAATCCACGGCCAGAGACGGGATTTAATTTTCCGGTTTACTTTAAAAACATTGATCCAGTCAAGCAACTGTTTTTCCTCCAAAGCTGTAATTATACATGTATTATACTACTCTCTTTCCCCCGTAAAAACAACAGAAATCCGATCACTTCCACTCTTCTCATGCTTTATTTTCCTTATACTTGACACCGTATGAAGTGAGGAGTTCACAAAATTCGTCGGCACTGATTGGCATAGTACGGACACAACTAAATTGTGACTTATCAAATATCACAAAGCTAGTAAATGGATGATATGTTGAAAAAAACAGACCACTATC